>Ga0208057_1000488_pt1 | contig 14514 bp, 14 predicted proteins | sample DeeseametaMP1649_FD_184183 | JGI IMG/M metagenome (GOLD analysis project Ga0208057, IMG submission 184183) | Marine microbial communities from the Deep Pacific Ocean - MP1649 (SPAdes) | ecosystem: Environmental > Aquatic > Marine > Oceanic | place: North of Tokelau, South Pacific Ocean...
CTTCATCCACCTGAACCACTCCAACCCGCTACTCGAGTCGGGCTCGAACCAGGCCGATGAGGTCTCTGACCTAGGGTGGCAGGTGGGCAAACAGGGGCAACACTTTGCGCTCTGATTCACAATGCCGAACATTATGAGCGTTCGTCGCAGGGCAGTCCCGTGCACTTGCGCGGAGTGGTATCGAGCGGTCTTGGACGTGCTCATGTGTTCATGGCCCAGCCTCACTACCAGAACCAGTTCAAGGCCGTGCTAGGAGCAGGTGCCTGGCCTGGCACGCTCAACATCGAGTTGTACGGAGACAACCTCGCTGACTATAGAAGCCTGAGAGTCTTGTCTGGTCTCGACGAGGGGGAGAGGATAGAGGGCGCGGAGCCGCTCCGCATCCGCGGCTTCGAGCGGGACGGGCGCTCGTTCGGCGGCGCGACCGCGTTCAAGGCCGGGATAACCAGAGGCGGAGACGAGTGGATTGAGTGCGCCGTCCTCATACCGGACCTGACGCGCCACACCGAGACCGCCGAGGTGATTTCTCCAGCGTTCCTGCGCGAGGCGCTGCCCTGCGAGGACGGCGACGAGGCCGTGATTCGCCTCAGTTGAGTCGCTTCAGCCACTCGCGCTCTAGCAGCGTCGCCATTTCGAGTCGCGCGAGAGCGAGCCATCGCGTGTGCTCGCGCGAGTCTCTCGGTGGTAATGAGAACCAACTGGTATCCGGCATCGCGCCATCGGTCATGCCCTCGGACTCCTCGTTCTCTATCGACCACAGCATGAGCCCGTCCGAGGGCGCGCGCCCGAGGTCGAGCGGGACCTCGGGCTTCTCGAGGGCCGAGCGGATGTCATCCAGCGTGTTCCTCCCTGAGGCCACCCCGGAGACGGCACTGGCTATCCTGCGGACTTGGTTCCAGAGGAATGCCTGCGACTTGACCGAGATGCCGATCACCCTACCGTCAGAAGACAGCCAGGGCTCGCACTCGTCGATGGTCCTAACCGGGTCCTTCCCCTCCTCCAATCTGCACAGGTTGGTGAAGTCGTGATGGCCCTCCAGTAGAGAGCAGGCTTCGCTTAACAGATTCACATCCACTTCCTGCGGCCAATCCGAAATGACCTCCGTGCGGTACAGGTAGTGCCTAGAGTAAGAGTGTCGGATGCGTGTACCCCGCGGGACCATCCTCGCCTTCCAAACCACTATCCCGATAGGCAGGTTGTTGTTCACCGCCCTGAGCAGATTTCCACCCTCGATCGACTCGGAAACCGAGCTGGGTAGGTCGATGCGGGCGAGGTTCATCCTGACGCTTACACCGGCATCGGTGCGACTGGACATCTCCAGGCAGCCCTCGCTCCACCATCCGAGCCTCTCCAAGGCCCGTCTCAGGGAGCCTTCGACGGTCCTGATTCCGGGCTGGACCTGTGAGCCGTGGAAAGCATCGCCATGGTAACCGAAAGCGACCACCACGCGGACGCTGTCCAAGGACGGCCCCCCGTTCACTCCTCTTTGGCGAGGTATTCAACGGCCTCGTCAGCCGATGGGAATCCAAGGCCGAGCAAGGCGAATTCGATGGCCACCGGGACATACTGCTTGGCGAAGGGGTGACTTCTGTCGAGGTCGGTCTTGAAGTCGACGGCGTCTATCAGCACGCGAGCCGCCTCGTACAGGTGGAAGGAGACGTCGACCTCCTCGGTAGAGGCGCTAAGGTCGCGCAGCTTCTGGAACTCGCGCACAGCCATCGGAATGCGGTCGAACTCGAGCAGTGCGTTGGCGTGCGCGGCCAGGTACTCGGCGTTGTCGGGCGCCAGGCCCGAGGCCTTACGGAAGTAGGCGGCCACCTGTCCCTCGTTGATCCGGTCGTTCCCGCTGTCGTCGATGTTGCCGTTCTGCTGAATCTCGAACAGCGCCGACTCAGCCCAACCGTGATATCCCGCGGGATCGTCGGGGTTGGCCTCGACATGGGTCTCGAAAAGCGCCATCGCCCCCAGGAAATCCCCCCGTGTGATATTCTGGGCTGCTCTGGTGACTAAGTCCTCCTCGCTCATTCCATTCCCTCGATGACGCGTTCGGTGGCCCCACCGTTAAGAACGGTGTGGAGGGCGGGCTCTCGGGGCTCGCTTCGGACTCAGTGAAGAATGCCCCACGTGTGCTCGGCATTGCCGTGTATCCACCCGTAGTCGTCAGCGGTGCGCAGGCCCTGCTCGTCTAGTATCGCGATGCGCTCGATCTCCAGTGGGTACTCGTTGTACGTCAGATGGCTGACCATGCCCGCGCGCGTGGGCTGGTCGAAGGTCCAGCGGGCCCGGCTGCAAGCCCGGGCCTCGATCGATATCTGCGTGCGGCCGTTCCATACCCTGATTCTGAAGATCGGCAGGGCGTTACCCTGATTGTCCCTCAGCGGCTCCTCGCCGTCAGGCTCGGCCACCTCGACCTCGCAGCGCGCGAATTTCTCCGTCCTGCCGCGCATCGCGTCGTGGAAGATGCCGGTCCCTATCGAAGGGGTGCGGAAGAAGTGGCGACGACGCCAAGGGCTGTCGTCCATCGAGGTCATTCCAGGCGTGCTGTGTGGCATGAACCAGTCGAGGTAGGAGCCGTCGTCGAAGTGCAGCATGCCCCAGTACCACGGGAAGGAGGGGGCCTGCACCTGGACCTTCTGGAAGTATGCGGTGCCCTCGAACTCCTCGTCGTCAACCTTGAGCTTGAGTTTGGTGCCCTGCAGCCTGAGGATGTCGTATCCCATCCCGAAGCCGTAGACGTTGTTCTTGTAGGTCAGGGTGCTGGGTGGACCCCACCAAGGGGTGAGCTCAGCCTCGAAGGACATGGGAGCGCCCTCGGCGCGAGCCTCGGCATCGCTCGTCAGGCACAGCCAGATGCTCTCGTTGCCCGGGCGCATCCCCAACGAGAAGTCCTCGTCGAGTAACGGGACCAGCGCGCCCGCGCCCGTGCCGGTGCCCTCGCCGGGCCAGAGGGGGTGGTTGTCGTCCACAACGGCCATCCTGCACTCCTTGAGCACAAGGGGCTCGAACATGCGCTTGCCGTCGTACCACCACGCGCAGACCATCCCGGGGACGACGAGCCCACCGTGCTCGTCGGAGGACATGCGCGAGCCGGGCCTCCACCAGTGCCCGCTGACGCGAATCGCTGACGTCTCCTTGGTCGACCACAGGATCATCAGCTGGCGCGAGCGCGCCGGGTTGTCCGGGTCAGGCACGTACATGATAGCCCAGTACCACCACCAAGACAGGCGGGGGATGGCCGGCATTGTGTCGAGCCGCCAGAGCGAAGACAGGTCACCTACGAAGTTCTTCACGGAGCGGCCCTCACATTATCTCCCGATTCTTGAAACTAGACTGACCGATGACCATCATGCCTAAGGTGACTACCACCAGGACTACCACGCTGACGAGGAGGGCCACCACCGGGCTCTGGGTCTCGAGCGTGTGGACCGGAGGCTGCCAGAAGAACGGGAGAGGGGAGTCGAAGCCGAAGGCCTCGGCCATCTGCGAGTACTGCAGGGTGTTGGGCCACGCGATGAGAACGATGGCGTCGATCATCTGCAAGGCCCAGTGGGATATCGAGAGCATCGGCACCGTCGCCGAAGGCAGAGTCATCGTGAACATCCCCATGATGAACTCCCAGACGCCGATCACTATGCACATGTAGACGCCGTACTTGGGGAATACCATGCCCAATGTGTTGTACAGCGCTCCGTAAGCGGCTAAGACGAGCACGGTAGCCAGGCCAATGCCCAGCCAGACGGGGAAGTCGGACAGCCGGATCAGGCTCTCGCCCGGTCCTATGAGCGAGGTTATCAGCGCCATCAGTAGCACCAGTACGAGGATGTAGGTGCCTGCCAGCAGCAAGTAGCCGAGTAACCGGTAGAGGATGAACTCGGCACGGTGGATCGGCTTCGAGAGCAGGTAGTGCAGCGTGCCGTTCTCGGTCTCGTCCCTGACGAGGCCAAGAGCGAGGAACAGTGGGAGGAAGATTCCGAGCAGCATCACGAAAGCCATCTTGCCGGTCCCGATGATGAAGGTCCTGTGCGACGACTCGCCGACGTACTCGCTCTCCGCGGGGTCCTCATTCACATTGTAGTCGGCTCTGATGTCGATAATCTCATCGCCATCCGCGTCTAGCACCCATATGACGTCGCAAGGGATGCCGTTGTTGTTGTCGTCATTCATCAACAGCAAGCAGTCGCCGTCGTCGTCGATCTCGGTGCCGATCTCGGAGACGTCCCTGCCGTCCCACAGGATGCCATCCTCGTCGATGTACATCGAAGCCGGGTCCGGTTCGACGTAGTACTCGTCGGTGATGTGCCCCCACTCCATGTAGTAGTTCTCGGGGACGTTTACGGACCCGGAGGCCTTGAATTTACCACTGACGAAGTAGGAGCCGTCGTCGTAGGTGCAGGCCTCGCCCCAATTCGGCCACCACTCGTCGAAGATTTGCCCTTCGGGGCAAGGCTCCACGTCCCCCCAGTCGACGATGCCCGACCAGCGGCTGCCGGAGTAGTCGGTGTCTAGCCAATCGGCCTCGAAGTAGCCCTCACCATGCCAAGTGTGGTTGCCAGAGTGGAATCTTGCCTCGTCGTTCCAGTCTATATCGCCGTCTGCCTCGTAGTAGCCGGAGCCCGGGTACTCGGTGCCGTCCCAGTCACTGGTTCCGAACTTATCCTCCTGGCCTCTAGGGTAGCCGTCTTTGTCCCAGTCTTCTGAATCGCCGTCGTTGTCGTACGGCTCAAAGCCACCCCTGATGCCGTCGATGTAGAAAGCCAGCAGCAGTGCCATCACGAGGACGCCGACGGAGAGCACCACCCATGTCGAGATGCGGTGCCTGAGCTGCCTGACGGTGAATTCGGTTATCGCTCCGGCCTTGCGGTCGAGGCGGGTCCACACCGTCTCGCTCAGCGCCCAGCCCTTCTCGTCCATCAGGACTCACCTCCCACGAGGTAGCCCAGCAGCGACTCGAGGTTGTCGTCGGGGTTCTCAATCGAGGTCACATTGGCCCCAGACTTGACTATGACCCGGGGCAGGATGGAGTGGGCCGCGGAGAGGTTGTTGGTCTGAATCTCCAACTGGCCCTCGTTGGGGAAGCGGACGCCATATACCGGGTCCTCGCCGATGAACTCTGAGGCGAGGCCTCGGGGGTCGTCGCAGGTCAGCAGGATCCTGTGGGGGTGCTTGTCTAGCAGCCCTCTGATGGCATGCAGGTTCCCGAGTGCGAGCAGCCTGCCGTTGTGTAGTATGACGATCTGCTCGGTGATGCGCTCTATCTCCTCGAGGATGTGGCTCGAGATCAGCACGGTCTTGCCCTGCGAGCCGAGCTCGCGGATGACGCTCATGATGCTGGTCCGGGCAATCGGGTCGCAGCCCTTCAGCGGCTCGTCGAGGATGATGAGATCGGGGTCGTGGACTAGTGCGTGGGCTATCTTGACGCGCTGCCTCATGCCCTTGCTGTACTTGCCTAGCTCCTTGTTCTGGACATCGGCGAGGCCGACGAAGTCGAGCACGTGCTCGGCTCTGGCCGTGGCCTCCTCGCGAGTCATGCCGTGGAGCCTTGCCAGAGTGGTGACGAAGTCGAGTCCGGTCATCCAGTCGTACATCCTCTCGGACTCGCTGACGTAGCCGACCCTGCGATATGGGGCGGGGTTGGACCACGGGTCGATGCCGAACAGCCGGACGCTGCCCTGACTCGGCCTCAGCCGGCCCATCAGGAGCTTGAACAGAGTCGATTTGCCGGCTCCGTTGGGGCCGAGCACACCGGTCACGCCGCCATCGATGGCGAGAGAGACGTCGTTGAGACCGATGACCTGTCCGTACCACTTAGAGACCTGGTCGACCAAGACGGCAGGCGTCTTCGCCTCGCTCATTCCCTAGTCACCTCCAGAGAGCTTACGCGGGCTGCGAGCAATCCGATGGAGGCGGCGTTCACCGCCAGTATCGACACTATCGAGAAGGATAGCGGATGTTCGTAGTTCGACTCTATGCCGAGCAGCCACTGACCGATGTGGGCGAGGCAGTCGTAGGGGCTGAGGATGTACAGGATAGAGGAATCAAACTGGGTGTCGACCAGCAGAGCGAGCAGCTTGGTGCCGTAGATCAGGCTGAGGAAGGCGATGGCTGCGAAGAAGCGGCTCTGGCTGATGCTCGACAGGGCGAGTCCGATCGAGGTGTAGGTGATGACCACGAGGATGCCTGCAAACAATCCTCCTAGGAAGATGGGCAGGGTGTCGATTAGGTAGGCCCATCCCTCGGCGTTGAAGATGATGGCCGAGGTGTAGTAGGCGAAGTACGAGAGCACGATGACGAAGCCCAGCACGACAGCGACGCTGAGGTACTTCATCGCGATGTAGTCGAGTCTCGTCACCGGCCTCGAGAAGTAGATGGCGCTGGTGCCGTTCCTGCGGTCATCGGAAATCATCCCGCCGACCACCAAGGCCGTCAGAAGGGGCCAGCAACACAGGTTCCTAGGAAAGTACCCGAGCACTTGGCCCCACAGGTTGTAGCGGTTTATCCCCCACATCCTGCCGAAGAAGTCGGCCATCTCCCCACCGACGGAGAGCGAGGCGAGGAAGAGCATCAGTATGGGCATCAGCGAGAACAGCAGTATGACGAGGATGATCAGCTTCACCATCGGGTGGTAGTGCCGGTGTCCGGTGCCTCGGAAGAGGCCGTAGACGTGATGCCTGAAGATGGCGTAGTTCCGCACCCACCGCGGACCCAACTCGCCTTCCCAGGGCCGGTAGGACTGCTCGAAGATCGCCCCGAGCGTGGCCTCCCTCTTCGCGACGATGGCCTGAGCCTCCTCGTCACCGTCACCGGAGCCGTACGCGACCTCCATGCGGGTCTTGCCGCCGCCGATGTCGATTCCGTCGTCACTCAAGCGGCCCACCTCCGGTGTGTCCCTCGGTCATCAGCTCCGAGGTCCCCCTGACCTTGGCCCCGAGCCTGTCCATGATCAGCAGGAAGATGTCCTCGAGGTCGGGCTCGTACTCCTGCATCTGCCTGACTTGGACACCGGCCTCGACGGCAGCCTCGAGGATGGAGAAGGTGGTGCTGTCGTCGACGCGGCCAACGCGCAGCACCCGGCCGAGCCTGCGGACCTCGAAGCCGCGGCCCTCGAGCGCCGCCTGCATGCGGCTGGCGCCTCCCCAGACCGATATCTCGATTTCGCGATCGACCTGCTTGGCGAGGTCCTCGATGCGTCGCTGTACCACGATTTTGCCCTTGTGGATCATCACGATGCGGTCACAGACGTCCTGGATGTCGTCCATGACGTGGCTGCTCATCAGGACCGAGCGCCCTCCCTCGGAGACAGTGCGCCTCAGAGTCTGGAGCATGAACTCGCGGGCCCTCTGGTCGAGGCCGTTGGTCGGCTCGTCGCAAATCAGGATCTCAGGGTCGTGGATTATGGCGCAGGCCAGCTTGGTGGCCTGCTTCATACCGGTGCTGAAGGTCTCTATCTTCCTGTAGCGCTGGTCCTTCAGCCCGACGTACTCGAGGACCTCATGGGCCCTGCGTGTGGCGTGGGCCGGGTTCATCCCAAGCAGCTCGCCGGCGTAGCGGACCTGGTCGACGGCGGCCAGCCCGGGGTCGAGGGCGTCGTACTCCGGCATGTAGCCGATCCGGGAGCGGATCATGTCGCCCTCGGTCCTGATGTCGTAACCGAGGACAGTGCCATCGCCCGAGGTCGTCTTGATCAGACCGAGAAGGCACTTGAACAGGGTCGACTTGCCGGCGCCATTCGGACCGAGGATGCCGACTGCTCCCGAAGGAATCTCGAGGTTGACGTCGTCCAGCGCGAGGTGGGGGCCGTACATCTTGCACAGATTGCGCGCCGTGATGACCGGCCCGCCGTCCCATTCTCGACCCATTTTACACCCTCGACTCCCTGAGGGGAGTCGAACTCTGCTAGTAAGTTCGCCACTTGAACTAATCCCCGGTCGGGCCGGGGAGGTGAGCCTCAGGGGTCCCTCAGGGCCCCGTCACGGACCCTCACCGCTATTCCCTTCTTGAGATGCGCCATCTCCAGTGCGGTGGTGACCGCTATGCCGTGGGCGACCAGTCCGCCGTTTCCGTCGACCACGAGGCAGGGCTGTCCGCAGGTCAGGTGGGGGTCTGCGCCGAGCACGTAGCCCTGCATGACGTTGCGCCCCTGTCCGACGAACGGGATGGCGTCGTCGAGCAGCCACACACGGGGGATTCCCGGGTGGTCCGAGCCGTCGTCGTCAATCGGCTCGTCGAAAGCAGTGGGGGGGTTCGGGTCCAGCGCGTTGAGCCGTCGCGCACCGTCGAGCGCAAGGGTGAGGCCGCCGTCTGTGAGGCGCGGAGAGAGGATGTGCTCGCCGCCCGAGTAGACGTTGACCATCCGGTCGGTGCGTGAGCGGCGGCTGCTCATGCCGTCGGTCAGCATGCAGCCGTCCATCGGGCTGACGCCGCAGAGCACGGCCAGTTTGTCGACCACCGCGCAGCGGTCGAGCCAGGCGCGGACCGCTGTGGTCTGCTCGTGCTCGGAGTCGGACGAGGGGACGATGCGGACGAGGGGGAGGCCGTCGAGGCCAAGCCCCTCGAGGCCCTCGGTGATCTCGTCATCGTCGTAGGCCTCCATCCAGATGTCGTCTGGCCCCTCGAGGTGGCACCACGGAGAGAGGTCCTCGAGACTGAACGGGATGGGTCCGAGCGGGGTCGAAACCATCACCACGCTCCTCGGCTCTTCGACGAGTGCCGAGACAACAGCACCTAGAGCGGAATCGCGCCACGGCGGCGCTGCGCCTTCGACTAGGACGACTCTCTCAGGGCCCTCCTCGGAGCCGTCCCACCACGAGCCGGGCACCCTCCAGCGCATTGACAGCAGGGCGTGGAGATGCAGTATGTGCGGCCTCATGCCGACATCGTCGCTGAGGTGCTCGCCGCCGCTCCTGACCGGGTTGGTCGAGGCCATGAGGTTGATTGTCGTCACACCTACCGGGTCATCGGCCAGTTCGTACAGTTGCTCGAGCACCCAGAGGAAGGCGTCGCGCAACTGCGGCGAGGAGTGGCTGCGCTGCTCGGCGAGCTGCCAGATGGTACCGTTGCGGATCGCCTCGCGGCAGCGAGCCAGCTCGGCCTGGGTGACCTCGAGGTTGTGGTGCGCGAGCAGCGTCGAGCGCTCATCGGAGTCCATGGCCCTGACCTCGTGGGGGGTGTGGCCGAACAGCGCGGCGCTGTGGGTCGGCCACTCGCGGACATCGGCCAACTTGACCGTGCCCGTCGGGGTGAGCAGACGGTTGTCGCGGGCGAAGATTGCGTAGGCCGCGCTGTCGAACAGGTCGGCACCCAGTGCGATGGCCATCGGGAACAGCAGCGGGTGGCCGCAGCCGAACAGGTGGATGGGGCGGTCGGGGGGGATGGTCGATCTCGCGGCGAGCAGGATGCGGAACAGCGCCCGGTAGCGCTGCCTCTCCATCAGCGGGACGATGCCTCCGATGGGATGAACTGCAAAGCCGCGGTGCTCGCCAGCTGCAGAGCCCATCAGACTGCCCGCCGCCGCCCTCAGATCGTCGTACAGGCCGCCTTGTACCGGACCGTTGAGCAGGAGCCCCTCGCCGGCGGTATCAAGCGACTGCTCGGCTCTCGCAGCGGTCTCCTCGACCGAGTGCTCGAGCTCGGCTCGGCTCATGTCGGGTCGTCCGAAGACATCGAGCATGGTACCGATGTCGACGCCGATGTCGCGCTGGAAGGCGACGATCTCCTCGGCTCCGACCTCGACGTCGCCGTAGACATAGGACTGGAAGGTGCCGGAGTCGGACACCACGACTCCGGGGAAGTCGAGCAGGGCGTGGATGCCGTCGGCCAGCGCCTGCCCGCGCAGCTCGTCGTGCTTCCAGATCACGTAGGAGTTGGTGATGAGCGCCTCGACGCCGTACCTGTCCCACATCTCCCGGGGCTCAATGGTGCGCAGGTTGGGGTTGACCACCGGGAGCAGCATCGGGGTGTTGAGAGAACCGTGGAGGGTGTGCAGACGCCCGATTCTAGCAGCGCCGTCACGGGTGACTACCTCGAACAGGCCTAGGTCCTGCGCTCGGCAGGGCTCGGGGTCAGGGCGCACAGACACGGAACCGGCGCGAACACCGGAAGCCATCAATCCTCGCTTGCACGGGCGACGACCCTGAGATTCGCGTTTCCGCCGGCCAGAGTCAATTCGACCTGATCTCCGGTGTTGACCTCCAGGGTCGGGTCCGAATCGAAACTGTGGGCGTATGGAACGCCCAGTAGGGAGGCCGCGGGAAGGGTGAGCGGGCAGACGTCGCGGTTGACGATGGCCGCGGGTCCCTTGCCGGTGTAGATCAGCCCCATCAGCACGAATGGCGCCACCGTCGAGCCCGAGCCCCTCGGGTAGATCAGCACGGTGCCCTCGATTGCAGTCCCGTTGAGAGGGTGGCCGGGATCCTCGATGGTGCCTGTGTCCCGGTTGACGTAGCCGAGGAAGGTGATCGGCACGTCGGTGACGAGCGCCTTGCCGGTGATGCTCCACTCACTCTGGCTCGGGATACCCCTGCCCGCTGATTCGTGCTTGCCGCCGCGGTGAGACTTGGCAGAGGCCATCGACTTGGCTCCCTTGGCTCTGAGTACCGGGCTCGGGCCCTCGACCAGCGTCGGGTCGAAGGCGTGGGCGACGCACTGCTCGAGGGGGGCCACGCTCGTCGGCATGCGGTTCAGTCCACTGGTCAGGTAGTGCTCGGCCTTGAGCGAGTTCGTCAGCAGGTGGTTGTAGCGCGAGCGGTTGTAGGGCGTAACCTCGGGGCAGGTGTCACGCAGCACCAGCGCCCCGGCTTCTTCCAGCACGTCCAGAGTGCCGTCGGCGGCGATGAGGTCGTGGTTGTGCCCGCTCATGAAGACCCAGAGCCGCTGGTCCGGGATCGCCTCTCCCAGCTCCATCCGCACGCGGACGGCCGCCGCGGTAGCGCGCGCCTCGCCGACGCTGGCTTGTGGGCAGCCGATGACCACGAGGTCGACCTGCCCCCTCGGGGCGAGTTCGCGGTAGCGCTCGGCGAGGTCCGCCTCGGTGAAGGTGAGCTCCCCCTGGTAGCCGTCGACAGCGGGCGCATCGGCAGTGAGGCCGTCAGCCCACAGCATCGGGCAGCCGTAGTTGGCAGCCGCCGCGCTCAGCGCCTTGCGCATCTCGAAGCTGGCCCACGGCAGACCGATGATACGAGGCATCGGCCCCCAAGGCAGATTCCAGTCGGGTCGTACCTGCTTGCCTATCCAGTCGCCCAGCACGCTCCAGTCGGTAGCGTCAGACATCTCGCACTCGACGCTGACGAGGATGTTCGGAACGCGGTTCTCAACAACGTGCAGGCCCCAGTAGGGCGCCCAGCCAGTGAGGGCGGTCGCGAGGGCGGAGAGCCCGGACTCGCGATTGGTGACCAGCGAGGTGTAGGAGTTGGAGAAGCAGACGGCGTTGGACTCGGCCCACGAGCCTATGCCGTCCCCTGCGTCGATACCGCGGTCGTAGGGCGTGCACGAGAGGATCGCGTCGATGCCAAGCTCGGAGTACGCGTGCACGATCTCGAACTGCTGCTCGAGGAAGTCCGGGTGGTCTATGCCCATTTCCTCCATCCGCTCGTGGTCACAGCCCGCAGAGTTCAGAGTAGTCGGAATCGCGACCCTACCCTCGGGGTCACCGGCCAGATCGGAGAGGAAGCGGCGAAGGCCGTGACCGCCGGTGAGCACGCTCACCCCTGAGACGTGCGCGTGCTCCACGCACACGAACTCGCTGGCTCCCGCAGTAGACGCCAGATCGACGACTAGGCGAGCAGCCTTCTGCTTGGTCGGGCCGAGCTCGCCCTCGAGCATCGAGCGTAGGCCATCTGGGATGTCCACACCTGACCCCCGTATGGCGGCCACCTTCAATACAACGCAAACGTATTATCGAATCCGTTCGTTTCAAATCGAGGTGCTAGGTAGCAGTTGCGTGACGATTGTCGGGGTGCCCATCGAGATTGCCGTCCTGACCTTCGTTCTGGCCTTCGTCGGGGGCATGATCCCAATCCGATGCAGCATCAAGGACAACGAAGAGGCGCTGAGGCGCCTGACGGGAATCGCCGCCGGCATCCTGCTGGCCTCGGCGATGCTGGTGGTCATACCCGAGGGCTTCGAGCTGGCTATGGGCGAGGGGGAGCTTGGGCCACTGGTGCTCGGCGGCGCGATACTAGCCGGATTCCTGCTGATGCTCGTCTTGGAGGGCTCGGGTATCGGCCACGCCGTCCATGAGGAGCACCACGACCACGCCGAGGAGCACGGTCACGGCCACATCCACCACCAGGCCGCCCCCTGGATGCTGGTGCTGGGCCTCTCGCTGCACTCGGCCGCTGACGGGCTCGCGATCGGCTCAGCCGCGGCGGGAGCGAGCGAAGCGGTGACCGCGCTGGTCGCCTTCGCAGTCGTGTCCCACAAGGTGCCCGCCGCGTTCAGCCTCGGTGTGTTCGCCCTGCACGAGCGCGACCAGAGGAAGGACGCCATCCGCGACGTCCTCCTGTTCGCGCTCGCAACCCCGGTGATGATCATGGTCTCGTTCTACGCCCTGCAAGACGTGGAAGTGCAAACGGTCGCGCTCGCCATGCTGTTCGCCGCAGGCACCTTCCTCTACGTGGCCACCGTGGACACCCTTCCAGACATCCACAACCCAGAGACCGGGCGCCAAGCGCTCAAGCACATCCTGCTGGGTGCGGCGATACTGGGTGCGATCCTGATTGGAGCCGACGCAGCGGGCCTGATCGAGCGCGGCTACTAGTCGTCGCCGGAGCGCTGCCGCTGCGCCTCGACTGCAACCACGGCCATCGGCGCCTGCAGGTTGTAGGAAGGCACGAAGCCGCTCATCGGAATCCGGACCACGAGGTCCGAGGCGGCGAGCATCTCGTCAGGAATCCCGTCGTGCTCGCCGCCCACGATCAGCATCACATCACCTGTCAGGTCGGCATCCCACGGGCCGGCCTCGCCGGTGTCCTCGATGGCTATCACCCTGAACCCTGAGGCCTTGGCGGAATCGATGGCCTGCAAGCCGTCGACCCAGTGAACGGGCATGAAACGGTGGGCCTTCATCGAGGCGCGCAGAGCCGCCTTGCGCTCGCTGTGGCTGAGTTGGCAGTCCACGAGCACCGCATCCGCGCCGCTGACCTCTGCGGTCCTGATGGTGAAGCCGATGTTGACCGGGTAGAGCGCCCCCGCGAGCATCCAGACCAGCCCGCCTCGCTCAAGCACCTCCTCGAGACTCGCGCCGGGGTCGCGGCCGACCAACGCGAGCACCTCGGGAGTCTCGTCGCGGTTGTCCCTCGCCATCCTCCAGACGTCGCTACTGGAGACTTCCCTGACGGGAATACCCCGCTCCTCAGCGATGGCTCTCAGACGTGCCACATCGGGGGCCTCGGAGTCACGGAGCACCAGAAGGAGAGAAATCTCCTCGCCGGCGTCGAAGGCGGCACTGATCTCGTCGACGCCGCACCTCTGCATGCAATCAGGACGGGGCCCTCTGATTTCGGGGTTTTGCAGGCTCCGAACAGGAGATAACGAGCGAAGTCGCACTCGTCCGTGTATGGAATCACCGGTGACATGATTTCCCGTTGCTGTCCCATGTAGATCGAAATAAGCGGCCATGTTGAAGTCCCCCGCCCCGCCTCGTCGAGCATGGCGCGGCGGCAATGGGACCGGACCGAGAACCGCGGAAAGTGCCCGATTTGCGGGCGAGTAGCCAAGTTGGACCCGTACCACATCACCAGCCAGGACCGCGCCGAGAAGACGAGCCAGGAGTGGCTCATGAAGAGCCAGGGGAACATCGTTCACATTTGCCGCAAGTGCCACGACCAAACCACCGTCTCGAGGGTCCAGACGCGGTTTGAGAAGAAGCCGGAGGTCAAGCCCGCCGAGAGGGAGTATCGGTGCGGCCGATGCGGCCGGACCGGGCATAACCGGCGCGGGTGCTACGCCGAGACTCGCGCCGACGGGTCGAGTCTGTGGAAGCCGGGTCGACGTCGTCGGGGGTCGTGAGCGATGGCGCTCAGTCCGACGGCTCCGTAGGAGAACGAGAGAAATGAGTTCCGATGAACAGCCCGACACCGACGGCGGCAAGGGGAACCAGACGATTGAGGTCTGTTCGAACTGCTTCAGCCCCCGCATCGCCCCCTATATGGGGTATGAGACCGGCAAGCGTTTCATCTGCCAGGACTGCGAACACATCAGCGTTGTAACCATCGAGTTCCAGGATATCGAAGCCTTGGTCGCATTCCTTCAGGATAGGAGAGATGCCTCATGAGCGGGAAGCACACTTTCGCCGTGCTCACCATCATCCTCCTCGCCCTGCTGAACGGCTGCCGCGGTGCCAATGGTCCTGAGGGCGACGTCGTCGTCGATCCGGAGGAACACGAATCCCTGGCAGCTGACCATGCTTCGCTCCTGATAAAGCACGCACTCCTTTTGGAGAATCATACGGGATTGCTCTCAGAGTACGAACTGCTCCTCAGGAATAACTCCGCTCTCATCGCAAACAACACCGAGTCG
>Ga0208057_1000489_pt1 | contig 14500 bp, 14 predicted proteins | sample DeeseametaMP1649_FD_184183 | JGI IMG/M metagenome (GOLD analysis project Ga0208057, IMG submission 184183) | Marine microbial communities from the Deep Pacific Ocean - MP1649 (SPAdes) | ecosystem: Environmental > Aquatic > Marine > Oceanic | place: North of Tokelau, South Pacific Ocean...
ATTGTGATCGTGTCATCGATCGCCGCTGCTCTATTCGTGCGCCAGCGCGTGAAATCGCTCGACCTTATCGCCGTTTTGAAAACCCGGGAGTGACCTCATGGCCCTTCGCAATCGTCTTCTGTTTTGGGCTGTCATCGCCATAATTGTGCTGGCGCTGGCGGTCTGGGCATTCTCACCCCGCGCCATCGACGTAGATATCGTGAAGGCAAGCAGTAGGTCGATGACCGTTTCCGTAAATGAGGAAGGCAAGACGCGCATTCATGATGTCTTTGAAATCTCCGCGCCCGTCTCAGGGCAATTGGAGCGGATCAGCCTCGAAGCAGGCGATTGCGTATATCAAGGGGAGACAATCGTCGCAGGCATCCGTCCCGTGGCTGCGCCTGTGCTGGACAGTCGATCCCAAAAGCAATTGTCGGCAGTTGCCGATGCTGCCGCTGCTGCTGTGACGGCGTCCAAGGCGGAACTCGACCGGGTTCGGTCCGAACTGAACCATGCCACCACGGATGCCAATCGCTATCGGCTGCTGGCGCCAGGTGGAGCAATATCGCGCCAGATGCTGGAGCGGGCCGAAGCGGAAGAGACGACGCTGCAGGCGGCTGCTCGGGCTGCGGAAGCTGCACTTGCCATGCGCCGGCAGGAACTGGCAGCCGCCCGCGCTGCGCTTCGCCCGAGCAGTGAGGATGAGGGCGGAGAACTGATCGATGTCATCGCACCTATCGATGGGGTTTTGCTGCGGCGCCTTCGCCAGAGCGAGGGGCCGGTGGCACAGGGCGCACCTCTTGTGGAAGTTGGGGATCCTGAGGAGATCGAGATCGTGGCGGATCTGCTGTCTGAGGATGCGGTGCGCATTTCACCCGGAGATCCTGTGATCATCTCGGATTGGGGTGGTCCCGTCCTGCAAGGTAAGGTTCGGCAAATTGAGCCTTTTGCCTTCACAAAAATATCCGCACTCGGGATTGAGGAGCAGCGCGTGAATGTTGTCGTGGACTTGCTGCAAGGCCAGCCTGCGGACCGGCTGGGTCATGGATACAGGGTGGACGTAGCTGTCCAGATCTGGTCGCAGGACAATGTTCTCAATATTCCAATAACCGCATTGTTCAAGCAGGATCGCAACTGGTCCGTCTATCGCATCGAAAACGGTCGCGCCCGCTTGCGTCAAGTAACGATCGGGCATTTGAATGGCCAGGAGGCAGAGATCCTGTTGGGTCTTGAAGAGGGAGATTTGCTGGTAGAGCACCCTTCGAGCCGGATTGTCGACAAGGTGTTGGTGCGCGCACGTGAAGCTCCACAGCCGACTTCCGAGGCGCAGGACGGTTCAGAGCCAGCGGCAGTGCAGCTATCGGCTACTTGGGACAATACTGTAGGTGGCTGCGATTTTCTGATCCGCTAGAGAAGAGAGGCACATTCGCGCGCAATGATGCGCTCTTCATCCGCGACAACGCGCACCACCGGCACCGACGCCCCCTTGGGAGACAGAACTTCTGCATTCGCTTCGTTCGCGGCGTCGTCAAGAGTTGGACCTAGCCAATCGAGGTGTTGAATAATTCGTGAGCGGATTGCTGGTGCGTTCTCGCCGACTCCGCCCGAGAATACAATTGCGTCAAACCCTTTCATATCTACGGCAAGTGAGCCGCATTGGCTGGCGATCCTGTAGCAATATAGATCGATAGCTTCTTTCGCCTCTTGGGCAGGGCTTTCCAGAAGCGTTTTGGTATCTCCCGATATGCCAGAGACGCCAAGTAGGCCAGACTTCGTGTAAAGCAGGTCGGAAACCTCTTCGACTGGCATAGCACAATCCTTGATCAGGTGCAGGACCACGCCCGGATCCAGATCCCCGCAGCGAGTCGCCATGGGCAAGCCATCAAGTGCAGTCAGGCCCATGGATGTGGCGATGCTTTTCCCGTCAATCATGGCGCAGGCGCTCGCGCCGCTGCCCAGATGCAAGGCAAGCACACGGTTTGGACGCGCGCCCAGAACCTCACCAAGAGTTTCTACGATGTGCGCATATGACAATCCATGAAATCCGAAGCGCAATATGCCTTGCTCGCTTAGCGCACGCGGCAGGGCATAGAGTTCGGCAATGTGCGGCATGGTCCTGTGGAACGCCGTGTCGAATGACAAGGTTTGACGGATCTCGGGCAGGGCATTTGCAACGGCTTGCACGCCCGCGAGATTATGCGGTTGGTGCGCTGGCGCGAAGACTGCGAGGGCCTGTAAGCGCTCAATAGCCCTGTCGCTAACGGCGACCGGGCCCTCAAACAGGGTGCCGCCATGCACGATCCTGTGTCCTATACCGGAAATGGTCACGCCCGCCTCCGGCCCGGTTAGCCAGGTCGCAAGCGCGGTGATCAAATGCTTTGGATCAGATATGCTGGCTATGACGCTCTGAAGCGGCTTCACTTTTTCCGGGTCTGATACGTCTAAGCGTCGCGCGCCGGAAAGATCGCGCACAGCGCCGCGAAAGAGGCATTCTCCCAACTCGCCGACAGCGTCGATTTCGAAAATCGAGAATTTGAGGCTGGAAGAACCCACATTGAATGTTGCGACAGCGCGGCGCGTCATGGCTGGTCTCGCTGCCAGTGCGCCACTGCTGACGCAAAGGCGCATGAAGCCAATCGCTCCTCGGCGCTGTCGGCGCGGCTGGTCAGAATAATCGGAACACTGGCACCCAGAACAATTCCAGCCGCTGATGCGCCGGCTAGATAGTCCAGCTGTTTGGCCAACATGTTTCCAGCCTCGATGGCGGGAACGATCAGAATATCTGCATCCCCGGCGACCGGAGACTTCAGGCCTTTGGTTGCGACCGATTCAGGTGAGACAGCCAGATCAAATGCAAGGGGGCCGTCCACGACGCCGCCCTTGATCTGACCTCGGTCCGCCATCTTGCACAGGGCGGCTGCATCCAGTGTGGACGGTATGATCGGGTCCACCTCTTCGGTTGCAGACAGGATGGCGACTTTTGGCGGATCGATGTCGATGGCACGGGCCGCGTCAATTGCGTTTTGCGTTATCCAGCGTTTCGAGGTGAGGTCAGGCACAATATTGAGGGCGCCATCACTGATCAGCAACGGTTTGTGATAACCGGCGGTGGAGAGCAGGAACACATGGCTCATGCGCCGGTCAGTGCGCAAGCCACCGGCGCGTTTGACGATTTCAGCCATCATTTCATTTGTGTGGAGCGCGCCTTTCATGAGGGCATCTGCATTGCCCTCATGGATAAGCTCTACGGATCTTGCCGCGGCTGCGTGGCTGTAGGGTGCTTCAATCTGCACAAGGCCAGAAATGTCGAGACCGGCCAATTCCGCTGCTGCAGACATTTTTGCAATCGGTCCCACCAGGATGGGCGTCATGATACCAGCCTGCGCCGCGTCCAAAGCACCTTTGAGGCTGGAGGCATCTACAGGATGTATAACCGCAACGCGTAATGTCGGGCCGGGTTGAGCCGCGGCTTTCGCAATGAGCCAATCGAACTTGCCATCCATGTCGCTGGTCACGACCCTGACCGGGTTCTGGCGGGATATCGAATTGTACTTGTCATGCGATCACTCTCTCCGGAATACCGTTTCGCATACTCAATCCTGACGGAGACATTTGGGCAAGCCCGTAGAAGTACGTGAATTCAGGAGTAATGCGTATTTCGCGGCGAGATAGACTGCGGTTGTATGGTAAAAGACAGAACTCTAACCCAAACATTTCAACACATATCGGAGAGATGCCATGGCCCAGACTAAGTCCACAACCCAGAAAGCGGCAGCGAGTCAAAAATCAAGTTCGCAAGTTGGCACAAACGGGACAGGGTTCATTCCCAACAGCGCGATACCGATCCCGGTGACCGACACAATGCAATTTGGTGCCGTCAGCATGAAGCACTTCATGGAAGCAAGTCAGGATATGGCGAAGTTCTACAACAGGCGCCTGCGGAAGGACATTTCTTTCATGAGTGAACTTGGCACTTGTAAATCGCCACAACAGGGCGCCGCAGTTTGGTTCCGCGCAGCCAGCGAAGCAGCGCATGACTATGTCGACCAGTTCGACCGCTTCGTCGCGATTACACTGGATAGTTCATCCTTTGAATAGCGTTAAGGCGCGCACAGCTTAACCTGTAGTCGGAGGTGAAAAATTTGCCTCCGGACGTATTAGTGTTCCGCGAGTACAAGATCACTCGCCGAAATTTCCTGCTTGGAAAGTCACCGCACCATACGCCGTACGGGGATCAACGGATTGTAAAGAGGACTCACTTACAGGGCCAGTCCGTGTGGTCTGCTATCCGCTTCATCATTCTGGCCGGCCAGGCGGTTGAGATATTGACGGTTTCTTAGGCGAAAGCGATCAGCCCGAGGCATGTCGATGACGCCAATTTGCTTGAACTGGTTGAGCATGCGGCTGACGGTTTCAATTGTCAGCCCCAGATGATCGGCGATGTCACACCGGCTCATTCGAATAGGTGTGTAGCCATCGGCTTTGGGTGCAAAGCGTGAATCAAGGAAAAGCACGAAATCTGCTACCCGCTCCTTCGCACAGCGACAGGCTAGCAATGTGGCCTGACGGCGCGCGTCTGCGGACGCCTTGTCTATCTCGCGAAACACCGTCTGTCGAAATTGCGCGTCTTGCAGAAGGCATCGCTCAAAAGCTTCACGGCTCACATAGTTTGTTTCCACGCGGCTTAGCGCTTCTGCACTTGTCGGACTGGTGGCGCACAAACACAGAGAGACATATTCACCTGGGCCGGAAAATGCTTCGATCTGGCGATGTCCATCCGCCGTGACTCGGTAAACGGTCACGGTACCCGATACAATCTTGTGGATGCCTCGCTCAATATCGCCTTGATGGAAAAGATGAGTCCCGGGGGCGTACACTTGTCGTGCGCTAGCTAAGCTCGCATGTGCTTCAGGAACTGCTGCAAACCGTGCCATGCCATTCTCCTAACTTTGATCCATCAAAGAAGAGTGGTGCAAAGCGGTGGCGCGGACACTCCGGAAGAATACGCATATCGGAATAAGTGGGGCACGAGAAAACAAGCCGGCGTGCGCCGCTTGTTGAATGACGTGCTCATGAGACGGTTATCTATGCGATTAGACCCGACTGGATCGCCTTGACGACTACTTCGGTGCGATTGCGTGCTTCCAGTTTCAAGGCCAACGACCGCAAGTGTAGCTTTACTGTTGTTTCCTGAATGTCGAGTAACCGGGCGATCTGTTTGTTGGATTCCCCTCGCTGCAGGCAGAACAGCACTTCGCGTTCACGTGGGGTGAGACTTGAGCCGTCTGCTCCCTGACTCTTGTCGGTCTGGGTGGGACTGAAAACCTGTCCTGCCAGAATAAGACGGACCGCGGCGACCAAGCCGTCGCCCGGCATGGTCTTGGGGATAAAGCCCCGGGCGCCACTTTCCAATAGAGCAGTTATCTCCATCTGCCCTGCAACACCTGACAGGATCGCAATCGGTTGATCGGAAAACATGGCAATAAGCTCTTTGACGTCTTGAACACCCGTGATGCCCGGCATCCGCAGGTCCAGCAAAGCGAGATCATAGCGATCGCCATTCTGAAGAGCGGTCCTGACGACATCGCCATCGCGCATGATCGTAATCTTCGCGTCGGGCAATTCGTGCTCCAGCAGTGACCGGACGGCGTCCAGCACGAGATCATGATCATCGGCAATTAGAAGGTGCATGCTGTAAATCCGATTCACTCGTTCGCTGACAATGGTGGATGTGCCGGCGCAGTTTTGCCAATCTTGTGCAGGGTTGCCCATAATTTTTCACGAGACAGTGGTTTGGCAATGGTCGCGGCCAGACCGGCTGGCAGGGGGGATGCGAGAGCGCCGGAACTCATTACGACGGGGATGTCCGCCCGGACATCCAGCAATTCGAGAACCAGCTCATCACCGCTCATTTGTGGCATGCGACGGTCTGTTACAATCAACTCGAAGGCCCAAGGGGCAACTTTGAAGACGCCAAGCGCGGCGACCGGATTTGTAAAACCCACAGCATCCCAACCGAATTCCCTCAATAGGGTAACGACAAGGTCCACTTGAAATTGATCATCGTCTATGACCAGTGCGCCTTGAGCGCCCGTACTTGGCTTATCGGGGTCGTTGATGGAATTGGGAAACGTTCTGGGCGCGCGTGCATCCAGCAAGGGCAAGTCGATCGCGACCATCGTCCCTTCGCCGGGGCGGCTGAAAGCGCGCATTCGGCCCATCTGACCCTGTAACAGGGCATCAACCGTAACCAGTCCAAGCCCGCGACCGGTACCTTTGGTCGACTGAAATGGCAAAAAAGCTGTATCAAGAGCTTTTTGAGACATGCCGACTCCATCGTCGCGCACGATCAGGCGCGCCGCCGGGAATGACTGGCAGTCTCCACGGTTGCAAATTGCGGATGGGTGAAAGTCGGGTTCCACTGTACTGTCTTCATCGATCTGCTCCAGAGAGAGGTAGACGCTCCCATTCTCGTTGATGGCCTCGCGTGCATTCTTGACAAGATTGAAGACCATCCGGGAAAACAGGGTCGGATCGGTTTCGCAGATGAGCTTGCTTGTGGTCACCAGGGTTTCGAAGCCCTGCGTTGCCAGGAACTGGTTGCTGTTGAGTTCGCTGACATCCCGAACGAGGTCGTTCAGGGAACAGACTTTTTGCTCTGGTTCGGTATCGAAATGCATCAAGTCTTCGACCAGATCATTGGCCTGATTACAGGATTGGAGAATGCGCTCTATCAACAATTCGAAGATGTCGGCCTGTCCGTCATCAGCCAGCAATTGTGCAGAGGCGTTTATGATGGCCAGTATGTTTGCGAAGTCGTGCCCAACTGATTTCGCCATACGGCCGAGCGCATCGCGGCGTTCTGCGTCGAGCAGCATTTCGTGCAATTGTTCTCGTTGGGCTTCGCGGCGCCGAATGATGCCCACATCGCGTGTGGAGCAGAGGATGCCTCCATCCGCGATCGCCGTCAGCGACAGATCCTGATGTACTTTTGAACCATCATTGGCAATGCCGGCGACTTCGCCGCGCCAATACCCGTTTTGCTGGAAGAGAGGAAAGATGTCGCGTTCAAATCGGCGCAACGTGTCCTTGGCGTACAAAATCGTCCAGGGTCGTCCGATACACTCACCGGCGTAGGCATACCCGAACATACTGGCATGGGTCGGATTCATGTAGGTGAAAACGCCATCCTTGTTGGTGATGGCGACACCGTCAGCAGACACATCAATCGCGGTCGACAAGTGTTTGACTTGGAGGGCTTCCTCACGGAGTTGCTCGGTGATTTCATAAAGTTCAGCGGATCGAACTTCCAGCAGGTTTTCCGCAGCCGTGCGTGCAGCAGACTCTCTCTCGAGCTTCCGTTTTAGCCGTGCGAGATTTTCATCACTTTCGCTCAAGTTCAATCCCTGCGGAATACATGAAATTCCGCATTATAAAGGTACCGATGTTTACTATCGGTTCGTACAATTTCAAAATCTTCGAGTTTATTATAGTGATCAAGAGCCGCCATGATCATGCCTTCACATAAATCGGCCATGGGTCGTCCCGAGGCGTATGTGATGCGCATTTCGCGGTCTCCATCACGAGATCGGGGCTGGATATCCGGGACTTCAGCATCGGGATACAGTTTACGAACATCCCGATGAATGACGCCATGTATGCGTTCGATCAAGTCAAAGGCATGGCTGATACCGTCTTGAGGGTGACCCGCAATAAGCGTGGGGAACAGACTGCGTCCAAAGCCAACCAGGAGTTGTCGTGCTGACCGGCCTGTCTGATTTGAGAGCGCGGTAACCAATGTCAGTATTTCGACATGGTCGTAATATCCGACATTCGTATACACTCCAGCCGATTCCAAGTCGGTCGTGCGCAGCAGTTCGTCGATTATGGCTTCGCCGAACTCCTTTTCTGCGAATTCCAGAAACTGTCTGAACACAACTCCCTTCATCATTTGGCTCCAGTTCATTCCAAATACAGCAAAGCAGCAGACCTCGGCCCGATCGTGCCAGGGCTTCTATGCCTTTCGAACAAATACCAGTGATCGATTGAGGGAACTACCTGACCAAAAGGTCAGGTCGGCCCCGCCCTTTGCGCTGCAAGACCGTCCTTCCGGAGAATATACGGCGCCACAATAAAGGTCGATTGTGTCCTCGAGCTTGGTACTCATTCGGGGATACGAAATGACGAATTTGAAACTGAAACTACAAGCAATTGCGATTTCTGCATCGCTTGTGTCTGCTATCCCGGCTTCGGCTCAGATAAGCATGGAAGCCGGCGGATGGTCAGATACGCCGCTAGGCTTCAGCCGCGATGCCCAGGCCAATCGCGTCATCGTCGCCGGCGGGGGGTCCAGATCCTCAGCTACCAACGGTTCCTTCGGGAGCACGCGTGCGATGATGCCGTCATGGTCAGGTACAACAACTGGCGGCAGTGCTACCGCAATCGGCAACATGATCAGTGTGGATATTGAAGGCAACAACAACACCGTGATGGTGGATGCCTCCCAAATCAATTTGGGGAACCAGTCCGCAATCGTCGCTCACCTTCCAACGAGTGGGAGTGACTGATCATGACCTATCGAAAAGCATTTCGCACGTTTCTGATCGGCGCAGGTCTGGTCTTCTCGACGGCTTGCACGTCGATGGAAGGAATCGTCTCCAATCCCGACTACTTGTCGACGGGCGCAATCGTGGAAGATAGCTCCACTGCGTATTCGGGCCAGCTCAGCTGCATGAAGTGGAGCACACCAGCGGAGAAACCACGGATTGCCGTGGGCGACATTCGCGACATGACCGGAAGATTTTCAACTTTCGAAGGCGCAGTGGCCACGCAGGGCGCCTCTCTGATGGTGATGTCGGCAGTGAGCCAGGCTGGTTTTCCACTGGCTGAACGTCTGGATACGGCGGTCGCCGAGCAGGAGCTGGAATTCGCAAACAATCGGTTAATCAGTGAAGCTGGCGAACCAACCGAAGACTACCGCAAAGTATTCACAGGTTCGATTGCCGGCAGCGACTACATCCTGCTCGGCGGTATCACGGAACTGAATTTCAACGTGCACAGCGATGTTCGCGAAGCACGTATAGGGCCTGTTGTAGGTGGTGAACGCCACTATGCAATGACTGTCGCCCTGGACCTCCGTCTGGTCAATGCCACTGATTTGAGCGTGGTAAATCTGGTCAGCCAACGGAAAATAATTCGCGGGCGCGAAATTCGCACGGGTGTGTTCGAATTCATTGGGGACACAACCATCGACATTGGCATGGGCGAGCGCGCTCAGGAGCCTGTGCACACTGCAATCCGAACGATCATCGAAAGCGCCGTTTTCGATCTCGTCTCAGGCATCGCCGGTCCGTCCGCGCAAGCCTGCTCTCAAGCAGAGTTCGTCATGTCGGACGTGCCTGCCTTTCAACAGACTAATCATTAAAGGAGAATATTCATGAAACGGTCTACTCTTTTCTTCGCTTCTGCCCTCATTCTTGCAGCCCCAGCTGCCATGGCGCAGGATTCCAGCCTTGTTGACGTCGACCTGGGCCTTGGCGGTGTCGTGGACGCGACCGTCGACGTGGGCGGTGACAGCCTGGTTGACGCCAATGTCGATGTTCTCGGTGGCGATCTTGTGGATGCCAATGTTGATGTGCTCGGCGGAGACCTGGTTGATGCGGATGTAAACCTTGGTGGAGACACTTTGGTGGACGCTGACATCAATCTCGGTCTGGATACACCAGTGGCGGGTGATGCTTCAAACGCAGCAACCAACGCTGTGGACTACGCAACACGCCAAGTGAACAGCGGCAACCAAACGGCGACGCTGAACCTCGTCAGCGGTGCCATGGGTGAAATCACTGGAACTGCAGCCGCCATCGGCAATTCGTATTCAATCGACTCTGTCGCGGATGCCGTCTCTTCGGTCAATCAGGCAAATTCCGGAGCCGGTTACGCTAACGCAGACGTGGACATCCAGAACTCCGGAATCGCCACAGCGACGACGGCTGCCATCGGCAACACGGCATCTGTTACGTCTGATGTCAGCACGATTGCCACACGTTCCTTGCAGTCAAACAGTGGCTACATGACGACGCAAATGAATGCATCGATCAACGACATCACTGAAGCTACTGCAACCGCAGCGTCGATCGGCAACTCATTGTCTGTCGAAGTACCCGGAAGTGGCAGCATGAGTGCTCAGCAGTACAATTCCGGAACCATGGTTGCCGAATTGAATGGCCGCCTGTCCGGATTTGCAGATGGCACAGCAACCGCTGCGGCAATCGGCAACTCGGCATCGCTGACCAGCCTCAACTCCGATGTTGTCGGCAACGTTCTGACCCGCATCAATCAAGCCAATTCGGGTCATCAGATTTCCACACTTGCTGCCCAAGTTTGCCATGGCGCTGAAGCTGCTGCTACCGCAGCGTCGATCGGCAACACGGTGAACATTTCGGTTCAGTAGGTGTGGAAGGGGGCGCCGGACTGCCGTCAGTCCCCCGAATGCAAGTTCGGCGCCCTCATTGATAGATAAAGTGCTCTTTGGTCCAAGGCCCGTTCGTCCTGTGCGCACGGGCCTTTTTCCATTGCTCGCGGGCGGTTTCGGGGCCTCTCTGTGGCTCTGAATCCGTTCGAACTGGGCTTTCTGGTCGGGAGGTGACCGAAAGTGCTGTAATACGCTTAGAGTCCAACGTGGACAGGGGCTTTCGGCTATGACATAAGCCGCCCCTTCAGACAGGATTCACAGGGCGCCCGCGCGCATTTCTTGCGCCCGTGACCCAAGATACGGATGATTGAACCGATGGAAGTTACCCAGACCAAGGCAGAAGGTCTTAGCCGCACGTTCGCCGTTAAAGTGCCGGCCTCGGAACTGCAGGCCAAACTCGACGAGCGGATTGAAGAAATCCGGCCGCAAATGAAGCTCAAGGGCTTCCGTCCGGGCAAAGTGCCCGCATCCCATGTCCGCAAGCTGTACGGCCAGGACCTGATGGGCGAGCTGATCAACAAGCTGGTCACCGAGACCAACCAGAAGGCGCTTGAAGACAATGAGCTGCGCCCGGCTGGCCAGCCAGACGTCCAGATCGACGGCGACATGGAAGCTGTGGTCAAGGGCCAAGCCGACCTGTCCTACAACATGAATGTCGATGTGATGCCGGAATTCGAGCCGGCTGATGTGACCAAGCTAACCATCACGCGCCCCGTTGCGGACGTCGCTCAGGACCAGATCGACGAAGCGCTTGGCCGTATCGCCGAACAGAACACACAGTATGAACCGCGCGCCAAGACGGCGAAAGCCAAGGAAGGCGACGCAGTCGTCATGGATTTCGTGGGCAAGATCGATGGCGAAGCCTTTGAAGGTGGTAGCGCCGAGCAGCAGACACTGGTCATTGGTTCCGGCCAGTTCATCCCGGGCTTCGAAGACCAACTGGTCGGCGTGAAGGCGGGTGACGAAAAAGACGTGACCGTAACGTTCCCGGAAGAGTACGGCGCCGCTGACCTTGCCGGCAAGGAAGCTGTCTTCGAAATGAAAGTGCACGAAGTTCGCGCGCCAAAAACGTCTGAACTCGACGACGAATTCGCCAAGGGCCTCGGTCTGGAAAGCCTTGAGCAGCTGACCGGCCTTGTGAAAGACCAGTTGAAAGCTGAGCATGACGGTGCGTCCCGCGCCAAAGCGAAGCGTAACCTGCTTGACCAGCTGGATGAGGCTCACAGCTTTGACCTGCCGCCAAACATGGTGGAGCAGGAGTTCAATCAGATCTGGCAGCAACTGCAGTCGGAAATGGATGCGGGCCGCACCGCTGACGAAGACAAGGACAAGTCGGAAGACGAACTCAAGGAAGAGTATCGCAAGATCGCAGAGCGTCGCGTGCGCCTCGGTCTGGTCCTCGCCGAGATCGGCCGCGTGGCCGACGTTCGCATTTCCGAGCAGGAAGTGAACCAGGCTCTGGTCCGCGAAGCACGCCAGTATCCAGGTCAGGAAACGCAGGTGGTGGAATTCTTCCGCAACAATCCTGGCGCGATGGCCCAGCTGCGCGCACCGATCTACGAAGACAAGGTCGTCGACCATATTCTGGAAGTCGCTGAAATCACCGAGGAAACGGTGTCCCGCGAAGACCTGTTCAAGGAAGAAGACGAGTAGTCTTCACGCCAGTAGACGAAATCTGATGAAAGCCAGTCCGCAGGGGCTGGCTTTTTTCATGTGGCGAACCCCAATAGGTAAACCGGATGTTAACCGCATACCGCGAGTTTGTATCGAATCGAAAATAAGAGGCATCAGAAGATGAGCGTCCAGAGTATTCGCCCACAACTGAACGAACAGGACATCCACAGACTGATCAAGGGTGAAACACCCGAAGATCGGGCATCGGTTGCCCATCGGTTGTGTCGCCGGATCGCTCTGGATGTGCTGAGTGATTCCGAGCGCGAATATGCACAGGAAATCATGGGAATACTCGCGGATGATGCGGCGGATCTGGTGCGGCGCACCTTGTCTGTCACGTTACGAAACTCGCCGATTTTGCCACGAGAGATCGCCTTGAAGCTGGCGCAGGATATCGAGGCTGTAGCCATTCCCGTACTGCAGGACTCGCCGGTGTTTACCGAAGAGGATCTGATTGAACTTGTCCTGTCCGTCACCGCGGCGAAGCAGGCCGCAATTGCCAATCGTGAAACCCTGTCGACGACACTGACAGACGTGATTTCCGAGCATGGAACGGTTGAGGCCGTGCGGATGTTGTCCGCAAATGAGGGGGCGGAGTTTACGGACGCCGCTTATGAAAACTCGATCCGCCGGTTTGGGTCTGATGAGGATGTGCAAAAGGGCTTTATCAGTCGCGAATACATCCCCACCCATATCGCCGAAAAGATGGTTTCGCTGGTTTCTGGCCAGTTGTTTGACCTGCTGGTCAATCGCCACGAGCTTCCGGCACAAATGGCGATCGACCTCGCCTCGGCATCGCGTGAGCGGGCAACGATTGATCTGGTAGAGCAGGCGGGGCGAACTTATGATTTACCGCGTTTCGTCTCGCAACTGCACCTGAATGGACGGTTGACGCATTCACTGATTATGCGGGCGCTCTGCTGTGGCCAGATGCCGTTCGTTGAGCATTCTCTGGCGGAATTATCTGGTGTGGGCCACCAGCGCGTTTGGTTGATGATCCACGATGCGGGGCCGTTGGGGCTACAGGCTGTATTCGATAGAGCCGGTATGCCCCGGAAAATGCTGCCCGCGTTCCGGGCCGCTGTGAATGTTTTCCATGAGACAACGCATGACGGTGGGCCAAATGATCGGGCCCGATTCCGCGCGCGCATGATCGAACGTGTATTGACCCAGTTCCAGGCCATCCCGAAGGAAGACCTCGACTATCTGCTTGAGAAACTGGACTATTATTCGGAAATGGCGGCGATGGACGAAGCCAGCGGTACGGTAGATGTCGCCTAGCAGTCGGTGCGCATTCGGACGCCCGCCTGGACACCCAGACTGTCGAAAAACGCTCCATCACGCCAATTCGCCTTGTCGGCGATGACGAGAATACCGGCGGCGCTGGCAAATTCGCACAGATCCATCAGCTCTTCATTGATTTGCAGTTCTCGGGCATCCACTCGGATACTATCGATCATCAGACCGAGGCCATCGCGCAATTGGGTCTGCCACGATTTACGCATATCGATTGATACGCGAAAGCCGCGCTTGCGGAGACTTGCCACGCTGTGGATCGCCTCCGTGCGCCCATCGGCGAAGACAGAATCCTGGAATTCGAGACTGATTTCTTGTTGGCAGAGGGTCGTTCGGCGGATCGCGGCATCACAGCCTACAGCTGTGTTGTCATCCCCAAGCGCTGCTGCCGGGGCCGGCACAATGATTGGGCGCATCCGATTGTCAAATGTATGCGCCGCGCTGGCGACTTCGAGAAGACGATCAGCAAGCCATTTGGCTGGGCCTGTTGCTGACTGGGAAGCGGCCGGGCCGAAGGCGGCCTTCTCTTCATACCGCTTGGACATCTCGCAGACCGTACCAAACGAGGTACCGTCGAGCACATGCATGACAGGCTGGAAGCGGAGATGGACCTTCTGTCCACTGTGGGCGACAACTTTCGTTTGAAGCAATTCCCGCATCACTCTTCCCGTCTTTCTGACCGTGCCTATTGCCTTACCTAAGGGAGAGGATTGAAGATCACGCGCAGAAATCCGTTGGGATTTTGAGGAAATTTGACAGAAAAATACGGGACCATAAGAAAATGACAACGCAGCCCGACGCACCAAGACTCTCGGCCACAGTGCTCATCGTTCGAGATGGAGCAAACATTCCCGAAGTGCTGATGGTGAAACGCCACTATCAGATCGACTTTGCTGCGGGCGCGCTCGTCTTCCCAGGTGGCAAGGCCAATGCGGAAGATGCAAGTGCGGATTGGGATCCCTACACCGATGGCGATTTCGGGCCGGTGCAGCAGGACGCGCGTATCGCGGCGGTGCGCGAAGCTTATGAGGAGTCGGGCCTGTTGCTGGCGCGCCCGCGCGCGCAGCGTGGTACCAATCA
>Ga0208057_1000498_pt1 | contig 14395 bp, 12 predicted proteins | sample DeeseametaMP1649_FD_184183 | JGI IMG/M metagenome (GOLD analysis project Ga0208057, IMG submission 184183) | Marine microbial communities from the Deep Pacific Ocean - MP1649 (SPAdes) | ecosystem: Environmental > Aquatic > Marine > Oceanic | place: North of Tokelau, South Pacific Ocean...
CGTTGAGCTTCGCGACCCATTCTTGCTGGGTTGGGGTGTTGGCAGGGTCCTGAGGTCGTAGATAGTAATAATAGTCGGCCATGGGCTGGTATAGCTCATATACCCGCCGCAACTCACCTACCGGCTCATCGTGGGCATCGACTCGTAAGTCCATCCAGGGATAAGACTCCTCGACACGGTAAACAATCAACGCTGCTGAACGCTGCCCTTCAGGTTGCCCGCCAGCATCTCGGCCAGCTTCTAAAGAACAGAGCAGCCGCTCTTCCAAGACTTCCGTCTCCGTAGACTCAAAGGTGCGTGCCATGGCGTCCACAACTTGAGGGCCGACCATCACATTGCCCATGGCCACGTAACCCTCTCCCGTTTCATGCCCGGCCCAGTCTCTTGCCTTCGGCCCTGTATATGCTGCCACGTCGCCTTGGGCATCCACGATTCCAATCTGCCGGTAGTCGGCATACGAATCGGCATCTTGCATCCCTTTCAAAGCCTGATCAGCTGATGAGCCTGATTCCAGGATTTGCATTCCTATCGGACGAAGCCGCGGGTCGGCGAAGGCTTGGCTGGCAAGAACGCCGGCCTGCGGATTGATGGCCGGACAATAGCCACCTACTCCTAAAGAATAGGTAGCTATGGCAACGCCCAAAGCGCCGGTGTACGGGCACTTGGCCAATATCGTGAATGTATGTCGTTCTACGCCAAGACGGATTTCGTCCATTTGCAAACCTCCCTACGGGAGAATCTAGGTATCGCCAATTGGCGACACCTACACGGAAGCCCCCTCAATCGCGGGGGCTTTTCTTGTTTCTGGTACACCCCACATCGGGAAGCCTAGGGTGCGGGGTACTGGTGACGGTGGCGGTGTGCTCATCGGGGTGGGGCGGGCTGAGAGTAGATAACTTTCCGCAATACGATTATGCGTTGGTCGGCCTCATGGTGTGCCAGGTTGTGGCTTTCTCATAGGTGTGGGCGACGTTCAAAATGGTGGCCTCACCCCCTGGTCGGCCTGCAATCTGTAGGCCGATGGGCAATCCTTGGGCTCCAAATCCACAGGGTACGGAGACAGCCGGTGTGCTTGACAGGTTAAAGCTGTTGGTGCGCATGAAAGGTAACCGGGAGGTTGTCTCTTTGCTTGTCACCACCGGGTCATCTTGCAGCGTGGGAGCCACTTTGCCCGATGTTGGCATTATCAGGACGTCGTACCTCTCCAATGCATCAAGTACCTGCTGCCGGAGCATAGTCCTCAATTTCTGGGCTTTGTAATACACTTGGGCCGGGATGATGCTACCGGTCAGCAGGCCGATTCGGTTGTCGTGACCGAAATCCTGGAGTCGCTCCCGTACCCATTCCCCAAGGTTGGCCGCTGGCTCTGTGTTCAACAAGACCGAACCAATGGAGTTAGCGTGGGCAGTTAATGGAATAGCGACTTCCTCAACCACGGCGCCTAATTCGGCCAACAATGCCGTCGCAGCAGTTACTGCGTTCTCCACGTCCGGCTCCACCTGGTCGCTGTGAAGCAACTCTTTGACGATGCCTACCTTGATCCCTTTGATGTCACCGGTCAGTGCTTTCCTGTAATCGGGCACCGGTATGTCCCAAGTTGTTGGGTCATTGGGATCGTATCCGGCGATTGCGCCCAGGGTGATTGCTGCATCCTCCACAGTGCGTGATATTGGGCCGATGGTGTCCATGGACCAGACCCCTTTCATAACCCCATACCTGCTCACCCGCCCCCAACTGGGCCTTAACCCCACCAATCCGCACCATGCTGCTGGCCGCCGTATCGACCCGCCGGTGTCCTCGCCCAGTGACGTGGCGCATAGGAAAGCTGCGGTCGCCGCACCCGAGCCGCTACTGGAACCTCCGGCTGAGATATTCAAGTCCCAGGGGTTACGGGGAGTGCTGAATCGGTGAGTGAACCCGGTGATTGCGAGCTCGGTCATGTTTGTCTTGCCCAAGAGCAAGGCCCCAGCTTTTTTTAAGTTGGCAATCGCTGTCGCATCTTCTTGGGGAACGAAATCGGCTAAAAACCGGGAGCCGCCGGTCGTTCGGACATCTTTGGTCCAGAGTTGGTCTTTAACGCCCACTGGAATACCATGCATAGGGCCCAGGTACTCGCCTTTGGTGATTGCCGTCTCTGCTTCAAGGGCCTGTTCCAGCACCTCTTGGCGGCAGACTGTGAGATAGGAGTTGAACTTGAAGTCCAGTTTGTCTATACGACTCAGGTAGGCTTCCGCAACCTCTACTGGAGAGACCTGCTTGCTCTCTATAAGCTGGGACAGCTCAGCGACAGATTTGTAGACAATGCCCGTCTCGCTCATCTCCCCTCCGCTGGCCTCGTAGGGTTCTGACAGTAATAATGCTTCGCTATAATCCTCGAAGTTACGTATTATTGCAACGATCGGCACCCACCGCGGGGGAGTGACATAGACGGGCGAATCTTTAATTGCGGCTTGATATGGCCACTGCTAACAACCAAGGAAACAACCTAAGCCCCTGGCAGCCAGGCCAGAGCGGCAACCCATCAGGTAGGCCCAAAGGCACACGCGACCTAGCAGGCTATGTGCTTGAGAGCACTGATGGTGGCAAGGAACTGGTAGATGCCCTGGTGTCCATAGCCAGGGGTGTCATGCCCAATGTACCGGTGCAGGAAGGCTCCAGGCGGAGGAAGGACCAGCAAGTGCGGCCAGCAGACCAGTTGAAGGCCATAGAGATGCTTCTGGACAGGGGCTTCGGCAGGTCACCACAACAGCTAGACATAGCCCATAGTGTCTCTGACAGGCCACTGAAGCACCTGTCTGATGAGACGCTACAGCTGTGGTTGAGCCCACTCTCGATATCGATGCAACGGTTGAAGCGAGAGTTGCCCAGGAACGGGCAGTGGATGCAACGGTAGAGGCAAGGTTAAAGGAAGAAAGGGCTTCTCAACCCACTTCAATTCCAAGCCCAACCAATACTGAGGCCCCCATGCCGACGTATACCCCTTATCCTACCTACACGCCTTACCCCACACCTACAAATACGCCTACGTTAGTACCTACTGCTACTTCCGTACCAACGCCAACGCCCAGTCCAATCCCTACGCCTACACCTCGTCCAACACCTACGGCCACTCAACAAACTCGTGGAATAATTTCGTTTTGGCCGGCATCAGGGCTTCCAGGTTCTCAGATAGACATGGTCGGAACCGGTTTTACACCGAACTCGTTTATTGAAGCTGGTCCAAATGATTGCTTAGTTTCAGGAATCACATTGGCTGGTAAATGCGAGAAAGGGAGTCATCCGAGAACTTTGGTTAGCTCGGCAGGGGAATTTGTCCTTTCTTATACTGTCCCGATGAACTCTGTCGCAAACGCTTCTGGCACTCTCCTAGAGTTGAAGGTCACCGATAGCGGCGGGACAGTCGGGTCTTGCCTTTGCTTCAACCTTATCGTAGCCGAGCCAACACCCCCAACTCCCACGCCTCGTCCTACTGCGACTCCGCAGCCTTCCCGTGCGACATATTTCGACGACGGTACATGGGTAGTCGGTGGTGACATTAAAGCCGGTACGTACCGTTCTTCCAAAGCAGAATATAGCATGACTAGCAGACTCAATCTATACCTGTCCTCTTTCCGTGGGTGTTCGTGGATGACCTGACCAGCTCCAGGGGAAGTGGGGCAAAAAGTGGGGCAAATCAATTGGCCTCCACCATGAGTGGGGGCCATTTCTATTTTAAGGAGGTTCACTATGCCAATCGACAAGACAATCAATCAGCCTGACGGCGCCGATAGCCGAGGGCCGAAACCGCCAACCAATCCAGGCGATGCTGCGCGAATCACCACCGCCGGTGAATACCTAGCGTCCTTCGGGGTGGCAACCCCGAGTGTGGTTGGGGCTGGACACCGACCCAAACCGTCTTACCGGCCTACTGGAGAGCCACGCCCGGGCGGCGCAGAAATAGGCTTTGGCGGCCTAGATGCCGTAAAAACGATGACAGGCCGGACCGGTCCGATTCGCATCGCTTGGGCGATTTTTGTTGTTATTTTGTCGTTATTAATGGGCGTCGCTACAAGAGAGATGAGTATCCGCCAGCGGCGCCCTTGAAAACGGCTCTAGCGGCCGGCATGGCTACTGGAGGAGGCTGCCAGCCGCATTGAGCCCCTAGGTTTACCCTAAAGTTTTAATATTCTTCTGCTGAGCCATCAGGCAAAACACGCACTCGCAGCAGCGGAGCCACCTTGTCGTTGTAAATCTTGGCTGCTTCGGAGTTAAGTCCACCGGCTCGTGTTATCCAGTTTGGCAGAACCTTGCTGATAGCCGCCTGCCGCATGGATTCGACCAGTTCATCGTTGAACTCGATGTACTCCATCCCCCCAGCCACGTTCTCATCAATACCGTTCTGGTCCCAAATCGTCGTGGCGTTCTTCATGGTCAGCGCTTCGTGTTTAGCGGCTTCCTCTTGAATGATGCCCTGGAGGTCCGCCGGCATCGCGTTCCACCGGTCGCCATTGACAGTCACCCAGCTATGCCCCAGGGCAACTATCGGTCCGACCAGATATTTGCTTACCTCGTACCATCGCAGGCCCGACCCGCAGGTCCCGCAGGACACAGCCGTGTCCAAGATCCCGCGTTCAAGGGCGGTGTACACTTCGGAGAATGCTACGAACTGGGCATTGGCACCCATGCCGTCGATCAGGTCGCCGAGCACCGTGCTGTGGCTCCTGGTCTTCATTCCCTTGAAGTCTTCCCTGGTCCTTGGAGGTTTGTTGGCGAAATAGAAGTTGTTGGGGTACAACTGGTAACCCAGCACCTTAGCCCCACCGGCCGACTCACCAACTATCCGGAACAGATCGGTCCCCGGAGTTATCCGGGGGCCGATCTGTTTTCCAAAATCTTAGACGGCGGCTGAACTGCCGGTCGCCGTGTGACGCCTTATTTCGTCTTGGTCACCGAACCGTCGGCTTCGATTTTTAGGCCGACGAGCGGTCCGATGTGGACATTGAATATGTCGGTGATCACCGGGTGGGTGCCGCTACCGACGCGCTTCACCCAATTCGGCAAGACACGTTCCATGACGGCACCGTTCAAGCTTTGATCTTGCATCGCTTCTGAGAACGGTATGAATTCCAAGCCTTCCGCCTGGTTCTTGATGAGCCCCATCTCGTTTTGGATCGACCCGATCCGGAGCGCCTCCAATTCGGACTTGGCGGCTTCTTCGATCAGGATACGCTGGAGGTCTGAGGGGATAGATTTCCATTTGTCGGCGTTGATCACGTTGTTGACAAAGGGCCAGCTGATCAACGGCCCGATCATGTAATTGGTTACCTCATACCAGCGCTGGCCGTGTGAAGCGTCAGCACCAGTCACACCACAGTCCAGGATGCCCCGTTCCAAGGCTGTGTAGACCTCGGAGAAGGCTATGAATTGGGCCGAGGCGCCCATCCCTTCGATCCAGTCCGACAATGCCGCGCTGTGGCTACGGGTCTTCTTCCCTTTGAAGTCTGCAAGGCTCTCAACCTTGTCTTTGCAGAAGAAGTATTGGTCGTTGCCCGAGAAGAGGTGGTGGTTCAGGACCACCCCACCGGTCTCGGCCAGTACCAACGCCTCGATATCTTCGATGATCAAAGCATTGGCTGTGAACTCTTGTTCCATGCTGTCGTAGAGCCCCCAGAGGTTTTGGACCTCGACGGCAGGCAACTCGCCCCCCACGTAGCCGCCGTAGATGGTGGCCGAGGCCAGTACACCACTTGCGACTAGGTTGAGGGTGTCTGGACCAGCCAGCCCCAACTCCGGGAAGGAGCTGATGACGAATTTCAACTGACCGTTGGTCCGAGCCTCAAGCCAAGGCACGAGTGTCGACTCCAGTACTTTACAGGGCCCCAAAGCCCGGTTGATGCAGGCGTGCTGAATTGTGATGGAAACGCCTTTGCTCTTCAGAGGGGTTGGGTTGGTGAGATTGGCCTTCGCCAAAATCTTCTGGTAAAAATCGCTTTCGTAGACGTAAGCGTGGTTCTCGAGGGCAGACAGCGGGACGTTACCGTCGAAGTCGCCCTGGTCAACCGTTGCTGCAGGGCCAACCAGCTGGTTCAGGTCTCCTACGTATATCGCACCGACCCCGCCGGCATGCTTGGCGGCGTATTGTTCAAGTAATTCTTCTTGTGTTGGACCGGTGGAAGCCGCAGGGGCTGCGGTCGCTGCAGGGGCTGCGGCCGCTGCGGGGGCTGCGGGGGCTGCGGGGGCTGCGGGGGCTGCGGTCGGATCCGAACCGCAACCGACCAGCATAATTGAAACCACGACCAGCAACATGGCAGTTAATCGGAATCTTAGCATTTCTGAACTCCTTGCGATATTCAATTCGGTTCTAATACGGGGTCGAAGCTCTTCTCAATCGTCCCGGGAATCGAGATTTGACCGTTACCGGCTACCTTTGACCAGATCAGGCAGCCATAGAGCGATCTGCGGAAAAAGCATAACTAGTACAACGGTGATTCCCATACAAGCCATAAACGGTAGTACGCCTATCCATACGTCGGCGATAGTGCTCTCTTTCACAGCCTCATTTGCGAGTCGCGCTTGCTCGCGGTCGACATCCTGCCGTACTCCGTGGAGCACATAAAGGTTAATCCCCTCCGGAGGACTAATCAACGCAGCTTCAACCAATATCACCATGATGATGCCGAACCAAACCAGATCAACACCAGCCTGCTCCAAGGTAGGTACCAGGATGGGCACGGTCGTGACCATCATCGCGAAGCTTTCCATGAAAGTGCCAAGTATTAGGTAGAACACGATCAGCACGAGTACCAGCATAGTTGGAGACAGATCCCAACTGGTGATCGTATCCGCGATCTGCGCAGAAATTCCCAACCGGGCGAATGCAAAACTCAAGGTAAAGGCGGCGAGGATTATCAGGAAGATCATTCCAGTGGTACGCATAGTAGATATCATTGCGCTTACAACGATATCGAAGTTAGTGTTTAACGTTGCCCTCAACACCGCCCAATCTGGCATCGTGTGAGATCTCATTTCTTCTTTGAAGCTATCAGAGACTATATTGATCAATCCGGTCAACATTAGGAATTTAGCAAAAATTGGTGCGACTATGCCCTGAGAATTCATGAGAATTGCCAAGGCGAAAGCACCAGAGACACCGAACGCGGCTGCCTCACTGGGAGTCGCCCAACCCGCATAAATGCTGCCTAAGACGATGAATATCAGCACGATCATTGGGATTAGGCCTACTAGACTGACTATCCTGTCCACCCAGCCGTCCCATGAACTGAAGCCCGCCCCTTCTTCTCGCGGCGCCATACCCTTCCACACGATGGCCAGCCCCGCAATCATTAACATGAAGATGCCAGCGAGCATGAACCCGGGAATGAATCCGGCGAGATACAGTCTCCCAATTGATTCTTCTACTAGAACACCATAGATGATCAAGCTGATACTGGGAGGAATCAAGATTCCCAAGGTCCCACCTGCAGCTAAGGATCCAATCACCATCCGCTCGGAGTAACCGCGTTGCCGGAACGACGGGAGCGATACACGACTGATCGTTGCCGATGTTGCAACACTAGATCCGGAGCAAGCTGCAAAGATGGCGCAAGATACAATGTTGGTGTGGATCAGGCCTCCCGGAAGAAAGAAGATCCATTTAGATATTGCGGAATACATTTTCTCGCCCATTCCGCTGCGGTTCATCAACTCGCCCATTAAGATGAACAGAGGGACAGCCACGAGGATGAAGCTTGTGTTTGATTCCCATGCTTTGTTCGCCATGATGTTCCAGAGGGGAGCATCGGAGAAGAACCACATGATGACTAGAGAGAGGCATCCCAGAGCGGCGGCGACATACAGTCCCGCCATGAAAAATGCCCCCATTAGGCCAAACGCTACACCTAACGCCACTTTTAATACCCTCTCAATCCCCAGTTACAGAGGATTTTACTAAATCAGATATCCTTTGGAACCTAGGCCGGGCCCAAGCTACGCTGCGCCCGCCGCTTCTTCTTGGCCCATTACGTCTAAGGATTGGATCTCGTCGCCTCCCAGTTTCTTGTGCAACCTGGGCAGCCATGCCTCAGTAATCAACGATATCATCATCTGCACTGCGGTAATGACTAGAAGTGTGAAGCCCAGAGCAACAACTATTTTAGGTATAAAAAGCGGCGTGAGTGGGTAGTCATTGGTAACGACACCCCGTTGGTAGTTGTCCACAACATTCGCCCACATCTTCCACGCTGTGACGTAAGCGAAGAACGCAACGGAGAATACGGCCACCCAGTCAGCAATCGCTCGGATGTTTTTACTCATGTAAGGGAGCAACACATCTATCCGAACGTGAGATCCAGATCTGAGGGAATACGAAAAAGCCCATGTGGCAGCCATCGCTAATACATATCCACTCATAACATCGGTCGCGGGCGCCATTACCCAAAGGAATTTACGTGCGATAACTTGATAAGTGATGAAAAACCCGAGCAGCAACAGTTCCAGGCCGCAAACCCAGGCCATCATGAAATAAATTTTGTCCGTAACTCGTGTGATGGCCCGAAATCCATACAGAAGGTTCGAGGCTACGGTCGCTTTTGCTTGGTAGCCAGCTTGGGCTTCTGACGCCATATCTATACTCCAGTTGGTGGTGCTCCAGTTGGCGGTGGCGGATTAGTCTAACACTATTCCTGAAACATTTCTGCGTTTATCTATACCATGGGGTCTCGAAATCAATCTGTTTGCTATCGTGGCATAGGGTATTTCATTACTGTGCGTCACTACCTAGGCCCTTTTACCTTATCTGGTAACCATAGTGCAATCTCCGGAAACACCATAAGTATCCCGATGACTATTGCCATACACGCCATGAACGGTAAAACTCCTATGTAGACATCCTTTATAGTTTTGGGTTGTTCTGTGCCGTCACTAAATATATTTTGAGTTTCAATTTGAGCGCCACGAAGGGCAAATAAGCTAAGCCCCTGTGGTGGGCTGATTTGAGCAGCCTCTAGTAAGATGATCATGATTACGCCGAACCAGAGTAGATCGATTCCGCTTGCCTGAAGCGTCGGAACGATTAACGGCAACGTGGTCAACATCATTGAATAGCTTTCCATGAAAGTTCCGAGTACTAAATAAAACACCACCACTATCAAAATTAGCTGGACCGATGAGAGATCGAGGCTCACGACCCATCGCGCCATATCTGAGGAAATTTGAAGGTATGCGAAAGCAAACTGGAGGGTAAAAGCAGCCATCAGGATGAACATAATCATGCCTGTGGTTTTAATACATCCCATGAATGCCTCAGTGAGCATGTTGAAGACGGATAAGAGGGTTTGTTTGATTATCTGATTGTCATATCCTGCTGCCGTTTCGGCAGCTCTTTCGATCGGAACACGTAATCTTCTAGGCAGTATTGCCAGGAGCTTCGCCTTGCGGCAGGCTAATGCGCATACGTTAAACACCACTTCGTAGGTCTGGTTGAGGACTGCTATGATGAATGCTCCACTGACTCCAGCTGCCGCCGCTTCGGTAGGCGTGGCCCATCCTCCGTATATGCTGCCGAGCACAAGAACTATTAAGACAGCTACCGGGACAATTGAGAGGGTCCCGAGTAAACGGTCACGCCAGCCTTTGATGCTCATGTAACTATCATCGGAAGTCCTCGGAGCAATCCCCGGCCAAATGATTGCCGCAATAAAAATCATTAACATGAACGTTCCGGCTAACAATGCACCCGGGATGAAGCCGGCTAAGAACAAGCGGCCTATCGATGTACCTGTAGTCAAACCGTAAAGTGCGAGGAGGATGCTTGGAGGGATCAAAATACCCAAAGTTCCACCAGCTGCCAGTGAACCTACCACCATACGCTCGTTGTACCCTCTTGCCCGAAAAGCGGGTAGCGCTACCCTGCTGATGGTCGCCGCGGTAGCGATGCTAGATCCGGAGCAGGCGGCGAATATAGCGCATGAGGCAATATTGGTATGGAGGAGCCCGCCGGGGATAGGCCCAAACCAACGGTCTAACGCTTTGTACATTCGGTCGGCGACTCCGCTTCGAAGTATTAGTTCACCCATAAGTATGAAAAGCGGAATCGCGACGAGTAGAAATCTGGTGTAGGTCTCCCAGGCGCGATTCGGCATGATATTCCACAATGGCGCATCGGAGAAAAACTTCATCATTATCAGCGACAATGACCCTATAGCGCCTGCTACATACAAGCCGGAGAGAAAAAACACGGCCATGAGTGCAAACGCGACTATTATCGCCAACACAACCGCCAGAGCGAAGGAATTGGGGCTATTGAAATGTTTTTGGCAAGGACTCCTGATTTAACTGCATGCGAGAAGGCCTCCCATGACACACGGTGATGATCTTTCAGGGTCCTTGCGAAAAGACCTCCTTTCCCGTCGCATCTCCCGGTAGACAGGGTATTAGCGTAGTACTCCTGAAAGTTTGCAGGTTGTAATTTATTCAGCTGGACGTTACCTCAAAAACCTCAAGTCAGACTGGCCGATACTAGCTCATGTTACAGGTTTTTTCTAGCTACGGCCTGAATGCTGGGACAGAACATCCCGTAACGCAGTATCACTACGGTGACGTATTAGCAAATACTAACGGGACCAATATACGAAAAGACTCTAATTCGAGGGGGCTTTCGTCATTTTAGAGACGGGGATTAGACAACTCTCACACTGTGGGCGTTCACCGATAATGGGACACGTTTAAGGGGAGAAAAACCTGAGGGTGGTGGTGGGTTTGGACTCGATGCTGACTCACGACTTGAGGAAGGCATTTGGTTCGGTGCTACTGACCAGGGGAGTGGACATCATGACCGTTTCTCACTGGATGGGCCATTCTAGCCCAGCAGTGACGATGAAAATCTATGCCAAGGTTCTCCCCGAAGCGGAGAAATGGCACAGCAACACGATAGGCAAGGCACTGTTCCGATAGGGCCGAATTAATGTGCCAAGGCGGTGCCACCGTCAATCGAAGGTGGCACATTTGGAAATCTGAAGCCCCTACATGGGGCTATTTTTATTTTTGGAGGTATCCCTATGGTTACAAAACTCAAAAAGCACAGACAGGCAGAAGCAACGGATTAACTGGAGAAGGCGCAGAAGGACGATGACATCTTTGGCAAGACTGCCAGAAGCATCAGCCATTGGGTGGACAAGTATGGCGACTATCAGATGGCTTGGCATCACGGGATTCTCTACCATCTGGAAAGCTGGGTGGAGTTAGCCGAGGTGTCCACTATCGTCAGGACTCACAGTCCAGAGATGGCCACTGCCATCGGTGAGTTCATCGATTACCATCTGGATAGGTAGCCCAGCGGTAGGTTTCGTAATTTGGCCGATTTCCTGGCCGAAGTGGGGCGAAATATGGGGCAAATGCCAATTAACAGCTACAAGAGTAGAGGAGAAAACCGCTCAGAAATGCCATTGTAGGCTCAAAATGGATGGTCGGGGTGGGGAGAATCGAACTCCCGACCTCCTGCTCCCAAAACAGGTAGCGGTTGCTATTGGCAACGTTTGAGCGGCTTCAGCGGTGAACTTGACGACATCATCGCTAACGGAGTCACCGATGCTATTTGGGCAGTGGAGATTGCATCGACTGATGCTGGCTTCTCGACAGAACGATGTGGAACCTGGACAGAAGCAACATCAGCGACTACGTCGTCGCTAACCAGCCCTTTTGGGGATGGCGTGTTTCTCGTAGGGATGGATATCAGTCCTGGCACGTGGAAGTCTCCAGGTGGAGACTATTGTTATTGGGCTAGGCTATCTGGTTTTAGTGGAGAATTGGGCCATATAAAAGCTAATGGCGTTGGAGGGTCGAACAACATTCTCACAATCGAACCGGCGGACAAAGGTTTTGAGTCCAGCAATTGCGGCACATGGACCAAAACAGGCTAATAGGATGGCGTAACGATTGCCGACATTTTGCCGACCAAATCCCCGTTACAGGGTATGGGCGATTGACAGCCAAACTGACAGCCACACGGGTGTACATCTATGAGTCGGGAAACACTCGTGTGGAATAGTGATGGGTAGAATCGAGGCTATATGGACGTCAGTGGACGTTGGTGAACAGGTCTATACCAGACTTAAAATCCGTTATGCCTCGTGACGAGCGGGGTAGGTGGGTTCGACTCCCTCGCACTCCCGCCAGACATTTTTAGGCATGGAATCGCCTGATTTCAGCCAATAAGAAGCCCCAGCGCCATAATGGTCGGGGGCTTTGTTTTGGATCAAATGGTCACGAACTTTTTCGGGCCTAGAATGAGTGGTGCCGAAGGTCAGAGTCGAACTGACACGGAGTTGCCCCCACCGGTTTTTGAGTTCGACGCTGGTCGTTTTACCCTGTCACTCCCCGTCCCAAATAGTCCCGTTTCGTAGCTAGAGTGGCAGGTCTATTTCCCTGTCGATACCATCCAGTTCCACCCTGTCACTGGGATTTGGTCGGCAAAATGTCGGCAATTTCGGGCACTTGGCCTACCTGTTTTTGGACGGCCACACGGGTGGACGTCCAAAGCATGGCCTTCTCTAGCTACATATACCCGAAGTGTCTCGACTGCTTATTAAGAATTTCCCCGGGTTAAACTTCAAGCAAATCGTACCCGTAAGAATTAAAGATTTCGCAACCTTCTGACGTGATTAGAATCATGTCTTCTATCTGGAATGACCCTACGCTATCAGCATAATAAGGGGTCTCTAGGCATATCACCATATTTGGTTGGAGGATAGAGTCTTCATCTGCACTAATGAACGGTGGCTCTTCTACGAAAGAGTCCAGACCGATGGAGTGACCGTAGTGACCGCGGCTATAATTTGGAAAACCATGCGACCGAATTTCCTCCGTGGCAACACGAAATATCTCGGACAATTGGACTCCGGGACGCATCAATTCTCTCGCCCGTGAGTGGGCTGATTGTAAAGCGTGGTGCATCTTTTTTTGGATGTCAGTCGGCTTGCCGAAGGAGAATGTGCGACCACAGTCACTGTGATAACCGTCCAATGTCACGCCACAATCGAACTTAATCAAATCTCCCGGAGACAACCCTGAGGTTCCTCCGAAGCTTAGGCGAGCCCCTGACCCAGCACTAACAAAACCAAACGCGCCCTGGAAATCTCCTAAAGATGGATCGGCTTTAGCAGCTTGAAGCGCTCCATCCATGTAGTTGTATTTGATATCTAGTGCTGTTTGTCCTTCATGGACGTTCGCAATGGCTTGGTTTTGGCCTGCCTCGTAAAGCCGGGCTGCTTTTCTGAGTGTTTCAATCTCATGAGGTTGTTTGATGGCCCGCAACTGGTAAAGCACGTCAGTCACATCGACGAACTTGCACTGGGGATTAGTCTCCTTCAGTAATTCTATCGTTTGGTGTTGAACGTACCGCAAATCCGTACCGATAGTCGCGTGGTCTAGATTTCTTTCGCCCAAGATATCCCGCAGTGCTGTGTGAATCTCGGCTTGATCCCATTGGGGAGGCCGAGACAGATTAGCACTGGTTATTGAGTTACTTAGGATGTCGACGTCCCTGTTTTCGACCCACATCTTGTAAGTTCTAATGTCTTTGATATCCGTAGACGCTCTTGCGGGTGTTTCTACAAAATCACTTGTTATTAATGCCGGAGAGAGGGTTGGGTCGGCAGGTATCAAACACAGATCCGTTCCCATGAGCCGCCACGAAAGAGCAACCACTGGGCTCAAGAATCCAGTCGTATAGAATAGGTTTGACGGTGTATAGGCCAGATAGGCATCGATGTTGTGTTTTTGTAACTCTTGCATCAACCTTCTTCTAACTTTGTCAGACATCAAGAGCCTCCTGTTTTTACTCCGGGGCTATCTGCCAGTTTCAATCGACCACCTCAGGACATTCCTCAAGCTGCTCGACATTTTCCAACAGCAACATTAACATCTCATCAGGCAAATTTGCGAATGGCCTGTCAGAGACACTGTGGGCTATGTCTAGCTGCTGTGGTGACCTGCCGAAGCCACGGTCAAGCAGCATCTCTATGGCTTTCAGCTGGTCAGCTGGCCGCACCTGCTGGTCCTTCCTTGACCCGGAGCCTTCCTGCACCGGTACATTGGGCATGACGCCCCTGGCGATGGACACTAGGGCATATACCAACTCCTTGCCACCATCAGTGGTCTCAAGCACATAGCCAGCTAGATCCCTAGTGCCTTTGGGCCTGCCACTAGGGTTGCCAGACTGGCCTGGCTTCCAGGGGCTTAAGTTGTTATTCGAGTTGTTACCAGTGGTCATGATGTGCGCTCGGATACAAGAACGATTGCTGCCGTTTTCCGGTAAGGGATTAGCCACGCTCCACCTGTTAGGTGTTGCTTCCACTTCTTGGTAACATCGCCAGAAAGGTTAGGGATTTAATCGAATGTCTATCCCCAAAATCACTATTGG
>Ga0208057_1000510_pt1 | contig 14229 bp, 13 predicted proteins | sample DeeseametaMP1649_FD_184183 | JGI IMG/M metagenome (GOLD analysis project Ga0208057, IMG submission 184183) | Marine microbial communities from the Deep Pacific Ocean - MP1649 (SPAdes) | ecosystem: Environmental > Aquatic > Marine > Oceanic | place: North of Tokelau, South Pacific Ocean...
AGTTATAATCCTATGCTTTTACTGACCTGAAATAAATTCCAGGTTTTGTTATCCTCAAAATAAATCTTGAGAATACAAAAATATTAACGTCTATCCACCGCTTTGGATGGATAGGAACAGGCTTTCTGTCTCTTCTGATTCCCTTTTCAAAGAACTTGCGTTCAACTCCTGCAAAACACTTAATGATAAGCTTAATAAAATTTATTGTCAATACTATTTATTATCAGCAGCATTATTATTTATAGATTCAATTTTTCATTCCAGACAGTATTTGTTTTTTGATTTCTGGAAACATTCTTTGGATTGTTTTGACAATTACTTTTGTAGTGAGGTCAAACTCAAGGTTTACTTTATCCCCTTCCACCTTTTGACCCAGAACTGTGTGCTCCAAAGTTTCTGGAATTAATGAAATTGAAAACCAATTATCTCCGACATCAACTACGGTCAGACTGACTCCATCAATTGCAATCCAGCCTTTGGGAATAAGGTAGCCCCCCCACTCTTCCTCACAGTACACAACAACATCTCGATTATTAGGAGTTTTTCGAATTTCATCAATTTTTCCGGTACAATCTATATGGCCTGTAACTTGATGTCCACCAACTTCGTCTCCAAAATAACAAGCCCGCTCAATATCAACGGAGTCCCCGATTACCAAAGCACCAAGATTACTACGGTCAAGTGATTCCTGAATAATGTCAAACTCAGCACAGCCTTCTTCAATTTTAATTGCGGTCAAACATACACCATTGACCGCAACGCTCGAACCATGTTGAAGATTTTCTGCTAAATCATTCAGTTGAATTCGCAAACGCCGACCGCCTTTTAGGTCAGTAATTACTGTGACCTTCCGGACTCCTTGTACAATTCCTGTAAACATTGTTTTTCTGAAAATGACTTGTTCAAATGTAAATTAACTTTCTAAAGGAGGTCTTCCCATAGTTTTCAGCATACTATTTCTTAACCATCGAATGCTTTCTTGTCTTACTGCAGGAACAAATATTACCAGTCCAAGTGCATCTGTTAAAAGTCCCGGTACAACCAGTAATACTCCTCCAACCCAGAGCAGTAAATCTGCCATCACCTCTTCTGCCGGGACCCTTCTGTTACGTAATTCACTTTCGACCAAAGTCCACAAAGAAAAATTTTCACCCTGCATCAACCATACTCCGGCAGCCAGTGTAACAATACATTGTAAAAAAATTGTGCTGAGAGGCATTAGATATGTTAGCTGAATCAGCACCCAAATTTCCAAACTTGGAACAATCAACAATAAAAGACTAAGAATCCACCACATAAAATACCGTTATGATGGAAGTGATTTTGTAGGAAGGGAATAAGTACAAGTCGCATGAGCGACAGGTTCCGGATCATTTTCAGAATAGATTATAACCTCTCCTACAATTAAACGTTTGCCAACTTTCATCAGCCACGATTCTCCTATAAGGTCAAGATTCGGTTCGGGTTTACGCAAAAAATTAATATTCAAGTTTGTTGTTACTGCTAAAGCCACTGCTCCTATTGTAGTTAGGATTGCAGCATAGACTGCAGTATCTGCCAGCAGCATCATTGTCGGTCCAGAAATGGTTCCTCCCGGGCGCAAATGAGTTTGATCAACTTCAAGACGTAATCTTGCACGTCGATTTTCGCAGGACTCAACGATCAGCGGATTTTCAGGAAATTCCTGCTGCAAAAAGTTTTGAATCTCTTCTGCAGTCATAAGTATGTTTTGTTATAACAATTTTTAGAAAAAGATTCTGGTTTGAAATGGCTTGCTGAAACACCTTGGTTCAATCAACAATATTCTATCACAAATTAATCAATAATTTTATCGAACTTTTCTGCATTTGATGAATTCATTGTCATTGCTGAACTCACAGCAAAAGGAAGCCGTCACGACAACACAGGGTCCTGTACTGATTCTTGCGGGTGCAGGCAGTGGAAAAACGCAAGTCATCATACAGCGTATTGCGTACTTGATTCGAAAAAAACAGGTTCCCCCCCAGCAAATACTTGCGGTTACTTTTACCAACAAAGCAGCTGAAGAAATGCGTGAACGTTTAAAGGAAACACTCTCCGGGAAACAAAATGGCGTGCATTTAAGTACTTTCCATGCACTGGGAGTCAATATGCTGCGGAAATCGATTCATCACCTGGGTTACCGTCCAAATTTTATTATTTACGACAAAAATGACCAATTATCTGTCATCAAAACCATCATGGAAGATCAGGATTTTGATGATACAGGATTGATCGACGCAAAGTCAGTACACTTTGAAATTTCCAAGTCAAAGTCAACAGGGGAAGGTCCGGAAGTATTTCTTGATCAGCAGGAATCACAACAAAAACAAATGATTGGAAAAATTTATCGTCAATATCAAAAGACTATGAAGGGCTGTAACGCCATTGATTTTGATGATATCCTTAACCTCACGTTGAGTCTTTTTGAGAAGCATCCGGAGGTCATGGACAATTTAACGGAACGTTTCCGTTATATAATGGTAGACGAATATCAGGACACAAATCGGATTCAGTATAAACTTTTAAGGCATCTCACAAAACAGCACAGGAATCTTTGTGTGGTGGGTGATGATGATCAGTCTATTTACGGTTGGCGAGGGGCTGAAGTTCGTAATATTTTCGATTTTGAGCAGGACTATCCGGAAGTAAAATATGTTCGCCTCGAACAAAATTATCGTTCAACCCAAATTATTTTACAAGCCGCCAACCAGGTGATTTCTATAAATACTCAGCGAATGCCAAAAAAACTCTGGTCCGAAAAACAGGGTGGGGTAAAACTTGACTGGCTTCAGTCAGAAAATGAAGCAGAAGAAGTAGAAGTTGTGACCAGGCGAATTCGCACAAAAATTTTACAGCATGGCAACCGATATTTAGACTTCTCAATTCTTTACCGTTCAAATTTTCAGTCCCGTTCATTAGAAGAAGCACTACGTGAAGCAAAAATTCCGTATCGTGTGGTTGGCGGCGCCAGCTTTTATGACCGTCAGGAAATACGTGATGCACTGGCTTATCTTAAAGTAATTCATAACCCAAATGATGAAGTTAGTTTACATCGAATTATAAACACACCACGGCGTGGAATTGGTAAAACAGCACTTGTACAGGCTAATACGTGTTGTCAGGAAATGCACCTTCCTCTGTTCAAGGTGATGCTGCGTGCCAGAAAATATGAGAAAATTCCAAAAAATGCGGCATTCACTATGGAAATGTTTGCCGGTATCATCATCAATTACCAGCAGCGTTTTGCAAACGAACGGTTTGCTAATGTATTCAAAGAGTTGCTTGATGAGGTCGGTTACATTAGATTTCTTGAAACTCAAAGCGGAGAACCCAAATTGCGGGAGCGCCGTGTGAAGAATGTTCTGGAATTATTGAGCGGTATCCGGACTTATTCTGATAAAAATCCTGAAGATAGTCTTCGGCAATATTTAGAACGGATAACACTATTTACTGAAAACGATAACGATGCAGACAGCAAGGCCAATCAAGTGTCGATTATGACACTCCACAGCGCAAAAGGTCTGGAATTTCCTTTTGTGTTCATGATTGGCATGTCAGAAGGTTTGTTCCCAAACCAGCGTTCACTCGATGAAGGCAGAGTAGACGAGGAGCGGCGTTTGTGCTACGTCGGCATTACACGGGCCCAGCAGGAACTTACTTTTTCGATGGCTAAATCTCGGAAACGTTTTGGAGAAATTATCCGTCAGGAACCATCAAGATTCCTTCTCAATATCAACCCGGAACTGTTGACAGTTCCAATTATAGGGGAAGCTTCTGAAGAAGTAAAAAAAGAGCGGCGTCAGGAATCCCGTTCCGCTTTTTTTACACAGTTTAAACAAATCGAAGCAAGCTAGATTATATGAATTATTTTGTACGAAAAGCTTTGAGTTTTGGGATAGTTATTTTTTGCATAATTTCCTTTTCAGGATTTGCACTTGCTCAAACTTTGATAGTTGTACTTGGAGATTCATTAACCGAAGGTTTTGGAGTTGCAAAAGAGGAAGCCTATCCGCATTTACTGGAAAAGGAACTGCAGCGCAAAGGGCATTCTGTGAAAGTGATAAATGCCGGCATCAGCGGTTCTACGAGTGCAAGCGCACCTTCCCGTCTCCGCTGGTACATAAAGGCTCATCCAGACATAGTTATTCTGGCACTTGGAGGAAATGACGGTTTACGCGGCTTGAGTGTGAAGCACATGAAGAAAAATTTAAGCAAAACAATTGAGTTGGCACAGTCTGAGAAAATCCTGATTTTATTGGCAGGAATGCAAATTCCACAAAACTACGGTACGGAATACACGGAGTCTTTCCGGAATGTATTTCATGAATTAGCCAGGCAGTACCAACTGCAGATGATACCCTTTCTGCTCAAAGAAGTAGGAGGGATTTCCAGCTTGAATCAGGCTGACGGCATCCACCCAAATCCTGAAGGCCATCAAATCATAGTCCGGACTGTAGTGGAATATTTGGAACCGCTTTTGCCAACCAGGCAATAAAAGTGATTATTAGGGGTTAAAAACTTTTTCTTCAGCACATGCAATGAAGCGCAGGCTGACTTCAATTTAGCAGCTTTCAGTCAAGATTTTTCATTTTCTTTAGCGCCGAAAGGATGACCTTCTGCTGCTTTAGATAGATCCTGTTGCTGGGTGCAAGAACATCCACGGCTTTCTTTCCCATTTCAAGAATTTTCAACACACCATGATTTGCCAGGTTCAGTATTTTGCGCTGTTCATACGCATAATATGAAACTTGAGCAAATTCTGACAGCACAATGATGTCTGTACGTTTAGGATTAGATAACAAGGCTCTTTTTAAAGCTTTGTGGTAAGCGACAATCGCTTTGTTGAAAGTAGGTCTCAGAGATGGTCGGGCTGAGAATTCTTTCATCACTATGCGTAGAGTAAGAATCCGCAATGCCTGCATATGAAATCTAGCTTCTATAAGATAAGGAAGAGGAAGCTTACTATCAATTTCCTGTAGCTTTGCTATAATCTTGAGGCCGATTGGCTGCAGTACCGGAATTCGTTTAATTACCTCAAGAGCAGCCAGGGTTTTACGGACGATAAGCATGTGTTTGTTCTTGGTGGACTCAGTACTTCCGGAGCCGGCAAATAAACTCTTTACCCTGTGTTTTGAGGACAGATCATGCAACTCATCCAAATGCATAGTCATAGTAATGCTGTCGCGCGTGTCTTCATCAAGAGAATCAGTATATTCCAACAATTTTAGTGTAATTTTGATTTCCTGGATTACAAGCGCCTCATTTTCATCAACCCCCCGCTCTTCATCTTCTTCCATTTTGATCAGGTCTTTAACTGAGATAACATCCAAATTTACATTCTTTAACTGTTTCGATAGAACCACAAGCAATCCTTTTTTATGTGTGCTGATGATTTTTTCTAAATATAAACGGTATGTTTGCCCGGCAATTTGCAGAGTCGCCGGTGTGATGTCACCCAAATAAATAGTGAGAGCTGCCTGTATCATGAGGTTGCGGTAAAGCGACAAAGGGAAATCCCGCTTGTCCTGCATAACTGTTCTGACTAATTTTACCCTTGCTGCACTTGAAGTGAGGTCACTGCTAATTTTTGAAACCAGGGAAGAAACTGCCTTACTTTTTATCTGAATTCCGATTATGCTTGCGTCAATATGTGTTCCTTTATCAGTAGAATCTGCGGCAAGAATCGTTTTGCGCATCCTCATCATAAAGGAAAAGTTTCTCAACTTTTTTACTTCTTCAGTTGCCTGAATTACTTGCCTTTGAATTTTAACAAAATTGAGGTTTGGAATCGGTTTGATTGTACGAGCCCCTCCCTTCCTGGCTTTATTACTAATCCCTCTTTTCCCCCGGGAAATGACACCCTTACTTTTTATTAATTTTTCCTTTTCCATTACTAATAACGTCTTATTACAATTCAGTTATTGTTATTAAAACATGGCAGTTTTAGGTTAATTGAAAAAATCCGACAAAGTTTTCGGCGTTTTATTTCTAGCATATTTTAGGCAATAACTAAAGTTTGGGCTGTTTATTAATAAAAAACAGTGATAACAGATTTAATGAATCAACTGGACTATGTGGACATTTGCCCCGGTGAGTCAGTACTTTTTAAGTGGAATCTAAGAGAATTTCGCATGATTTATGCATTTTGCAGTGCTAAAAAAAGATATGAGAAAACCTTTGTTCATATTATAAATAATACTCTGATGAGAACAATTTTAGAACAATTATTATTTGACAAGTTAAGAATATGTTGTGGAAATTACAAAGGAAGCACTAGACCTTTCAATATAGAGGGAGTATAATTTTCAGCAAGTGAGATCACTTCAGATAAATTGCTTTCCAGCAAAAATATACAAAAAAAATTTAGGTAATACTCACATTGGAATTTCCGGAAAAACGGAATTTTAATGTACATTAATCCGAACCATCCGTGTAGAGATTTCAAATACTACTGGCTATAAATTTCCTTTGACCAAAACTCTACAATATATATATTTAAGGCTTCCATGCCACAGACCTATTTTCCTGTAAATATGGGAGGTACGACTGAAGGACTGCTTGTTTTAAGTAATGGACGATTTTTTCGTGGAAAATTGAGGGGTGCCCCGGTTGAGGCTACAGGTGAAGTAATTTTCAACACGTCAATGACCGGTTATCAAGAAATTATGACTGACCCGTCTTACAAAGGTCAAATAGTGACAATGACATATCCACAGATTGGCAACTATGGAATAAATCCGGATGACTTGGAGTCAAAAACAACGCATGCCTCAGCACTGATAGTACGTGAACTAAGTCACATCAGCAGCAACTGGAGGGCTACTCAATCATTAGATGAGTGGTTGATAGAACACAGGATTCCCGTTTTGGATGGAGTAGACACCCGCTCTTTGGTGAAAGCTGTTCGTTCAAGCGGAGAGTGTTCCGGACTACTTGTTCCATCAGATTCACGACACACTCTGGATGAGCTTCGTGAAGAAGCGCTCGACCTGCCTTTGATGGCAGGTCAAAATCTGGCACGACAAGTTTCGACCCGTGAATCATATTTTTGGCCGTCTGAAGCAGAGGGAAAACAGCTGACTGTTATTGCTTATGATTTTGGGATAAAGTACAATATTTTGCGAATAATGAACAGACTGGGAATGAGTGTGACAGTTGTACCCTGGAATACATCAGCAGAAGAGGTGCTTGAAATGAATCCTGAAGGTATTTTACTGTCCAATGGCCCTGGAGATCCTGCTGCGGTCTCGGAAGCAATTGATTCTGTTCGAAATTTGCTCGGTAAGTTGCCAATTTTTGGAATCTGTCTGGGACATCAGATATTATCATTGGCCTTGGGTTGCAAGACTTATAAACTAGAATGCGGACATCATGGTGGAAATCACCCTGTGATGGATTTAGCGACCAATAAGATTGAAATAACCAGCCATAATCATGGTTTTTCTGTAGAGGAAAATTCCCTCCCAGAAGATGTCCGGGTAACGCACCGCAACCTGAATGATCAAACTGTAGAGGGTATTGAATCACTTGTTCACTCAGCTTATTCTGTACAATATCATCCGGAGGCAGCTCCTGGACCAAGAGATGCATCTTACCTGTTTGGCCGGTTTCTTGAAATGCTGAGAGGTTGACTATTAAATTCCAACTTCAAAAAGTAATTTGAAGTAAATGGAAAAATCATAAAATCATTAATCAGATTAAAAGCAAGTGAGGCTAGATGAGCGTAGGTAAAATGACAGGCCCTAAAAAGGCCGCAATTCTATTGCTTGCCCTTGGCGAAGATGGAGCAGCAGATGTGATGAAAAATTTGGAAGAAGCAGAAATCCAGCAGGTTGGTTATTATATGAGCCGCTTTACAGACGTTTCTCCTGAAGAATTGGATATTGTTCTTGAGGAATTCTACAGAAATTCGGTTATGGCTGATGAAGGTGTGAACATTAGTTCATCGCCAGATTTTGTCAAAAATGCACTGACCAAAGCCCTGGGGGCAGACAGGGCAAAAGAGCTAAGTGACAATCTTGGTGCGGGTGAAGAAGAGGCAGGTCTTGAAGCCCTGCGCTATGCGGAACCCATCATGATTGCAAATTATATCCGCACTGAACACCCTCAAACGATAGCCCTTATTCTTTCTTATTTAAAAAATGCCGAACAGTCTTCTGCCGTGCTGCGAGACTTGCCTGAAAGTTTACAGGCTGATATATTGTATCGAATGGCGGTGATTGAAAGTATTCCTCCGGGAGTAATTTCGGAAATGAATGAGGTTCTAACTGAAGAAATGAAAACAGCAGGTAGTATGGCAACAAGTGTGGGTGGTGTTGAACCAGTGGCAGAAATCTTAAACTCTGTGGACAAGGCAACAGAGACCAGGATTCTTTCCAGTATAGAAGAAACAAATCCTGAACTGGCGGAACAAATCCGGGAATTGATGTTCACCTTCGAAGATATGGCTCTCATTGATGCTAAGCAAATGCAGCTCGTTATGAAAGATGTTGCTCAGGCTGACATGGTGCTCGCGCTCAAAACAGCAAGCGATGCTGTTAAAGAACTTATTTTCGGAAGCATGTCATCCAGAGCTGCTGAAATGGTACGGGAAGACCTGGAAAACCTTGGTCCCGCCAAATTATCTGATGTGGAAGCTGCACAGCAAAAAATCATCAAAGTTGTCAAGAAACTTGAGGAAGCTGGAACGATTACCATTGCTGGTGCAGGTGGTGGAGACCTAGTTTGATTAAACTTTGATGCGAACTGCTGGTTAGTTGTAGTGAATAAATCATAATGCTGTGTTTTGCAAATTAATTGAAATTAATGGTTTGTGGATTTTCAAGTTGTTTCCTACCTTATAATCATGAGGTTTTTTAGCTGAAGCCTTTGTTTCTTAAAGTAAACTTTCAAAAAATAATTAAAGACTGAGTAAAATAATGCCCAAAACAATGTTTGAAAAAATCTGGAATTCACATCTTGTACATGAGCAGGATGGAAACTCAATCATTTATATTGATCGTCACCTGGTGCATGAAGTGACTTCTCCACAAGCGTTTGAAGGGTTACGTCTTGCAGGACGCCGAGTGTTGCATCCAGAAGCAACATTTGCAGTTCCTGATCACAATATTCCAACCGAAAATCAGGATCAGCCGATTTCAGATCCAATTTCTGCATTACAAGTTGAGACTTTACGTCAGAACTGTAGAGAATTTGGAATTACCCTTTTTGATTTGGGAGATGAGCGTTCAGGAATCGTACATGTAATGGGACCAGAACAAGGTTTGACTCTACCCGGGTCAACTATAGTTTGCGGAGATTCACACACTTCAACACATGGCGCTTTTGGTGCACTTGCATTTGGGATTGGCACCTCTGAAGTTGAACATGTACTTGCCACTCAAACACTGCAGCAGAAAAAACCCAAAACAATGCTGGTTCAAGTCGAGGGTGTACTTCCGGAAACTGTCACACCTAAAGATATTATCCTGGCAATCATCGGAAAAATCGGTACTGCCGGTGGATCAGGTTACGTAATTGAATATGCTGGAGAAACAATACGCTCCATGACTATGGAAGGTCGTATGACTCTCTGTAACATGACAATTGAAGCCGGTGCACGAGCGGGAATGGTAGCACCGGATGAAAAAACTTTTGAACACCTGAAAAATCGACCTTTTGCACCACGGGGTGATGCATTTGATTTGGCTGTGAATTCGTGGAAAAAACTGCCGTCTGATCCTGATGCAGAATTTGACCTGAAAGTAAACCTAAATGCAAATGATGTTTTACCGCAGGTAACATGGGGAACCAATCCGGGAATGGTGACTGATATTAACAGCAAAGTTCCGGACCCTGAAAACATTCAAAATCCGATGGAACGCAAGTCTGTTGAACAAGCTTTGAAATATATGGATCTTAAAGCAAATATTCCTATTAAGGATATCATTATTGACCGTGTGTTTATTGGTTCATGTACAAATTCACGTATCGAAGATTTGCGTTCTGTTGCAGAATTTGTTAAAGGCAGACAAGTTAATGAACACGTTTCTGCAATGATAGTTCCTGGAAGCGGAATTATAAAACGGCAGGCAGAGGAAGAAGGCCTGGATAGAATATTTACTGATGCAGGATTTGACTGGCGCCAGCCGGGATGTTCCATGTGTTTAGCCATGAACGATGATGTGCTCAAACCAGGTGAACGTTGTGCCTCGACAAGTAACCGAAATTTTGAAGGGCGCCAGGGGAAGGGTGGACGTACACATCTTGTAAGTCCACTGATGGCAGCAGCAGCAGCGATTGCCGGACATTTTACTGACCCGAGAACTTTGTAATTTCAACCTTGACTTAAACTTAAATAATGGAAGCATTTAACACACTTTCCGGAATCACTGTACCACTTGATAAAATAAATGTGGATACAGACCAAATCATTCCCAAGCAATTTCTGAAAAAAATAGAACGTACAGGTTTTGGCGTTCATCTTTTTCATGACTGGCGATACATCGACGATGAAGGGACTAAGTCCAATTCAGAATTTATTCTGAATTATCCGCGTTATCAAGGATCACAAATTTTGCTGACTGGTGAAAATTTTGGCTGCGGCTCAAGCCGTGAACATGCTCCATGGGCTTTGCAGGATTACGGTTTTAAGTGCATAATTTCGTCCAGTTTTGCAGACATTTTTTTCAACAATTGCAGGAAAAACGGAATCTTGGCAGTAGAGCTTCAAGCAGAGGAAGTACAGGCCTTGTTTGATGAGGTTGAAGCCAACGAAGGTTGTCTGCTGACAGTCGATCTTCCCCAGCAGAATGTCTGTTCTCCTGGAGGCAAAAAGTTCTCTTTCAAGGTTGATTCATTTGCAAAAAACTGTCTACTCGAAGGTTTGGACGATATTGGTTGGACCTTGCAGTTTGAAGACAAAATTCAAGATTATGAACAGCAAGCCAGGAGCCAAAAGCCTTGGTTGTTTCTCGATTTGTAATTAAAGACAGTTCATAAAATCATGTCTGCCTTACGTTTCTCATCACTGATTATTTTATTCCCAATTCTATTTGCTGCTTGTGGGCGTTCGGAGTTGATTCGAATACGTATGCTGGCCCCAGTAAACGAAGACAAAAAAGATCACGCTATTTTCACTGACACAACATCATCATCATCTTTTACACCTGTAATTACCAATAAAAATGTTGGCGGTAGTTTATATTTTTTGTTTAAAAGCATCGGCCTGGGCTACACCACTATTACAACCAAAATGGAAAAAGTAGACGAAAAACTCACAGAGAAAACAACACTCGTGACAAATTTCGCTGATGTGGCTTTTGGAATAGGAGAAAACTACTCGTTTATGTGGGGCGCGGGAGTTTTGACTGGAGGAAAGTGGGAAACGTCTCTGGAATATGGTAGCAAGACATTCAATCCCAAGCACAATTATCTTGGGGGACATTCCTTATTTTTTGTCCTGGGGCACCACGGATTCGGTTTTGAAACTCTGTTAGGCTATCGTACAAACTCCATAAAGGCAGAATTTGAAGAAATCAATTCCTCAGATGATATTGGGAAGACAGGTAAAGACTTCACCTATGAAAGTAATATAATAAGTTTAAAAACCTCTCAGGTCCAACTGGGAATTGGGTTTACGTTCTGAATCTCATTAAAATGAGGTTTTGTCCTTAATTACTACAATATTTCTCCTGATTCAGGTACATAAACCGTCAAGCACTTCAAAATAATCCGGAAAAGTTTTGCTCACACATCCAGGATCATTTATAGTTACAGGTGAACTCCCACAAGCCGCCAGCGAAAAAGCCATTGCCATGCGGTGGTCATCGTAGGTACCAATTTCAGCCTTCCGGATTTGCTCCGGCGGTTGAATGACAAGATAATCGTAACCTTCCTCAACCTCAGCTCCAAGTTTGCGTAATTCTGTAGAAACTGCCTGCAGCCTTTCGGTTTCTTTTACCCTCCAATTGTAGATGTTCCGGATGGCCGTAGGTCCGGAAGCAAACAGAGCCGCAACTGCCAATGTCATGGCCGCGTCCGGCATTTGATTCATGTCAACATCAATTCCGTTTAAAGAGTTTCCGGTCAGTTTAACCTGCTGTGGTTCCCATTCAACTTTGGCTCCCATTTTTTCCAGGACTTCAGCAAAACGTGCATCCCCCTGCAGGCTGTCAGTACCGCATCCCTTTACCGTCACAGTTCCTTTGGTAATTGCAGCACCAGCCAGAAAATAAGAGGCGGATGAGGCGTCGCCTTCTACAAAAATGTTTCCGGGAGAGCGATATGTTTGACGGGGAATATGGAAAAGACGGAAGTTTTCGTGATTCACAGAAACACCAAAACTCCGCATCAGACGCAGCGTCATTTCCACGTAAGGCACAGAAACCAGTTTATCGGTTATTTCAATTTGCACCTCTTTGTCTGCATAAGGCGCGGCCAGCAGAATTGCTGTCAAATATTGACTGCTGATTGCACCGCTCAAACGGGTAATTCCCCCGGGAAGGCCGTCTGCAATCACTTCCACCGGCGGACAATCTGTTCCGTTTATGCAACGCAAATTTGCTCCGAGCTGGGAAAGGCCGTTTACCAAATCGATGATAGGGCGCTCCCGCATGCGCTGCACTCCATCCAGAACAAAACGTCCGTGTCCCAAAGTCATGGCTGCGGTCAAAGGCCTGATTGCAGTTCCTGCGTTTCCCAGCATCAAAGTGGCTTCTTTAACCGGAATTATTCCAGATGTTCCTGAAACTGTTATGAGATTTTCTGCACGGTTTTCTTCGAGCTGAATTCCAAGTGTTTCCAATGCTTCCACCATTCGGCGGACGTCATCACTGTCCAGCAGATTCTGAATTTCAGTCTTTCCTTCAGCCAACATGCTCAAAAGCAAAATTCGGTTGGAGAGACTCTTGGAACCCGGTAAAACTACGCTGCCGGAAATTTTCTGGATCGGAGACAAAGTGAGTTTGTCCGGAAGACTCATGCGCGGCCCCGGATTTTTCGTTCAATATAAAATTCAGCTGCTTTGTATGAACTGCGCACCAACGGTCCGGAGGCCACATATTCAAACCCCATTTTGTCGCCCAATTCAGCCAGTTCAGCAAACTCTTCCGGAGGCACGAACTTTTCAACTTTCAAATGTTTTTTTGTGGGCTGCAGATATTGACCTATGGTAAGAAAATCCACTCCGACATCACGCAGATCCTCCATGGCCCGCAAAGTTTCTACGCGGCTTTCGCCCACGCCGAGCATCAGTGAAGATTTGGTGTATCCCTGCGGACAGTTTTGTTTGAGGTATCGTAAAACTTGCAGTGACTGGTCATAACCTGCACGTGCATCCCGGACTATTGGAGTGAGACTCCGGACGGTTTCCAGGTTGTGTGCCAAAACCGCAGGGCGTGCGTTTATTACTTGTTGAACCAGTTCTGTTTTTCCCTGAAAATCCGGCATCAGCATTTCAATTAACATGTCCGGACAGGCTCGTTGAGTAGACCGGATGCAGCGGGCAATGTGCGCAGCACCCTGATCCGGGAGATCGTCACGGTCAACAGTCGTCAGAACCACATATTTCAAATCCATTTTATTAACAGTTTCAGCCAATTTCTTTGGTTCTTCTGCGTCTAGTGCTCCAGGACTTTTTGCGGATTTGACTGCACAAAATCTGCATCCGCGTGTACATGTATCGCCCATCAGCATGAAAGTTGCCGTGCCGCCGTTCCAGCATTCACCAATGTTTGGACAATTTGCTTCTTCACAAACAGTACTCAGCTTAAGTTTTGCAGCACTTTTTTTGATCCACGAATAACGCTCTCCTCCCGGGAAGGGAACTTTCAGCCACGGAGGTTTTTTTGCAGTTATTTTAGTTGTTTCTGTTGGCACGTGAGTCTTTTGATGATGGTTCGCTATTTCGATTAAAGTCTTTAATTAATCTTCACCATTTCACCACACCTGTATAGACTTCACAATTCAAAACCATTCAGCTGATAGTTGGATATCAGTTGTAAAGTTTTGGTACGAAAGTGCTAAAACGAGTAGTAAGAAGAAATATTGAAAGATTCCCTGGCAACTTTATGTGTTAATGATCCAAAGAGGAAACTGAAGACTTAATAACATAAATTGTGACTTAACATTGATAAGACGCCAGATATGATCAGATGCTTTTCCCAGAACAAGACATTCGAAATTTTCTAGTGTGTAAAAGCTATTGCACTTTTATTTTGCAGTAAATCC
>Ga0208057_1000515_pt1 | contig 14158 bp, 14 predicted proteins | sample DeeseametaMP1649_FD_184183 | JGI IMG/M metagenome (GOLD analysis project Ga0208057, IMG submission 184183) | Marine microbial communities from the Deep Pacific Ocean - MP1649 (SPAdes) | ecosystem: Environmental > Aquatic > Marine > Oceanic | place: North of Tokelau, South Pacific Ocean...
CTGGTCCAATTAAAACATTAGCAGCATCTGCAATAGGTGATGCAAAATTTTTATATAAATGGAATGAAGATCATTCTCTTTTGAAAAGAAATGTTGATATTAATGATGTTGGTGGATCAGCCTTATATTTGTTAAGTAACTTGGCTGCTGCAGTAACTGGAGAAATACATTATGTTGATGCTGGATATAATAAGGTAGGAATGCCTAATCCAAAAAATATGTCTTAGGCTACAGCTTGTTTGATAGATAATTTAACTTTACCTCTATCAAATCCAATTACTTTAACAGTAACTTCATCGCCTTCTTTAACAACATCGGTAACTTTAGCTACTCTTTTAGGAGCAAGTTCTGATATGTGAACTAGACCATCTTGTTTACCTAAGAAATTTACAAAAGCTCCAAATTCCATAATTTTAATTACTTTACCTTTATAAATTTTATTCATTTCAGGCTTAGCAATAATGTCTTTGATCATTTTCATTGCTTTATTTCTAGATTCTTCATCTGGAGCAGCTACAGTTACTTCGCCTGTGTCTTTTACATCTACTTTTGCTCCCGATAGCTCAACAATTTCTCTTATAGTTGCTCCACCTTTTCCAATTACGGCTGCTATATCTTTTTTATCAACCATAACTGTTTCTATTTTTGGAGTATATTTAGAAACTGTATCTCTTGAGCCAGTTAAAGCTTTTGCCATCTCACCTAAGATATGAATTCTGCCATCTTTAGCTTGTGATAATGCTTGGTCCATTATTTCAAAGGTTATTCCTGTTATTTTAATATCCATTTGTAAAGAAGTAATGCCATCTTTAGTACCAGCTACTTTAAAATCCATATCTCCTAAGTGATCTTCGTCACCTAGAATATCTGAAAGAACTGAAAAATCATCTCCTTCTTTAATTAATCCCATAGCTATACCTGCTACAGAATCTTTCATTGGTACACCTGCATCCATTAACGCTAAAGATGCGCCACAAACTGTAGCCATTGAAGAAGATCCGTTTGACTCGGTAATTTCAGATACAATTCTGTAAGTATATGGAAATTTTTCTTGTGCTGGCAATGATGAATTTAGTGCTCTCCAAGCTAATTTGCCATGGCCGATTTCTCTTCTGCCAGTACCAATTCTGCCAACTTCACCAACAGAAAAAGGAGGGAAGTTATAATGAAGCATAAATCTATTTCTCTTTAACCCCTCAAGGCTTTCAACTCTTTGTTCATCTTCTGAGGTTCCTAAGGTTAGTGTTACTAAAGCTTGTGTCTCTCCCCTTGTAAACAAAGCCGATCCATGAGTTCTTGGTAAAACACCAACTTGACAATCAATTTGTCTTACATCAGTTAATGAACGTCCATCAATTCTCGATTTGTTTTTTAAGATGTCAGTTCTAACAATTTTCTTTTCAACTTTTTTTAAAGTCATTGAAATATCTAAATCAGAATAAGTTTCGTCACCTTCAAACATTTCTTTACATTTGGTTGTAATTTCACCAATTAAATTGGATCTTTCTTGTTTGTCTTTAATAGAAAATGCTTTTGTTAAGTCTTTTTTAAAGCTATCTGAAATTTTCTTTTCTAATTCAGATAAATCTTTCTTTTCAACAACCCACTGTTCTTTGCCACAATCTTTTACTAACTTTTCAATTGCTTCAATAACTGGAACAAATTTTTCATGTCCAAATTTAACTGCATCTAACATTACTTTTTCTGATAAACCTGATGCTTCAGATTCTACCATTAAAACTGCATCTTTAGTTCCAGCAACTACTAAATCTAATTTAGATTTTTCAATTTCTTCTTTAGATGGATTTAATACATACTTGTCATCTATATAACCAACTCTTGAAGCTCCAACTGGTCCTTGAAAAGGCATTCCAGATATTGCTAGTGCTGCTGAACATGCAATTATAGATAATACATCTGGTTCATTTACACCATCATATGAAAGTACTGTTGGTAAAACTTGCACTTCATTTCTAAATTCTTCTGGAAACAAAGGTCTAATAGGTCTGTCTATTAATCGCGAAATTAACGTCTCAGCTTCTGTTGGTCTTGCTTCTCTTTTAAAATATCCACCAGGAATTTTACCCGCTGCATAATATTTTTCCTGATAATTTACCTGTAATGGAAAATAATCCATTTCTGGATTAACTTTTTTTTCACCCACCGCTGTTGCCATTACTACTGTTTCTCCACATGTAGCAATAATTGCACCATCTGCTTGTCTTGCTATTTTTCCTGTTTCTAAAATTATTTTTTTTCCGTCAACTTCTATTTCTTGTTTTGATATTTTAAACATTTATTTCCTTAAATTTAGTTTTTCAATTACGTTTTTATATGAATCTATTTTAGTTTTTTTCAAATAATTCAATAATTTTTTTCTTCTATTTACTGCTTTTAGCAAACCAACAGACGAATGTTTATCCTTCTTGGATTTCTTTATATGTTTGGATAAATTTTCAATTTTATTTGTTAGTTGAACAACTTGAACTTCTGAAGATCCAGTGTCCTTTTCGTGCAGTGCTAATTCTTTTACTTTTTTTGTCATGTTTTTCCTTATTTATGTGTTTGTTTTATTAAGTTTTCAATTTTTTCAGCGTAATCAAATGACTCGTCCTTAACAAATAGAAGTTTGGGAAGAAACTTTATTGTTATTTTTTTTGCCAATACTTTTCTAACCACAAATGAAAATTCTTTTAATTTATCGATTACTTCTTGAGCATTTTTTCCACCTAAAGGTAATACAAATGCTTTCGCAGTTTTAAGATCTCGGCTCATTCTTACTTCTGTAACTGTAATTTCTCTTGTTTCAAGATTAGGTAGCTTTGCTTCATCTCTTAAAAAAATCATTCCTAAAGCTTGTTTTATCATTTCTCCTACTTTTAATTGTCTTTGTGTAACTGGTTTTCCAAGTTTGTTCATAATATTAAATACTTCTCTTGGTTACTGTTGAATTATAAACTTCAATTATATCTTTTTCCTGAAAATCATTAAAATCTTTGATTGTAATACCACACTCCAAACCAGCAGAAACTTGTTTTGCTTGATTTTTTTCTCTGTAGATAGATCCTATTTTACCATTAAATATTATTGTACCATCTCTGATTACTCGAGCATTTGAATCTTGCAATATTTCACCTTCAATTACCTTCGACCCAGCAACTTTGCCAACTTTCGAAACTTTAAATATTTCAAGAATTTCTGCTGATCCAATAGTTTTTTCTTGAACATCTGGTGTTAATAAGTCTGACATTTTATTTTTAATAAAATCTAATACTTCATAAATTATATTATAAAAATGAATTGCTATTTTTTCTTGTTCTGCAAGTATTTTTGCTTCTTTGCTTGGCTTAACATTAAATGCAATGAGGACTGCATTTGATGCTTTAGTTAATGAAACATCTGTTTCAGTTACCATTCCAATATCAGATAATATTATTTTTGGCTTAACTTCATCATGTTTAATTTGAGAAATGGCATTTTTTATTGCCTCTGATGACCCGTGAACATCAGATTTAATAATTATATTTAACTCTTCTGATGTTTTATCTTTAAATGCTGAATCTTGTGTGACGAAAGTTAAAGGATTCTTTCCTTCTTGTTTTTCTTGAACTCTTGCATCACAAAGAGATTTTGCCTCTTTTTCGCTTTCTAAAACTACAAAGTCATCCCCTGCTTTAGCAGCTCCATTGATGCCTAATACTTCTGTAGGAGTAGCAGGATAAGCATCATTTACGTTTTTTCCTATATCATTAATTATTGCTCTAACTTTTCCCCATTTTAAACCACTTACAAAATAGTTACCTTTTTTTAAAGTACCAGAAGTTATAATAACATTTACTATCGGTCCTCTACCAACATCAATTTTAGACTCTAAAACTATTCCAGTTGCTTTTGAATCATAATTTGTTTTTAAGTCTAACAATTCAGCTTGAAGTAAAACTGACTCGATTAATTTATCTAAATTCTGTTTTGTTTTTGCTGAAATTTCAACCATTAAAGTATCCCCTGATAGTTCTTCAGCAATTAATTCATGTTCAAGTAATTGATTTTTTATTTTTTGGGGATCCGCATCTGGTAAATCACATTTATTAATTGCAACCACTATTGGAACATTTGCTGCTTTTGCATGTTTAATAGATTCTACCGTTTGCGGTTTTACTCCATCATCTGCAGCTACTACTAAAATAACTATATCAGTCAACTTTGAACCTCTGGCTCTCATTTCTGTAAATGCAGCATGACCAGGCGTATCTATAAATGTAATTTTATTAGAATTATAATTAATTTGATATGCTCCTATATGTTGAGTAATGCCTCCAAATTCTCCTGAAACAACATTTGATTTTCTTAGAACATCTAATACTGATGTTTTTCCATGATCAACATGACCCATAACAGTAACAATTGGCGGACGACTTTTTAAATTTTCTGTTTTAGCTTCTTTTATTTTTTCTATAATTTCTTCAGCTTTTTGCTCTTTAATTGGATTGTGACCAAATTCTTGAACCAAATATTCAGCTATATCTGCATTAATGCTATGATTAATGGTTGCAGTAACTCCCATCCCCATAAGATGTTTGATAATATTACTTGATTGTTCCGCCATTCTATTTGCTAATTCTCGAATGGTAATTACTTCTGGTATTATAACGTCCCTCTTTACAGGTTTAAAATGATCTTTATTTTCTTCTTTTTTTAAATCTCTATTTTCTTTTTGTTTTGCTCTCCTTAATGAAGCTAAACTTCTTCCTCTTGCCTCTGTATCTTCATCACTTAAAGCTCTAGATATAGTTAATTTTAATTCACGCTTTTTTGAATCCAATTTACCTTTTTGAGGAAGTTCACCTTTCAATCTTCTAGTTGCACGTTGTTCAGCCAATTTTCTTTTTTCAAAATGATTAGATGGTGTAGAAGATGGTGTAGAAGATGATTTAGAAGATATTGGTTCTTTAGAAGTAATAAAAGGTTTTGATTTAAAAGAAGTTTCTTGTTTATCAGTTTTTAGAAAGCGTGGTTTATTTCCAAATCTGACCAGTTTCTTTTCGATTATAACTGAATTTTTTCCTTTTGATTTTGCTAGCTCAATATTGCTTATGGTTTTTGTTGAACTCCCAGAAATTGTTAATTTTGTTTTTTTTTTCTCCATTTATCATCTCTCAATTCTTATAAATTTTATCTCTGGCAGACATAATTAAATCATCAGCTTCTTTTTTAGACAAAGCAAAATCTTCTAAACATCCTTTAATTTTAACTCTTTCTCCTTTAACTATATCATAAGCACCTGTAAGTTCATCTGAAGCAAAGTCTGCAAAATCATTAAGAGTTAAAATCTTTTGTTCACCAAGTGTAACTAACATTCCAGGTGTCAAACCTTCATGATTAATTAAATCATTATCTAGTCCAAGATCTTTAATTCTTTTTGCAATTTCCTCTTGATCTTTTTGATGAAATTCTTTTGCTCTTTCAATAAGTTCTTTTGCTGTTTCTTCTTCTATACCTTCAATTTTTGTTAAACCTTCTACTGAACTGTCTTTTATATCATCTATGGAAGAAAATCCTTCAGCAACCAATAATTGACCTAAAGTTTCATCTAATTCTAGATTCTTAATAAAATTATCGGTTTTTTCTTTAAATTCTATTTGTCTTCTTTCAGTATCTTCCTGGTCTGTCATTATGTTGATTTCATAATTTAAAAGTTTAGTTGCTAATCTCACATTCTGTCCTCTTCTACCAATTGCTTTACTTAGATTTTCTTCAGTAAGAATTACATCTAATTTTTTTATTTCATTATCTACATTAACTCTTTGAATTTCTGCAGGCGATAAAGCATTTGATACTACTACTGCAGGATCATCTGACCAACTTACTATATCAATTTTTTCTCCTTGTAATTCATTAACTACTGCTTGTACTCTACTTCCTCTCATCCCAACACATGCTCCAACCGGATCTAAAGATGTATCGATAGCTTTAACACATATTTTACCTCTACTACCAGGATCTCGTGCTGATGATTTTATTTCTATCAATCCATCGTAAATTTCGGGTACCTCTTGTATAAATAATTTTTCCATAAATTTTGGATGTGCTCTAGAAAGAAAAATTTGTTGACCTCTTGGTTCCCTTCTGACATCAAGACAGTAAGCTTTTACTCTATCTCCAGCTTTAATGTTTTCTCTAGGAATCATTTCGTTTTTTTGAATAATTCCCTCAGCCTTTCCAAGATCAACTATTATATTGCCAAATTCTAATCTCTTAACTATTCCACTTAAAATTGTATCCTTTTTATCAATAAAGTCATTGTATTGTCTTTCTCTCTCTGCTTCTCTTACATTATAGCTAATAACTTGTTTTGCTGTTTGTGCGGCAATTCTCCCAAAATCAAAAGAGGGTAACGGTTGTAAAACTTCATCACCAATTTTTTTACTTTTGTTTTCTTCATTTAATACTGTTGCTTCATCTAAACTTATTTCTAGATTTGTATTTTCTGGTTTTTCAACAATTGTTAATTTTCTAAAAATTCCAATATCTCCATTATCTCTATTAATCAAAACTTTAATATCATTTTCAGATCCAAATTTTGATTTTGCAGCTTTTGCAATTCCGCTTTCTATGGAATCTATAATTAATTCTTTATCAATTGATTTCTCTAAAGCTACCGCTTCAGCTATTCTCAATAATTCAAGTTTATCTGCTCTTCTATTTAACATTTTTCTTCGCTCCAAAAAAAAATGGGCCGAGGCCCATTTTGAAATTTCAACAATGTAACTGAAATATAGGTGTTTTTTTTACATTTTCAACTTATTTACTTACTAAAAATATGGATTTTATCAGTTTTTTCCCAAGAAAAAGCACCATCTGACTCTGGATCTCTTCCAAAATGACCATAAGCGGCTGTTTTTTCGTAAATAGGTTTATTTAATCCTAACATTTCTCTTATTCCTCTTGGACTTAAATCAAAGTTTTCATTAATTAATTTTTCAACATATCGATTCTTTTCTTCATCATTACTAAAAAGATCAACATACATTGAAAGTGGTTTTGAAACCCCTATTGCATAAGCTAGCTGAATTAAACATTTGTCAGCAATTTTAGAAGCAACAACATTTTTAGCCAAATACCTTGAAACATAAGCTGCTGATCTATCGACTTTAGTTGGATCCTTGCCAGAAAATGCTCCTCCACCATGTGGTGCGGCACCACCGTATGTATCAACAACAATTTTTCTACCTGTTAATCCGCTATCACCATCTGGACCGCCAATAACAAAGTTGCCTGTTGGATTAACGTAAATTTCACTATCATCTATTCCATTTATAAGATTTTTTGGGATAGATTTTTCTATATATGGTTTTACTAATTCTCTAACTTGAGATTGATCTACATCTGGTGAATGTTGTGTTGATATAACAACAGATTTAACCGACACTGGTTTACCATCTTTATATTCTACTGTAATTTGACTTTTTGAATCTGGTTCAATATTTTTTAATTTACCTGATTTTCTATCTTCAGCCATTAGCCTGAGAATTTTATGTGAGTAGTGAATTGGTGCAGGCATTAAAACATCTGTTTCATTACATGCATAACCAAACATTATTCCTTGGTCTCCTGCTCCTTCATCCTTGTTTCCAGAGGCATCAACTCCCATTGCAATGTCAGAGGACTGTGAATGTAAAAAAGTATCTATACTAGCATTTTTCCAGTGAAATCCTTTTTGTTCATATCCAATATCTTTTATGCAATCTCTTACTTTTGAAATTAATTCATCATTTTTTATTTCAGGACCTCTGGTTTCGCCTACTAAAACTACTTTATTAGTTGTCGCTAAGGTTTCACAAGCAACCCTAGCTTGGGGTTCTAATCCTAAATAAGTATCAACAACCATATCTGAAATTCTGTCACAAACTTTATCTGGATGTCCTTCTGAAACTGACTCGCTAGTAAATAAATAGTCTTTTATCATTTAATTTCCCATTTTTTTAGAAAAAAAATTAAACTAATATAAAATAATAAAACATAAAAAAATATCTTGTTACCAAATTTTGAAAAAAGAGTCTCATTAATTTTCTTATATTTATTTATTTCGATTACTCCCTTTTTAGTTGACTCAAGCTTTGAAATTACAATTCCATTACTATCAATATATGCAGAAATGCCATTATTAGCCGATCTTATGATATTTTTACCTTCTTCAATAGCTCTAAAAATAGTATGTGAAAAATGCTGATGGAGTCCTATAGAATCCCCAAACCATCCATCTTCAGAAATATTAATAATAAAATTGGTTTTATCTGATTTTAAATTAACTTTTCCAGAATAAATTATTTCATAGCATATTAAGGGAATAAAATTAAAATTTTTGTCATTTAGAGATATTAGTTGTCGATCATTTCCTGCACTAAATGACTCGTAGCCATAACTAATTTTCTTTAATCCGATTTTTTTAAAAAATTTTTCAAAAGGCAAAAATTCACCAAATGGAACAAGCTTAATTTTATTATATTCACTAATTAAATTTAATTTATTATCCAAAACAACCATTGAATTATATATTTTTGAAGAATTATCTATTATTTTTTTAGTATTTATTCCCATTATAATTATATGCGTTTCCGAAAATTTTTTTGAAAAAATTTCTTTAAAACTTTTTAATTGATCAAGATTAACTCCAGCTAATGCTCCTTCAGGAAAAATAAAAACAGTATTATGTGAAATATTAGGATTACTTAATTCAATTAATTCTTCAATTATAATTCCTTCATTATTAGGTTGAAAAAATCTTTCAATAGAAATTTTAGGGGAAATTACTTTTATCTTAAAGTCCTTAAGTTGAGTATATAATTTTTCGTTATTTTTGATCTTTTGATGACCGTAAAAATGATTTGATAGTAAAATTACCAGCAAAAAAATGAATAATATTAATTTAAATTTTAAGCTTTTATTAAAAAAAATAACCAAAGGTAATAAAAAAATAGTTATAGATATTAAATTAAAAGAATAAGTTCCAATCAATGAAAGAATTTGTAAAGAATTTAAATAATTTGTCCAACTATACGCAATTAAATTCCAAGGAAAACCACTAAGAATAAAACCTCTAATAAATTCAATTAAAGCAAAGATTGTTGAAAAAATTAAAATTGTGAAAAAATTTTTTTCTAACTTAAAAAATGAACAAATAAATGTTACAAAACCATAAAACAAACCCAAGAATAAAGGAATAATGACAAGTGCAAAGGGAATTAAAGGTTTGAATGTCGCATCAAATGTTAAAGAATGTGTTATCCAATAAAGATTTGAAATAAAATAACCAAAACCAAATATCCAACCAATATTAAATGAGGTCCATTTTTTTTTAAAATTATAAATTACAAATAATAATAAAATTGGAAATGTAATAAAATTTATTATTAAAAAATTATAAGGTGGTAAACTAAAGGATGTAAATAAGCCTAAAAAAAAAGGTATTAAATAAATTAATATTTTATTATTGAATATTGATGTCAATTTTTTCTATAAAAATAGTTTAATATTAAATTTTCTTTTTTATTCATTTTTTGAAAACTTTTTAAATTTTTGTGATCATAGCCAAGTAAATGGAAATATCCGTGTATCCACATTTTATCAAATTCTTTAAAAAAATTTGATTTAATTGATCTTTTATTAATTATATCAAAGCTTATAGCTATATCTCCTAAATATGAATTTTTTTTAAATATATAATTTAATGGAAATGATAACACATCTGTTGCTATATTTTTTTTTCTAAACTTATTGTTTAAACTTTTCATTTTCTTATTGTTAGTAAGCAAAAGAGTAAATTCTTGTTTTTTATTTCTAAAAGAAGGTATTTTGGAAAGTGTTTTCAACTTTTTTTTTATATAATGACTTGGATTTTTTATTTTTTTTCTCCATTTAGGATAATCCAAAATTACATTGGCTTTGATCATTAATCAGTTTTTTGATCTGAATAAGCCTTAACTATTTTCGAAACTAAAGGATGTCTTACTACATCAGTATGATCAAAATCTACAAATGATATCTCATTTAAATGCCCCAAAAGTTTTTTAGTTTTAGTTAGCCCAGATAAGCTTTTTTTAGGCAAATCAATTTGCGAAGGATCTCCGTTAATTACTATTTTCGAATTTTCACCTATTCTAGTTAAAAACATTTTAATTTGTGTATCCGTTGCATTCTGAGCTTCATCTAAAATTGCAAATGAATTTTTTAGTGTTCTTCCTCTCATAAATGCTAGTGGTGCAATTTCAATATCGCCTATTTCAATTTTCTTTTGAATTTTTTCATAATCTAACAGGTCGTAGAATGAGTCATACAGAGGTCTAAGATATGGATCGACCTTCTCTCTTATATCTCCAGGTAAAAAACCCAATCTTTCACCAGCTTCTACTGCTGGTCTTGACAATATTATTCGTTCAATTTTTTTTTCTAATAACATTGTTAATGCAACTGCAACTGCAAGAAACGTTTTTCCAGTTCCAGCAGGCCCAGCTGAAATTATAATCTCATTTTCTTTGAGCGCTCTAACGTATTTTTTTTGTTTTTCAGAATGTGGAATTACTGATTTTTTTGGCGTTTTAATAATATATTCTATATTTTTTTCAGAATTTTTTATTTTTTCGTTAATCATAAATTTATTTACCGATGAAATTATATCTTCTTTCTCTATTGATCCATTAATAATAAATTGATCTGCAAGAAATTTTATAGCATTTTTGACTAATTCATTTTTTTTTTGTTCACTCTTTATTAAAATTGAATTGCCTCTAGAATAAATATTCGTCCCAGTAATTTTTTCCAATTCTTTTAAGTTACAGTTAAATTCACCTACGACACCTAATAGCAAATCGTTGTTTTGAAATATCACGCTGATAGTATTATTGTTAGAATATACAAATTTTAGTTCGGAATTAATTTTTTTTTGAATAATATTGCTCAATTTATGCTGTTCTCATATCTCTAGTGTTTTCTATCTTTCCAAACAAAGTATTTTGATTGCTGTCTAGTATTTTAACCTTTGCAATTTTTCCAATACTATTTTCTTCTCCTTCAAAAATTACTGAATTCATATATTTATTTCTACCAAACAGTTTTGTTTGACCTTTAATTTTATTTTCAACCAATACATCAACTGATTTATTCTCGAACGACTTATTTATATTTTTTTGATTTTCAAATAAATGTTTTTGTATGATTTTTAATCTTTCTTTAGATATTTTTTCATCTATCAATTCTAGATTTGCAGCTTATGTACCTGGACGAGGACTAAAAATAAAAGAATAAGAATTTATAAATTTAATTTTATTAACCAACTGCAAAGTTTGATTAAAATCTTGTTCACTTTCACCTGGATATGAAATAATAAAATCACTTGAAAATTCAATGCTAGGTTTAATTTTTTTTAATTTTTCATAGGTTAAAACATATTCTTCAACAGTATGTTTTCTATTCATTAATTTTAAAATTTTATTAGATCCGCTTTGAACAGGAAGATGAACTAATGGCATTAATTTTTTATTATTTTTATAACAATCAATTAAATCTTCTGTCATGTCTCTTGGATGAGAAGTCGTGTATCTAATTCTTTCTAACTCGGAATATTTTTCTAGTTGATTTATTAAATCTGAAAGTTTGTACTCTTTTGAATTTTCAATGTATGAGTATGCATTTACATTCTGTCCTAAAAGAGTAATTTCTTTAGCTCCGTTCTTAATTAAACTTTCAACTTCAGATAAAATTTTATGAAATGATCTAGAATACTCTGGACCTCTTGTAAAGGGTACCACACAGAAGTGACAAAATTTATCACATCCCTCTTGAATAGTTAAAAAAGCTGAAACTTTGTTGCTTTTATTTTCAATTTTATCAAAAAAGTCAAATTTTGATATTGTATCAAATTCGGTCTCTTCTCTCTGTTTTTTAGAAACATAATTATCAAGTACATTATTAATTTTATGATAAGACTGTGGACCAATTACAATGTCTATGTAAGGCTCTCTTTTTAACATCTCTTCATTCTCGGCCTGAGCAACACATCCTGCTACAACGACTATAGGTTTGAGTTTTTTTTTATAAATCTTTTTTACTCTTCCTATCTCATGATAAACTTTTTCTTTTGCTTTATCTCGTATGTGACATGTATTTAAAAGAAAACAATCTGCGTTTTTTTGATCTTCTGTTTTTTCAAAACCAATTTTTTTGACTGAATGAAAAATACGATTAGAATCATACACATTCATTTGACAACCAAAAGTTTTTATAAATATTTTTTTTCCCATTAATTAGGATTTTTTTTTAACACCATATAACTCTAACTTATGGTCAACTAAATCATATCCATATTTTTCGGCAACTTTTTTTTGAAGCTTTTCAATTTCTTCGTCAACAAATTCGATAATTTCACCTGTTTTTATATCAATTAAGTGATCATGATGACTTTCGCTGAGCTCTTCGTATCTAGCTTTTCCACCTTTAAAATCATGTTTTGCTATAATTCCAACTTCTTCAAAAAGTTTTACTGTTCTATAAACAGTAGCAATACTAATTTTAGCCTCTATTTTTGAAACACGTTTATATAATTCATCAACATCTGGATGATCATTTGAATTTGACATTACTTTTGCAATAATTTTTCTTTGATCAGTTAATTTTACACCTTTAGCTAAACATTTTTGTTCTATTGTTTCTGTCATATTTTATTTTAACTCGAATATTGTGGTTTAATCAAATTTTTTCTTAATAATCCTTTATTAAATAAATCAATTATTTCATTATAATTTTGATCATTCACTTGATTAGAATTAAAGCCATATAAATTCAATTGATTACTAACACTTAATCCTTTTGCTGCGGCAAGTGAAGCTCTAATACCTGAAAACTTTCCAGGCCCTTGATTTATAAATATATTATTTATTTCTTTAATATTTATCCTATTTTTTTCTAGAAATTTAAAAAGTAAAACTACAAATTTATCAAAATTTTCTCTACTGTTAATATATTCACTGGTATATGATTTATCATCAGCTATGATTTTAAAAAAAATTTTATCTTTTGCTGCATCTATAATTAAATTAATCATATTAATTTCTTTTACTCTGAATTCTAATGCAGAAGAAAATAATAGCAAATATTATTCTGAAGATTTAGGAACGCTTTCTTTGATGTATCACAGATTTAATGAAAATAAATATCCTTCAACTAATATTCAAATTGAAATTTTTAAAAAACAAATTGAAATTATTAAAAAAAATAATTTTGAATTTAATAATCCTGTTGAATTTGACTTAAAGTTTTTTAGTCCAAAATCTGAGAAAAAAATTCTAATTACTATAGATGATGCCTTTAGCTCTTTTTATCAAAATGCTTGGCCATATTTAAAAGAAAATAAAATTCCATTCATATTATTTGTTTCTACTGAACCGATCGGAAAATTTGGATATATGAATTGGAAACAAATTAAAGAAATTGATAAAGAAGATTTTGCTTTTATTGGTAATCACTCTCATTCTCATAAGTATCTGGTTAATTTTGATTTTGAAGAATTTAAAAAAGATATAGATCAATCAATAAAGATTTTTCAGGAAAAACTTGGATATAATCCAATATATTTCTCTTACCCATTTGGAGAGTATAGTCTAAAACAAAAAAAATATATAAGTCAGAAATTTAAATATGCATTTGGTCAACACTCAGGCGTAATAGATATAAATAAAGACAAATTTGAATTACCCAGATTTCCAATAAATGAAAAATACGGAGATCTTGAAAGGTTTAAATTTCTATTGAATCTACTGCCCCTTCAATACAAAACAATAACTCCTGAAGAAAAATTCATTACTAATCAAAATAACCCACCTGAAATGATTGTTGAATTTTTTAATGAACAAGAGAATTTAAACCTTATAAATTGTTTTTCTAATGAAGGCAATAAATGGGACAAATCTGAAATTAAATTAGATAAAAAAAAATTAGTAGTTAAATTCAGAGAAAAATTTTTGTTTAGGAGAGGTAGAATTAACTGTTCATTAAACGATTCTGATGGCTGGAGATGGTTTGGAATTCAATTTTCTATTGAAAAAAATTAAATTAGTTTTTTTAATTTTATGCTGCTAGGTAAAAGTTTAACCCCATCAAAGTCAGT
>Ga0208057_1000518_pt1 | contig 14151 bp, 10 predicted proteins | sample DeeseametaMP1649_FD_184183 | JGI IMG/M metagenome (GOLD analysis project Ga0208057, IMG submission 184183) | Marine microbial communities from the Deep Pacific Ocean - MP1649 (SPAdes) | ecosystem: Environmental > Aquatic > Marine > Oceanic | place: North of Tokelau, South Pacific Ocean...
TTATTAACGAAACAGATACGTGGAACTTTATATTTATCAGCTTGTCTCCAAACGGCTTCCGATTGAGGTTCTACCCCAGCAACAGCATCAAAAATAGCAACGGCACCATCTAAGACCTTCAATGATCTTTCTACTTCAATAGTAAAATCGATATGTCCCGGTGTATCAATAATATTAATTCTATGTTCTCTCCAATAACATGTGGTAGCTGCTGATGTAATTGTAATTCCTCTTTCCTGTTCTTGTTCCATCCAATCCATAGTAGCTGCACCATCATGAACCTCACCTATTTTGTGACTCTTACCCGTGTAATATAATATTCTTTCAGTTGTGGTTGTTTTTCCAGCATCAATGTGCGCCATGATACCAATATTTCTATATTTTTCTAATTTGTGAGTTCTGGACATCATTACCACCTATAGTGAGCAAAAGCTTTATTTGACTCGGCCATTCTATGAGTATCTTCTCTTTTTTTCATAGCAGCTCCTTTTCTTTGTGAAGCATCCATAAGTTCATTAAATAATTTATCAGACATCGTTTTATTTTTTCTTTTTCTTGTAGCTGCTAATAACCATCTTAAAGCTAGAGTATGTGATCTTTTTATTTTTACTTCAACAGGAACTTGGTATGTTGCTCCACCGACTCTTCTAGATCTAACTTCAAGGTTAGGACGAATATTATTTATTGCATCATTAAAAACTTTAATTGGATCTTCTTTGGTCTTATCCTTAATTTGTTTAAAAGCTGTGTAAATTATTTTTTCAGCAGCTGTTTTTTTTCCAGCATACATAATAAAATTAATAAATTTTGCTAAAATTAGTGACCCATATTTCGCATCAGGATAAATAGTTCTTTTGGGTGCACTACTCTTTCTTGACATAAGTCTATTTTGGCTTTTTAGCTCCGTATTTAGATCTTTGCTGTTTTCTTGCTGCAACTCCTTGTGTATCTAAATTTCCTCTCAAGATATGATATCGTACACCTGGCAAATCTTTTACTCGACCACCTCTTATTAAAACTACAGAGTGCTCTTGTAAATTGTGGCCCTCACCTGGAATATAACAAGTAACTTCGTGACCATTAGACAGCCTAACTCTTGCAACTTTTCTAAGCGCTGAATTTGGTTTTTTGGGTGTTGTTGTATACACTTTTAGACAAACACCTCTCTTTTGAGGAGAGCGTTCTAAGGCAGGAACTTTACTTCTAAACTTAGGTTTAACCCTCGGTCTTTTAATTAACTGATTGACAGTTGGCATAACTTTATTTTTCTTATAATGATGGGAATAAAAGTAGTAATTGTGTGAATTAAATCAAACTTTTCAGTTAGTGTTTAAGGTAAATACCACCTCACTTCTAACCATCAAAATTGCGCTAAACTACTAATTGAAAAGTTAAAAGTCAACACACAATTGTTTTAAAATGTACATTTAAAAGTGGAAAAACAACTAAATAATGAAGCTTTTTTATGTAGCAGGAAGTTGTTTTTCTTCAGATTTCTCAGATATTTCTTTAGCTAAAACTGCTTCCTTGTCCGCTGACTTTTTAGCTAAAATTGCATCCCTGTACGCTGCCTCCTTTTGCCATTTGATTTTAGTATGTCCAGTACCAGCAGGAATAAGCCGTCCAACTATAACATTCTCTTTTAATCCTTTGAGTTTGTCAACTTTACCTCTTATTGCTGCATCGGTAAGCACTCTTGTAGTTTCTTGAAATGACGCTGCAGAAATAAATGAATTGGTTTGTAGCGATGCTTTGGTTATACCTAATAAAATTCTTTCTGCTATGACAGGTTTTTTTCCTTCTTTTTTTAAATTCACATTTATTATATCTAAATCAATTTTATCAATTGTTTCTCCTATTAAATATTTTGAGTCGCCCGGTTTTTTAATTTCTACCTTTTTTAACATTTGTCTTAATATAGTCTCTATATGTTTGTCATTAATAACAACACCTTGCAAACGATAAACTTCTTGCACTTCATGAACATAATACTCTGTTAAAGCCTCAACTCCTAATATTCTTAAGATATCATGAGGCGCTGGACTTCCATCTAAAAGATATTCACCTTTCTTTATTTTTTCACCCTGGTTAAAATTTATGTGCTTTCCTTTCGGAATTAAATAATTTGATGATATTCCTTCGGGAGTTACAATAGAGACTTTAAGTTTTCCCCTTAATTCTTTTCCAAATTCGATTGAACCATCATTTTCCGCTATGATTGCACTATCTTTAGGTTTTCTTGCTTCAAATAATTCTGCTACTCTAGGCAATCCTCCGGTAATATCTTTAGTTTTAGAAGTCGCCTTCGGCAATCTTGCTAATACGTCTCCTGCAAAAACTTGTTGTCCATCCTTTACAGATAAAATTGAATCTGGCACTAAATAATATCTAGCTTCGTTATCGTCAGCTTTTTTAATAACATTACCCTTCTCGTCTCTTAGAGTTATCCTTGGTTTTAGTTCTGTATTCTTTGATTGAGATCTCCAATCTAAAACAGATTTTGAAGATATACCTGTAGCATCATCTACTATTTCAGCTAATGAAACACCTTCAACTAAATCCATATAGTTTGCGACACCACTTTTTTCTGCGATTACAGGTAAAGTATATGGATCCCATTCACAGATTTTTGTATCTTTTTTTACTTTTTCATTATTATCGCAAAAAAGCTTAGCTCCATAAGGAATTTTATAAATTGCAAGTTGCCGGCCATTTTCATCTTCTATAGATATCTGGGTATTTCTTCCCATTATGATTTTATTTTTTTTAGAGTCTTCAATTAGATTTCTATTAATAATTTTTATTATACCAGTTGAATGCGCAATTACTGTCGACTCTTCCTTAATTTGTGCAGTACCACCCACGTGAAAAGTTCTCATGGTAAGCTGAGTTCCTGGTTCTCCAATTGATTGTGCAGCAATCATTCCAATTGCCTCACCAATGCTCACTAATTTTCCTCTTGATAAATCTCTTCCATAACACACAGCACAAACACCCTCTTGTGAAATGCAGGTCATTATTGAATGAACTTTAATAGACTTAACTCCAGCAGTATCTATATTCTCGCATGTTTCCTCATTAATTAATTCCTTTTTCTTTATTATAACTTCACCATTTATTGGGTGTTTAACATCTTCAGCAGCAGATCTTCCTAAAACACGCTCGGATAAACTCATTATAATATTACCGCCCTCAATAATTTCTGACAAAGTAATAGAATCTTTTGATTTGCAACCGCAATCCGTTTTTGTAATTGAAATGTCTTGAGAAACGTCACAAAGTCTTCTCGTTAAATAACCTGCATTAGCCGTTTTTAAAGCGGTATCTGCTAATCCTTTTCTAGCACCATGGGTCGAGTTAAAATACTCTAATGCTGTTAATCCTTCTTTAAAATTTGCTGTTATTGGAGTTTCTATAATTTCTCCCGATGGTTTTGCAATAAGTCCACGCATTCCTGCTAATTGTTTCATTTGCGCAGCAGAGCCTCTAGCACCAGAATTAGCCATCATATAAACTGAATTTGTTTCAATTCTTCCATCTGACATAACCTTCGTTGCTGAAGAAATTTCTTTCATCATTGCATTAGCAACTAAATCTGTACATTTCGACCAAATGTCAATTGTTTTATTATATTTTTCTCCTCTTGTAATTAAGCCTTCAGAATATTGACTTTCGTAATCTTTTATTTCTTTTTTCGCATTATTTATAAATTTTTGTTTTGTTTTTGGAATAATTAAATCATCTTTTCCAAAAGAAATTGCTGATTTAAATGCATGTTTAAATCCTAATGTTTTAATATTGTCACAAAAAATTACCGTTTCTTTTGGTCCACAGTAACGAAAAATAAGTTCAATAATTTCGGAAACATGTTTTTTTGATAAAATTCTGTCAATTAATGAAAATTTAATTTTATGATGTTTTGGTAAAATACTAGATAAAATAAATCTTCCTGCAGTACTTTTATATTTTTCTATAATTTTGTTACCTTTTTCGTCAACAGTTTCATACCTACATATTATATTAGAGTGTAAACTAATACTTTTAGCTTCTAATGCTTGCTCTATTTCCGCAACATTAATAAAATATCCGTTAGGTTTATCTTTTTCTTGATTTTCAGTTGATTGAGATAAATAATAAATTCCTAAAACCATATCCTGGCTTGGCACAATTATAGGTTTGCCATTTGATGGGCTTAATATATTATTTGTAGACATCATTAATACACGAGCTTCTAATTGTGCTTCTAAGCTCAATGGAATATGAACTGCCATTTGATCACCATCAAAATCAGCATTGAAAGCAGCGCAAACTAAAGGATGTAATTCTATAGCATTACCTTCAATCAATTTTGCTTCAAAAGCTTGTATACCAAGCCTATGCAAAGTTGGTGCTCTGTTTAATAAAACTGGATGTTCTCTAACAATCGTTTCTAAAGCATCCCAAACTTCGCTTTTTTCTTTTTCAACTAGCTTCTTTGCTTGCTTAATAGTTGTTGCAAATCCTAATTTATCTAATCTTGCATATAAAAAAGGTTTAAACAGTTCTACGGCCATTTTTTTAGGAAGTCCACATTGATGAAGTTTCAATTCAGGACCGGCTACAATTACAGATCTTCCAGAATAGTCTACTCTTTTACCTAACAAATTTTGTCTGAATCTGCCTTGTTTACCTTTTAACATTTCAGATAAAGATTTAAGTGGATGCTTGCCACTACCTGTCATAACTCTGCCTCTTCGTCCATTGTCAAATAGTGCATCGACAGACTCTTGAAGCATTCTTTTTTCATTTCTTATAATTATATCTGGCGCTTTTAAGTCAATTAATCTTTTTAATCTATTATTTCTATTAATTACCCTTCGATACAAATCATTTAAATCTGAGGTGGCAAATCTTCCTCCATCTAGAGGAACCAAAGGCCTAAGTTCTGGAGGAATAACTGGAATAGTTGTTAAAATCATCCATTCAGGTTTATTGCCCGATTCTAGAAACGATTCTATTAATTTTAATCTCTTAACAGTTCTTTCTTCAGTTACTTTTGATTTAACATCAATTAATATTTCTCTTAATCTATCTTTTTCAGCCTTTAGATCAATATTTACTAATAATTCCCTTATAGCTTCAGCTCCAATAGCTGCTTCAAAAGCATCTTCTCCGTATTCTTCTTGAGCTTTTAGATATTCGTCTTCTGAAAGAAGTTGCTTTTTTTTAAGTTTTGTAAGTCCTGGCTCTATAACCATAAAACTTTCAAAATATAAAACTTTTTCCACTTCTTTAAACTTCATATCCACAGCCAATGATATTCTACTTGGGAGAGATTTTAAGAACCATATATGAGCAACAGGGCAGGCTAATTCTATATTACCCATTCTCTCTCTTCTTACATTTGATTTTGTAACTTCAACTCCACATTTTTCACAAATTATCCCTCTAAATTTCATCCTTTTGTACTTTCCACATAGACATTCATAATCTTTAATTGGACCAAAAATTCTTGCACAGAATAGGCCATCTTTTTCTGGTTTAAAAGTTCTGTAATTAATTGTTTCGGGTTTTTTTATTTCTCCGAATGACCATGATTTAATTTTTTCAGGACTTGCTAAAGAAATTTTTATTTTATCAAAACGTTCTTCGATTGGATCGCGCTTAAATAATTTAGTTATATCTTTTTCCATAAAAAATTAATTTATTTCAATATTTAAAGCTAATGACCTAATTTCCTTGATTAAAACATTAAATGATTCTGGAATACCAGATTCAAATTTATCGCCACCTTTAACAATGGTTTCGTAAACTTTTGTTCTTCCTGCAACATCATCAGATTTTACTGTTAAAATTTCTTGTAAAGTATATGAAGCTCCATATGCTTCTAATGCCCAAACTTCCATTTCTCCAAATCTTTGACCACCTTGTTGAGCTTTCCCCCCTAAAGGTTGTTGAGTAACCAAACTGTAAGGACCGGTTGATCTTGCGTGAATTTTATCCTCAACTAAATGATGAAGTTTAAGCATATAAACCGTTCCCACAGTAACTTGTCGATCAAATTTTTCTCCTGTTCGGCCATCCCATAATGTAGTTTGGCCAGACGAAGGCAAATCAGCTAATTTAAGTAGTTCAGCAACATCATCAACGGACGCTCCATCAAAAACAGGCGTAGCTATAGGTATTCCTAATGATAAATTTGAAGATAATTCTTCAAATTCTTTTTTATTTAATGATTGAATATTTGTATCATATATATTTTTACCATATATTTTTTTAAGAACTTCACGAATTGAACTGTTTCTTTTGTCTATATCTGTCTTAAGCTTTATAATTCGATTAATTTTTTCTCCTAACTCAGAACAAGCCCAACCAAGGTGAGTTTCTAAAATTTGACCAACATTCATTCTACTTGGAACACCTAATGGATTTAGAACTACATCAACAGGTTTGCCATTTTCCATATAAGGCATATCTTCAATAGGAACGATTTTACTTATAACTCCTTTGTTGCCATGTCTTCCAGCCATTTTATCTCCAGGTTTAAGACTTCTTTTAACAGCAACATAAACCTTTACCATTTTTAATACGTTTGGTAAAAGTTCGTCTCCTTGTTGAATTTTTTCAACTTTATCCTCAAATCGTTCCTTTATGTCCTGGTTTACTTTAGTGTATTGATGTTTAAGAATTTGTAGATCCTTATTTGTTTGTTCTTCTTCAAAAGCCATTTTCCAATAATCGTTTAAATTTAACTTTTCTAAATCTTGTGAAATAATTTTGGTACCGGGTTCAAGATTTTTAAAGTCATTACTTAGCTTGCTGTTATTTATAATTTCCTGAGCTCTTACTTTAATATTTCTTTCGAGAATTTCCTCTTCCACACCTTTATCTTCCTGAACCGACTCTATTTCTGTTCTTTCAATTGATGTGGATCGCTCGTCTTTTTCTATTCCATGTCTATTAAAAACTCTTACATCAACTACTATTCCGTTACCTCCTGGTGACATTTTTAAGGATGAGTCTCTAACATCAGTTGCCTTTTCACCAAAAATAGATCTTAATAATTTTTCTTCAGGATTGGATATTGTGTCACCTTTAGGTGTAACTTTACCAATTAATATATCGCCTGGTTTTACCTCCGCTCCAATATAAACTATACCTGATTCGTCTAAATTTCTTAAAGATTCTTCACTGACATTTGGTATGTCTCTTGTTATATCTTCGGTTCCTAATTTTGTATCTCTAGCCATTAATTCATATTCTACAATATGAATTGAAGTAAAAACGCCGTCTGTTACACATCTTTCAGAAATTAAAATTGAGTCTTCAAAATTGTAACCAAGCCATGGCATAAATGCCGCTGTAATATTTTTGCCTAAAGCTAACTCTCCCAATTTAGTTGCAGGACCATCTGCAATAATGTCTCCTTTTTTAATAAGGTCACCAATTTTCACTAGAGGACTTTGATTAATGCATGTATTTTGGTTTGATTTTTGAAATTTAAGTAAATTGTAAATATCTACTCCTGATTTTGAAAGATCTTTTTCAGTAGCTTTAACAACTATTCTTTTTCCATCAATTTTATCAACAATGCCATCTCTTTTAGCTATAATTGTTACTCCCGAATCAAGAGCCACATCTTGTTCGATTCCAGTTCCAACCAATGGTGACTCCGGTTTTATCAAAGGAACAGCTTGGCGCATCATGTTTGATCCCATTAAAGCTCTATTTGCATCATCGTTTTCTAAAAAAGGGATCAGTGACGCAGCTACCGAGACAAGTTGTTTTGGAGACACATCCACATATTCAATTACGTCTGGCTTAGCAAGAATAAAATTAGGTGATTTTCTACATGACAAAAGTTCTTCTACAAAATTCCCATTTTCGTTTATAGGTGAATTAGCTTGAGCTATAGTATACTTTTCTTCTTCTACGGCAGACAAATATTCTATTTTATCTGTAACTTTCCCATCTACTACTTTTCTATAAGGGCTTTCAATAAATCCGTATTTATTGATTCTAGAGTATGTCGCTAAACTGTTTATTAATCCAATATTAGGACCTTCTGGCGTTTCTATAGGACATATACGTCCATAATGAGTCGGATGAACATCTCTAACTTCAAATCCAGCTCTTTCTCTTGTAAGGCCTCCGGGGCCTAGTGCAGAAACTCTTCGCTTGTGTGTTATTTCAGATAGTGGATTTGTCTGATCCATAAATTGAGATAATTGTGATGTTGCAAAAAAATCTTTCATAGCTGCAGATATTGGTCTAGGATTTATTAAATCTTGAGGCATGGCAGATTCTACCTCTAACAGAGTTGACATTTTTTCTTTTATGACTCTTTCCATCCTTAGAATGCCAATTCTAAACTGATTTTCTACTAATTCACCTACCGATCTTACTCTACGATTTCCTAAATGATCTATATCATCTACTTCACCTTTGCCGTCTCTTAAATCAAGCATATGTTTAATGATTGCTACAATGTCCTCGTTTCGTAGAATTGTTATTGTATCACTACATTGAAGGTGTAGTTTGCTATTTATTTTAACTCTACCAACATCCGAAAGATCATAGCGCTCCGAAGTAAAAAACAACTTATTAAAGATTTCGTTAGCAACTTCAAAAGATGGCGGTTCTCCCGGTCTCAAAACTTTGTAAATATCATTGATTGCTTCTTCTTTAGAATTATTTTTTTCAATATTTAAAGTATCAAGTAAGTATGACCCTTTATTTATGGGATCTACATCAGCTATTGTAAGTGTATTAATATTTAGTTCTAATATATTATCTAAATTTTCTTTTGAAATCGATGAGCCAGTTTTTAAAAAAATTTCATCAGTTAATGGATTTGACAAATTATTTTTTATATATTTGTCTAAAAAATAATCAGACGAAACCAAAATATTTTTCAAACCTTCATCATAAATTTTTTTAGCTATAACAAAATTAATTTTAGATCCTATTTTTAATACTTTCTTTCCATTGGTAGAATTTATAAGATCGTTTCTTAATTTAATCGGACGTTTATAATCATCTGGATTAAATTTTGTTTTCCATTTTTTTGTTTTTTTATCAAAATTAAAAGTTTTGAAATCATAAAATAAATCTAATATTTCTATCTTTTTATAGCCTAAGGCATAGAGTAAAGTTGTGACTGGTAGTTTTCTTTTTCTATCTATTCTAAAATATAGTATATCCTTAACATCGTACTCAAAGTCTAGCCAAGACCCTCTATTTGGTATCACTCTACAATTAAATAGCAATTTACCGCTGGCATGTGTTTTTCCTTTATCATGATCAAAAAATACTCCAGGACTTCTATGCATTTGGTTTACAACAACTCTTTCAACACCATTAATCACAAAAGTTCCGCTAGGAGTCATTAATGGTATATCTCCCATGTAAACTTCCTGTTCTTTTGCTGAAAGAACTTGTTTTGTATTATTTTCTTGATCTATATCGTATATAACTAAACGCAAGGTTGGTTTTAAAGCAGATGAGTAGGTTAAATCTCTTTGTCGACATTCTTCAACAGAAAATTTTGATTTTTCTAAACGAAAAGACAAATATTCCAAAGTCGCTTTATCAGACAATTCTTCAATAGGAAAAATGCTATTGAAAACTTTAACTAAACCCTTTTGTAAACTAGATTCAGAATTTTTTTTTGAAGATAAAAATTGATTATATGATTTTTTTTGAACCTCTATTAAATTAGGAATAGATAAGATTTCTTTTAATTTCCCAAAATTTTTTCTGATACTTTTTTTTCCAGTAAAAGATAATTGCATGCACAACATTTACATCCTGCGATGTAAATTAAAAATTTAAATTTAAAAAAATTACTTTAATTCTACTTTAGCTCCAGCAACCTCTAGCTTTTTCTTTACTTCTTCAGCATCTTTCTTTGCTACGCCAGATTTTATTTCTTTTGGTGCTGCCTCAACTAAATCTTTTGCTTCTTTTAAGCCTAATCCTGTAAACGCTCTAACTTCTTTAATAACGTTAATTTTTTTATCTCCAAATGCTGTAAGAAATACTGTAAATTCTGATTTTTCTTCTGCTGGTGCTGCTGCCACGGGAGCCGCTGCTACTGGTGCTGCAGCTGTAACACCCCATTTGTCTTCTAATTGTTTTGATAATTCCGCAGCTTCTACTACTGTAAGTTTTGATAATTGGTCTACAATGTTATTTAAGTCTGACATGGATATCCTGATTTAAGTTTTTCTACTCTTTGCGTGCGCCAAAATAGCAATTTTTGCGCCAGGTGCAAGTAAAATACTTATTATTTTTTGTGCAGGAGTTGCTAAAATACCTACAATTTTGGCTCTAGCTTCATCCAAAGTTGGTAGTGTGGCAATTTTTTCCACATCTTCCACAGTAAGAGGCTCTTCCTGCATGATTCCACCAATAATTTTTAAATTTGAATTACTTTTAGCAAACTTAGTTAAAATTTTTGCAGAAGTTATTGCATCATCCGAAAATGCAACGGCTGTAGGCCCGGAAAACAAATTTTCTAATTTTTTAAATTTGCTCCCCTCTAAAGCTAATTTTGTAATTCTATTTTTGGTAATTTTAAAAAGAATTCCATGTTTTCTCATTTCCTCTCTTAATTTATCAATTTGATTTACTGTAAGACCTTGATAATGAGTTACAAAAACAGAGCTTGTTTTTTTAAAGAAACTTTTCATTTCTTCTATATAAGTCTTTTTTTTATCTTTGTTCATCATGACGGTTATTTGCTTAATTTTAATTTATAAGAAATTCCCATAGTAGATGTTAAAAAAGCAGATAAAATAAAATCGCCTTTAATAACGCTTGGTTTTTCTTTTAATATAGTTTCTAAAATAGAATTATAGTTTTCTTTAATTTTGATATCAGAAAAGCTTTTCTTTCCAATTGAAGCGCCAACATTACCATCTTTATCATTTTTAATTTCTATTTGACCAGACTTTATAGCTTTGACGACAGATTTAATATTATTAGTTACAGTTCCAAGTTTTGGATTAGGCATTAAGCCCTTTGGTCCTAAAATTTTTCCCAATTTTCCCATCTTAGGCATCATTGCTGGTGTTACGACAAGTTTATCAAAGTTTATTTTTCCATTAATAATATCATTAACTAAACTATCCGCACCTGACAAGTCAGCACCAGCGTCTTTAGCCTCCTGGACTTTACTATCCTCACAGAGGACTGCTAACTTAATTTTTTTTGCATTACCATTAGGTAAATTAACTAAAGTTCTTAAGGAAAATTCTTCCTTTTTTTGTTTTAAGTTTAAATTAAAAGAAACATCAATAGATTCATCAAATTTTGTTGTGCAGTTTTTTTTAACCATTTTAATAGCTTCTTCAATTGTTTCAATTTTTTTATCTTTCGAAACTTCTAATAATTTTTTAAATCTTTTTGATGCTTTTAATTTCATTAATCCTTTACCTCGATGCCCATGGATTTAGCTGATCCACAAATAATTTTTGTAGCTTCTTTTAAATCAAAAGCATTCAAATCTTTCATTTTTTCCTGAGCTATTTTTTCTGCCTGTTTCGTAGTAATTGAACCAACTATAACTCTTCCGGGTTCTTTTGAACCGGCCTTTAGCTTCACGGCCTCCTTTATAAAATACGAAGCAGGAGGAGATTTAATAACAAAATCAAATTTTTTATCTTTATAAACAGTAATAACTACTGGGATTGGTTTTCCCATCAAACTTTTAGTTTTTTCATTAAATGCTTTGCAAAATTCCATAATATTGATTCCTCGCTGACCTAAGGCGGGGCCAACTGGCGGTGCAGGATTTGCTTGGCCACCTTTTATTTGTAATTTAACGTATCCAACAATTTCTTTCGCCATGGCTAAAATTTTTCTACTTGGTTATATTCTAAATCAATAGGAGTAGGTCTCCCAAAAATTGAAACAGATACTTTAAGTCTTGATTTTTCTTCGTCAACTTCTTCAACTAAACCACTAAACGAAGCAAAAGGACCTTCACAAACCTTTACCTGTTCACCAATATCAAAAGTAATTTGGGTTTTGGGCGCCAATGTACCTTCTTTAATACGTCCCATAATTTTATTAATTTCTTTTTCCGGAACAATCACTGGAATTCCTGTTGTTCCTAAAAAACCAGTAACTTTATTAATATTTCTAATCATATGATAAAGATCTTTATTCATTTCCATTTTTATTAAAACATAGCTTGGAAAATATTTTTTCTTTCTCTGAACTCTTTTTCCTCTTTTTACCTCAGTAACTTCGTGAGTTGGTACTAAAACATCTTCAACTTTATCCTCTAGTAGTTTCTCTTTGTTCTTTATAATATCTTTTAACGTTTCAGCAACTTTTTGCTCAAAACCTGAAAACGTCTGGATTATGTACCAATTTTTCATATTTAAATATTAATAGTTAAAATTATATCAAGCAAAAACCTATATATTTGATCCAAAAGTAAGAAAAAAATTGCAGCAACAGTAGCCATTGCAAAAACCATTAGGGATCCAACCAGAACATCTCTCCTGGTTGGCCAAGTTACCTTAAAAGCTTCCTGTTTTACGCTTTGAATAAATTTTAAAGGGTTAAGCATTTTTTTCAACTCTCATTTTGGCAGGAGCGGAGGGACTCGAACCCCCAACCTCCGGTTTTGGAGACCGGCGCTCTACCAATTGAGCTACACTCCTAAGAGCTTACTCTAATATCTTGGTTACTACTCCAGCACCAACTGTTTTACCACCTTCCCTAATAGCAAAGTTTAATTTTTCATTCATTGCAATAGGAGTTATTAACTTCACAGTAAATTTTGAATCATCACCAGGCATAATCATTTCTGTGCCTTTAGGAAGTTCAACTTCTCCAGTAACGTCTGTAGTTCTAAAATAAAACTGAGGTCTATATTTTGTAAAGAAAGGAGTATGTCTGCCACCCTCTTCTTTTTTTAATATATAAGCTTGAGCTTCAAATTTAGTGTGCGGTGTAACTGATCCAGGTTTTGCCAACACTTGGCCTCTTTCTATATCAGTTCTTTCTATACCTCTTAATAAAGCTCCAATATTATCTCCGGCTTCTCCGGTATCTAAAAGTTTTCTAAACATTTCAACACCTGTGCAAACTGTCTTTTTAGTTTCTCTGATTCCAACTATTTCAAGTGCTTCACCAGTTTTAACAACCCCTTGTTCAACACGGCCTGTCGCAACAGTTCCTCGACCTGATATAGAAAAAACATCTTCAACAGGCATTAAGAACGGTTTATCTTTTGGTCTTGTAGGTTGGGGTATATTTTCATCGATGGCCTTCATTAATTCTAAAATTGAATTTTTTCCTGTTACTTCATCTTTTCCTTCAACTGCATTTAATGCTGATCCTTTAATGATTGGAATTTTATCTCCAGCAAATTTATATGAAGTTAAGACTTCACGTATTTCTTCAACAACTAAATCTAAAAGTTCTTTATCCTTTACTTGATCTACTTTATTTAAGTAAACGACAATAGCCGGCACTCCTACTTGTCTTGCTAAAAGAACATGTTCTCTAGTTTGTGGCATTGGTCCATCTACTGCGCTAACAACAAGTATAGCACCGTCCATTTGGGCTGCACCGGTTATCATATTTTTTACATAATCGGCATGACCAGGACAATCGACGTGGGCATAATGTCTTTTTTCAGTTTCATATTCAACGTGAGCAGTTGCAATAGTTATTCCCCGCTCTTTTTCTTCTGGAGCTTTATCGATTTGATCATAAGCAATATATTCAGCTCCACCCGTTTCAGCCAATATTTTCGTTATTGCTGCCGTTAATGTGGTCTTGCCATGATCCACATGGCCAATTGTACCTACGTTAGCATGTGGTTTATTTCTTACAAATTTTTTTTTCTCTGCCATTTTTTTTACCTCAATTATACTTTCTTAATAATAAACTTGGAGCGGGTGAAGGGAATCGAACCCTCACGACCAGCTTGGAAGGCTGGTGTTCTACCATTGAACTACACCCGCAACATTCCAAACCTATCACACTCTTAAGTCGACCAAAACTTTATTGAACTTGGTGGAGGGGGAAGGATTCGAACCTTCGAAGACCGAAGTCAACGGGTTTACAGCCCGCCCCATTTGACCGCTTTGGTACCCCTCCTATAACTCGAAGGTTACCAATACTCACAATAAAGCTTTATTCAACAAG
>Ga0208057_1000520_pt1 | contig 14141 bp, 21 predicted proteins | sample DeeseametaMP1649_FD_184183 | JGI IMG/M metagenome (GOLD analysis project Ga0208057, IMG submission 184183) | Marine microbial communities from the Deep Pacific Ocean - MP1649 (SPAdes) | ecosystem: Environmental > Aquatic > Marine > Oceanic | place: North of Tokelau, South Pacific Ocean...
TAGGAACCGCCATCTTCGGAAGACCTCGACCTCTATCCCGGTACCGACGCGCCGACCCCAGCCGCGTCGTCCGCTACACCCTCATCTGCGAAGAGCCCGGAAACGGACGCCGCTTAACTTCATCGGGTAGTCCCTACGAAAGCGCAACCCTGCGGCATGCAGGGCGCTTCGCAACGCGACCTCGGGCTTCGTGTTGGAGCGACGGTTACCCAACATCGACGCGCGCGTGGCAGCGCTCGTGGCCCAGGACTCCGAGTCGCCCATCAGGTCAGCCTACGCAGGTCAGATGTGCGCGAAGGTGGCGTCGTATTCGTGGGCCATGCGGACGATCATGCCGTCGTAGTGGAAGTTGCTACCGGACTGAGGTGCAGGATCATCGGTCACGACCTCGACCGGGCCGCCGTCGTTGACGAAGTCGAGAACGGTCACTCCGATGGCATCGAAGCCGTTGCCGGACTTGCCGGACCTCCGTGGCATCTGGGCCACCTTGTCGAGCACGCGTTGCGTGTCGGCCGGTTGCCGGTGCGTGGACATCTTCGCCGGCAGACCCTCGGAGATCCGCTCACTGTTGATAACAGACGAGAGGAAAGCCGTGGAGTTGTTGATCTGCACGTACGCGATGGCGAGCGCCTGACTGGAGGCACCGTGGATGGCGAGATGCGAGCTGTTCAGCTCGTCGTAGAGACGAGGTAGCGACTTCACGTGCGCGGTCATGGTCGCCTTGGCCTCAAGGGCCACCAGGACTGCCCCCACCGGCGCCACGTGGATCTCCGGCAGATCGGCCAGCGCCCGCTGTTCCGGGCCGGTGAGATCGATACCGTAGTGCTGCACGAGGCCGCTGAACGTCTGCACACCTGGCGGGACGCCGGCCGCGGGCCTGGCGATGACGAGGTCGAGCACCTTCTCGCGATCGGTGTGGAAGTCGCGCATCTCATGGTTGACGCCGAGCACGATCTTGCCCGCCTCTGCGTGAGCGCGCATCAGCGCCGACTGCGACAGCAGATCGAAGGCGACGCCCCAGCAACCGACCTTGCTGTGCCGATCCGACCTGGAGTTGTACTGCCAGCGCTGCCCGTACTTGTCTGGAGCCCCAGGGGTCGCGAGGAAGCGAGCGAGGATCTCCGGACCGTGCACGGCCGCAGGCTAGCTCGAGGAGGTCAGGCCGGCAGGGAGGTTATGGACCCCGCGACTGTCGCTGTTGGCCACGTGAGCGCGCGATAGCGCGCCACATCGTCGCGGAAGCCGTCGTGCCGGCCCAAGTTCCCCTGCAGCAGGCGGTTCTGGAACCCGTTCGCGGCCCGGCCCGAGAGAGGCGGCGCGGCGCTGAGGTCCACTACCGATGAGAGGTGTTCGTACGGAGCCAGTTCCGGGAACTCGGACACGTCAATGGCGTAGGCGGCGCCCGCTTCGCCCCAGGCCGCCGTCGGCCAGCGCCCGCCGATCGACTGCTCTTCCAGGGCCACCACCGGCGCACCGGGGTCGGCGATGCGCCTCGCCACCCACTCTGCAACCCGAGTCGTGACGGCGTTACCCACCATCTTCCAGCGCTGACCCGCAGTCCGACCGGTCGTGAGCACGTCAGTCCACCCGCGCTCGAAGCCCTGCATCGCCTCAGCATCCTCGACGGTCGGCGTGACGAACAGCCGCTCATCGGGAGCGCCAGGGACCCAGATCGCCGGCGGTGAGGGGATGCCGATGGTCGAGCCGCCCTTGAGTGTCGGCACTGCGTCCTGCGCCCAGCCGAGACCTCCGCGTCCTTCGGTCCAGTAGAAGCCGTACGCATCGGCCTTCAGGTCCGTCTCGGGCCGGTCGCCCGCCTCGTCGGCGAACAGCACGGCTCGGGGGTCCTCGGTCTTCGACGCCAGCAAGATGACTCGGCGTCGCCGTTGCGGCACGCCCGTGAAGCGCGAATCGACCACCCGATAGGCCCAGCGGTACCCGAGTGCCTCGATCTCGCGTACGACGTACGCCATCGCCTTGCCCTTGTCGAGCGTGAGCATGTTGGGCACGTTCTCAACCATCAGCCATGGCAGTCGGCCTTCGGACGCCTCGGTGAGACGCAGCGCCTCGAAGACGTGCGACACCAGCCCCGACTGCACGCCGGCGATGCCAGCGGTGCGGCCGGCTTGAGAGAGGTCGGTGCAGGGGAAACCGGCGGACAGCAAGTCCAGGCCCGTCGGCAGATCGCGCAGTTCCCGGACGTCCGGGTGCAACTCGACATCCGAGAAACGGGCCGCGAGCACGGCCTGCGCCGGATCCCACCATTCGCAGAGCAGCTCGGTCTGCAGCGCGGAACCGAACGCTTTCTGGAAGCCGATCTCGATGCCACCGATGCCGGCGAACAGCCCTGCGATTCTCAAGAGTGCCTCCTACAGCTACTCCGAGAACCGTAGCCGCCAGCGGCGACAATCTCGAGTCGCCGGACCGATGAGGCGCTACCTGCTGTCCACCTCCACACCAGTGGTCCAGGCCCATCCGGTCAGGTCGTACAGGGGCGCGCCACCACCCGTGGCTCCGACCTGCGGAAACGTGTCGGCAGGCTCCTCATCGTCCGACCGGGTGACGATCAGAGTGTCGCCTACCTCGGTGGCCCAGCCCCATATGCCGTTCGGGTCGGTCCGACGCCAGGCATCGAGAAATGCTCCGACGGCCTCTGCCGTCGCCAGCGGTCGCAGCCAGCCGTTCCAGCGGTCCGGCAGCACGTCGGCGGCGTCGAGTGCCAGTCGCGGCACGTACGTCTCGGGCGCGCTGTCGATCCAGACAAGCATGCGGCGAACCTACGCCGCTCGGTGAGCGGCGAGTCGCTCCTCGGCCAGCAACACCGTCCTGATCGTGCTCGGCCGCCACTGGCCGCCCCGAGCGGTCGGCACCCCTGCGTCGGCTAGCTCATCGCAGATCGACTGCAGCGTCTGCCCGGAGGCCCGGAGCGCGACGATGCGCTCGACCACCCCGTCGGGTAGCTCCCGCGGCCGGCCGACGTGTACGCCGCGCGCCTGTGCTGCCCGCAGCGCCTCGGAGGTGCGCACCCCGATCATGCGCCGTTCCCACGCGGCGATCGAGGCCATGATCGACGCCACCAGCTCCCCGTGGGGCGTCGAGGTGTCGACACCCAGGTCGAGGATCACCAGCCCCCAGCCCTGCAGACGCGACCGCTCCATCACAGCGGCGAAGTCCACCAGCGACCGAGACAGGCGGTCGAGCTTGGCCACCACCAGGACGTCCGCTTCGCCCGAGTCAAGTAGCGCGAGCGCGTCACCCAGCGCGGGCCGGCCGGTCAGGGACTTGCCCGAGGCGGCGTCGGTGAAGTGCGCGGTGAGGTCCCAGCTTCTCTGCGAGACGGCTAGCTCGATGGCTTGCCGCTGGGCGTCGAGGCCATAGCCATCATCGGCTTGGCCCTGAGTACTGACTCGGGCGTACGCGACAGCGCGCGGAGTAATTGCGGTCCGTTTCGTAGAAGGCTTCACGCTCTATTTTACGCTAAACGGACGGTTAAGCGAAACCCACTACGTCGAACCCTGGCCCGACGCATACGCAATGGCCCACTCTAGTGGAGTTCCCTTGCTAACCAGTTCGGCGACATTCTTCAGTGTGGCGAGGTGAGCGCGCGCGTCGAGCACCGCCTGCCTACCAGACAGCTCCGCTGCAAATCCGCCTGCATCATCGCTTTGATCCGACAGATAGGCCACGTTCAGATATTTGTTGCCGACCTCTATCAGGACTGAGCACATCGCGGGACTGGTGCCGGGTGGCATAAGACCGTTCTGCAGCGCAGGAACGATGTCCACCATGTCATCCATTAGGCCTCTGTCACATGTCTTGGCCGCGGCGGGATAGGTCTTCCGCAGTCTCGACAGACAGCTCAACTCTTGCTTAAGCAACTCAATGCTTTCCGTGAGCTCTTCGACTGTCGACGGATACGCCACAACTCGCAGGATAGGCGAAGGGTCAGCAGCACTCCGCCGGACGCGCGGACCGGCACCCGACTGCGTAACTGCGCCCCAAGCGACGGCGCAGTCAGACGCCGTCGTTTATCAGATTCAGGAAGTCGGGCATCCCCTCGTCGCCTCGCCGCCACCCCCAGATGCCCTCCGGCGTCACAGCCAGAATCGGGGTGTACGAGTGCGTCAGACCGAAGCGGGCCAGGTCGTAAGGACCGCCTACCTGTTCGCCGGTGGTGGGGTCGAGCACGAATAGCTGCCCGTCGTCGTTGGAGCCGTAGAGGACGTCTCCGCAGGTGAAGAAGTGACCGGAGGCCTCGATCGCCCAGGTCTCGCCATTAGGCCCCGTGCCGGCGAGTTGGGGGCCGATGTACTCACCGGTGTCGCTCAGCTTGTCATCTTGGGTGATGGCCCATCCCGCGGCCTGCAGGGGAGGCTCCTCGAAGCGGGGGTCCTCGACGGCGTCGTGCAACACCAGCTGCTCTGTCCCGCTGTACGACGGCGTCGCGGGGTTGGGCAACTCCGCCAGTTCCGAGGCGCTCTGGGCATCGCCTGTCGCCGGGTCCAGGTCCACGGCCAGGTCCACGAGAAGGTCCTGGTTCGGCTTGAACAGAGACACGATCAGCTGAGGCTGCTCAACCCACGAGACCGAGACCGCGTCCTCGCCTACGGGATCGTGATTGCCTCTTGCCTCATCGATGACCGGCTCGACGTTGACAGTCCAAGCGACGGTGCCGTCCAGGTCGATGAGGCTGAGCTGGCGGTCCGAGGAGCTGTCGGTGAGGTCCTGCCCTCCCCCACGATGCAGGACCAAGAACGCGTCGGGACCGGCGGCCACTCCGTCCACGGACACGGAGGTGAGCGCCGGAACGCTGGTCTCGCCCTCGGAGATCATCACGTCTTCGCCGGAGGAGCTCTCCAGGCTCGGGGCGGTGTGCAACAGCTTGGGTGCGATCCACGCGACGTGGTCCTCCAGCGCCACCGTCATCCGGGGCGCGAGAGCATCCTCGTCCCACTGCGTCGGGCATTCCAGAGCCACCGCAGCAGCCGTCGGGTCCGCACCGTCCGAGGAGACGTCCGGATAGCCACCGCCTGCTGCCGGCGCGTCAGTGCCGCAGGCGGTCAAGATGGTGGCGCAGCAGAGCAGTGGCAGCGCGAGCCGCCAGGGGTGATGAATCATCGGGGTCCTTGGGTTTGAAGGGAACGGTCGAGAGAATATGCCGTATACGGCCTAGCCGTTACCGCTCTGGCGCTAATCGGCTGAGCCGGATGCAATTTCGGGATGCCCTCCACGACCGCCCGCGCCGAGCTTGGGCGGCGCGTACGAGCGCGACGGGAGGCTCTCGGCTACAGCCAGGAGGCACTGGTAGCGAGCAGTGATCTGCACTGGTCCTGGCTCGGGCGGGTGGAACGCGGACAGGTCAACCCGACGTTCGAGAACGTGCTGAAGCTGGCCGACCTGCTGCAGATGGACGCCGGCGAGCTCCTGACGGGGCTGCACTACGGCGACTGAATCGGTCACCAGTCCTCGGGTGCGCCGATCGTGACGACCGGCGCCCCACCTGCGCCCTCGCCGGTGATGGCCGCCCACAACCTGACGTCCACGGGGTCGCCCTCGGGGTCGTCGACCGGCACCACGCCGAGCGTGTAGGTGATTCGGGCGCTCGGCTCGGCCGCGGTCCGTGCAGCCCAGACCGCCAGCCACAGGACGTCCCAGAGACGACCTTCGGTGGACTGCCCTGTGCCGAGTTCCTCGGGCCACTCGCAGTACCGCAGCCACACCGTCCGGGTAACAGCGACGGGCAGCCGGAAACCGGCCTCAGCCGCGGTCTCGGTGACATCGATGAGCGACCCGTCCGCCAGCGCCTGCGCGCGGGTATAGGTGTGGATCACCTCGCCGAACAGCTCGCGCATCGGGTCGCGCTCGTCGGTCATGCCTCGACCTCCGCCCCGGCGTCGAGCAGGCAGCGGAGCCACCGCACCTCGGCAGCGAGCGCCCGAGTCAAGTGCGGCTCCAGCCGGTAGGCGAGGCGTTCCTCCTCCATCAGCACCAAGCGTTGCAACGCGTGCCGGCGCGAGCGAGGCAGCGCGGCGTCCTCCAAGGCGCGTACGACCGCAGTCCCATAGTCGGCGTGCACGGCATGGAGCGCCTCGTGCACCAGGGTCCCGGCCTGCACCTGCAGCGGCAGGGACTCCCAGGCCTCGCAGAGCAGCAGCACTCGCGTCACGCCCGTGGTCGTGTACGTCGCAGCGAGCCCGGTGCCGGTCAGCCGTTGAGCGTGCAGGCGGACCCGCAGGTGCGGCGCCTCCAGCTCAGCCAGCAGCTCGGTCATGCACGCCACCGCGGCGACCGCCTCCGGCGTCGGATCCCGGTCCACGGCGAATCGGACCGGCCACGTCTCGTCGGCCCAGTACTCCTCGTGCGAGACCGCCTCGCCGCGACGCAGCCGCAGACCAAAGCTCGGTGCTGTCTCGGGCGCACGGGCGTCAGTTGGCACTCGGCACGGCTCCGATCCGATGCGAAGCGACGAACCGGCCGTGGTCGGCCAGCCCCACGGGCCGCACCCTCGCCGGGTCGTACGACCGGCGACCGGACAAGGCCATCAGCCGCTGCCCCAACTGTGCGGCACGCAGGGCAGCGTCGCTCCGGTCCCCGGCTACTCGGCGACCATCCGGCGTCCAGTCCCAGCCCCGCTCGGCGGTCCGAAGCGCCCGAGCCATATCTCGGGTCGCGGCGATGCACGCCAGGGTCTCCGCGGGGTTCATCGCGCGGCTCCGGTCGTGAGGTGATCCAGCCGGGCGTAGTACTCGGTCACGTGCTCGGAGGCCAGCAGGAGTGCCTCACAGAAGGTCGGCATCGTGCCGGCGCGGTGAGCCAGGACGAGGCGGTCGACCAGTAGGTCTCGGGCGTGGCCCTCCGATTCAACGGGCACCGAAGTACCAATCGGAGCACCGGCGATCTTGAGTGCCTCGAATATCGGCAAGAAAGGCGGTTCAGTATTGCCCGGAATTGTGGCTTGCATGTGGCGGTCTCGATTCTGGCGGTTGTGCTGGCGGTGCGCGGAGTGGTCCGCGGAAAAACAAACAAGCGACGCCGTCCGGCGTCGCTTGCTATAAGCAATTATAGCCCGAAATGGCGCGTGAATGAATAGATTCTCGCTCGAACTATTTACAATATGACCGCGCTCGGACTTCGCGGACGTCCCACTTATCCTGGCCTTATGCGTACGGACGAGATCGGACCTTTGACCGCGGCGGCCGACACCACGCCGTTCTTGTCAGCCCTGGTGAGCCTGCTTCCCGTGCTCGTTATCGCAGGCATGGTCGAGCTGCGGTATCTGCTGCGACTACTCGACCGACGCGGCATCGACCTTCGGGGCAGGCCGCGAGGCCTGTTCCAGTGGGTGGCCCACGCCTATGTCCGAGTCCTTGCCGGCGCCATGTTCGCAGCGGTCCTGCTCACCACAGCGGCGGTATGGGCCCTGCGGCCCGAGTCACCGGGGCTGGCCGGCTTCTGGGAGCCGCTCGTGAGTCCTGTGCTGGGAGTCACCGGCATCCTGGTCGCGCTCCCCGCCCTAGCAGCGGTGATCAGCCCGGGCGACCTGATGCACTGGTACGACGACCAACCGGGCGATGTTGATCAGCCGGAGCAGGCTGTCGAGGACTAGGGGCGCTCCGCGTGGAGGTCACCGTCAACCTGGCCGCGCGCATCGATCCACCAGACCTCGATCATGGCTGCCGCCAGCGAACCGGAGGTCTCTGCGTACAGGTCGCGGTAACGCGGAAAGTCCGGTAGCGCGATGACGCTGCGCCACGTCGGTTCTTTGCCGCGCAGACGCATGGCGGCGAGAACGGCTTGCGAGTACCAGTGGCCTGCTTGGGTGCTCGGGCTGGTGCGCTTCACCTGTGCAGCGCGGGCGGGGTCGGCGTAGTGCCGACTGGGGAAGCCCTTCACCTCGATGCCGACAGTCTGGTCCCCACGGGCAGCGACCACGTCAATGCCGTGCTCCCTGGTGGCAGTGTTGGCGACGGACAGGATGCGCCATCCGTGATTCACGAGCGAGGTCACCAACAGGCTCTGCACGTTGGACTCGGTGTGCCATTCAACCGAAGCAACACCGTCGAGACTTGCTTCACCACGGGCCCCCTCGGCTACGGAGGTGGGTCGAGCCGCACTGAGGTGCCCGCCTTCTGGTGACGTGTCAACGGCTCCTACCGTTGAGGAGATCGCGTCCTCGCGGGCGGCTCGCCAGACGGTGAGCTCCTCGTCAGTAGCCACTCGGAACACGCCTCGATCCACACGAGTGAGGAATGGCTCGCGGGCTGCGAACTGCGCCCGGTTCTCGACGTTCCAGCAAGCTCCGCGGATGTGCGTTCGCACCGTCCGTTCGTTCACCGCCGAGGTCGAGTGCCGACGGAACCAGGAGAGGGCCTCTTGAGGCGTGAACGGACCGGCCTGTGTGCCTGCGAACTGCCGCAGGCGGTTCCAGACAGTGACGCCGTCGTTGTCCATCTCTAGATGGTTGCACGTCGACCGCAGCGCGACCGCTCGGCTTGTCGCTTGGTCGATCGTGGCGATCTCACAGGCCCGGACGCGACGGCGGCGGTCGTCGGGCACGCATCGAGGGATCGACCACAGGCGCCGGAGCCGGCATATGCGCCGGGGCATGCCAGCGGTGCCAGGCCGCCCGCTTCCGATTGAGCTTCTGCAGATCCCTCTGCATGAGAGCGTCTGCACGGGCCTCGAGCTCGGCGCCGCGCAGACGCGGCTGCTGCCTCTTGAGCTGCCGTCGGAGCGCCAGCCGCTTCTGGTGCAGCTCGACGGGTGTCGGTGCAGGTGGCAGCGTGGTCGGCGCCCCCGTTCGCCCCCACCACGCTCGTACGACGCGCCACGCGCGGACGCAAGCCTCACCTACATCGAGAACTGTGTCCACGCCGCTGGGCTGCCCGGCGGGGAACGACGCGGAGGACACCGATGCACGGGCAGCCGACGCACGGCGTCCGCAGTTCCGCTCGGCCGCAGTGCCGATCCGGTGCTCGCGCACCCCGCAGACACCTCGACACGGGACGTAACCGGGCCGGCTCATCGGTCCGCCTCGTGCTCGGCGCGCACCGGCAGCGCAGCGTCCAGCTCGTCGCCCTCACGGGGTCCGTAGGCCCATACCGCGATGCCGGCGACGTACGCCAGCACCTCGCCGGGCGCGGGTCGCTCAGGCGTCATCACGGTCGGCCTCCTCGTCCTCGCGCAGCGCCAGGCCGCGGGCGTGCAGGGCTGCCTCGAGCTCCGTTACCGATCCTGCTCCGATGCCGGGCAGGGCGAGCAGCTCCGCCCGAGACATAGAGCTGACCTCTGCCAGCGTGAGCGACCCGAGCCGATTCGCCGTACGTCGCCCGACCTCGCCGGCCTCGTGCAGGTCCGCGACTGTGAACTCGGACGGCGTCTCTGGCTCGGGCGCGTACGACTCGGCCGGCACCTCGTCTGCCAGGGCCGCGACTGCATGCGCGGAGCGGGACGGGGCAGGAACGGTCAAGCCGTCGGCGCGCACATCGATGCGTGGCTGCGGCGCAGGGATCACGTCCGCCGCGCCCCAGTGATCGGCGAGGTACAGACCCCGGAACCTGCGGGCCCGACCGCCGACCTCACGGACGAACCCGACGCCGGGCGGCATCGTAAGCAGCGCGTCCGGGTCATCGAGGTCTGGGAAGACCATCGCGGCGGTCTGTCGGTCCTCGACCTTCATGCAGATTCTGGCACTTAGCTGGGACCTCGTACTGGTGTCGAGGATGGTCGAATCTGGGCGCTGGGTGATCAGAATAAGCCGGACGCCGTACTTGGCACCCTGACTCACAACGGCGAGCAGCTCCTCGCGCATCTCCTTACCGTTGGGGTGCCGTAGGTAGTTGGCGGCCTCGTCGATGACGACCACTACCAAGGGCAGCTCGTCCGAGAACTGCCATGGTTCGACCTTGTCCTGCCGCATTGCGCGAAGAATCGGCTTGCGCCGGCCCATCTCCCGCCGCACCCACTGCAGCATCTCGGTCACGGGCGCCGGGTCGACCGAAGAGGTGGCCCAGGCGACCTTTTCCTCGAACGGCGCCAAGGTGGTGTCGTTCGGATCGGCCACCAGCAGTCGTGCCGACGCGCCCATCCGCAGGACGTGGGTGATCAATCCGTACGTGCAGACTGATTTGCCCGAGCGGGTGGCGCCGGCGATCAGCATGTGTGCCGAACCGGCGAGATCCAGCTCCACCGGCTCGCCGTCCTCATCGAACCCGACGTGCCAGGGCTCGACCACCTCGACCGGCTCGGCGAACTGCGCCACGTCGACCGGCGCCATGCCCCGCGCGAGGGGGTCCCGACCGAGCAGCTGCACGTCGATCAATCCCGGCTCGGTTACAGCGACACGCACCCCTCGCACCTCGTACGCGACGGCGATGCGGTCGGCAACCCGCTCGAAGTCCGCGGCGGACTGGCCACCCCAGGGACGCATGCTGAGGATCGGCCCGAGCGGGGTGACGTGCACGCCTTCGATTTCGGGAGTGATCCACTCATAGGCGGCCGCCTTGCCTTCGGTGAGCTCGCGCACCTTTTGCTCCGTGCGGTAGCCGGCGTCGGTGACTTGCAGGTAGGCCTGCGCCCGAGTCAGGCGCGTCGGGATGTCCTTCTTGTAGGCCAGTCCGACATCGCGTGCGATCTCCGGCCAGCGGCGCGCCACCCAGTCCAAGCTGTAGGCATTCCATTGAGCCTCAACCTCCTCGTCCACCGTCTCTGCGTACGTGATCGGCAGCGTCGGCTCCACCGGCCGCTCCACCACTTTCGGCGCCATCCAGCGTGCCGCCGCCAGGCAGCCGATGATCATGACGGCAAGCACGGCGTTGGTCAGCCCGATCGCCACCGCCGCAGTCAGACCGACCGGAGCGGCGAGCCAGGTGCCCAGCCTCCAGGGGTGGCGCAGCAACCGCGCCGGCGCATCGCCGGTTTGCCGTGCCACCCAGACCGCGAAACCGAGGTAGGTCAGGCCGACGAGCACCATCCCTACGCCAGCGAACAGAAGCAGCAACGCTGCGAGCGAAGTGAAGGCCATGCGTGGCGCCAGCGTCGCCAGCTCCCAGCCGAACCGCGCCCGCGCCACCCACTCGTTGTCCTCGATCCGATCCCGCAAGGTCAGCCCGTCGTCGTACCGATACATCGCCTCCTCCTCAGCCCGGGCAGCGCGCATCTCGTCGCTCCACGGGAACCAGCTTCCGAGCCCGTCACCTCCCCTGCTCATGCCGCCACCTCGGTGCCACCCAGCAGCCGGCGTACGGTCGGCAGCGACAGGTCGAGCAGCTCAGCGACCTCAACGCGGAGCAGCCCGGCGCGGGTCAGTCGGCGCGCCAGCTCGGTCAGTCCGTCGTAGTCGCGGCGGCCATGCTCGTCCACCGGCCAGCGGGCGATCCGTCCCCACAGCTCCAGGCGGTCCACCGTGGCAGCCGACTGGTCGATCAGCCGCGCGACTTCAGCCGCGGTGTAGCCGCCGGCCCGCAGTCGACTGACCACGATGCCGGCCGCAGCCGGGGGCAGCTCGGGCCGGCGACCTCTTGCCTCCAGCTCGACCCCGCAGAGCAGCAGCCATCGCCCCACGGTCGCAGTGGCGACGGCGTACCTGGTGGCCAGGTCGCCCAGCCGCTCCCCGGCTCGGTACCGGCGAACCAGGTCCGCGGCCAGCTCCGGATCAGCGACCCGCGCTCGTACGTGCGGCAGCACCGAGACCGACGCCGAGACCTCCTCGCCCGCCCCTCCACTTCCGTGGTCGGCGTTTCCGCCCCGATCCTGTCTGTCTGTCTCGGGCGACCGTCCACCCGCTAGCTCCACGACCTTCATGCTCATCTCCTCGACTCTCGCCGCGTCGGGTCCGGGCGACCTCGACGTCGAATCGAGCGGGAGAGTTACAGAGCTTCGATCAAGAACCGCCGGTTCACCGCGTCCCACCGCCGCCGACCGCCTCCCGGGAGAGCGACTGCCAGGCGGCCCCGCCAGGCAGCCCGGAGGCCAGCAGCAGGTAGCCGGGGGTGCCAGCGGGCAGGCAGCAGGTCGGAGCCGGGGCCGCGGGTGACAGGCGGAACGCAGCCGGGACGGGAGACCGGGGGTATTCGGGGCGGAGCAGGTGGGAGACCGAGGGGCGGGGCGGGGGCCTGAGGGGCTGACGGCGGGGCTGGGCTGCCCGGCGGGACGGCGGGGCGGCTGCCTGCCTGCAGCTGGCGGATATCGCCCTCGCGGCGGGGCGAGGAAAAAGGTCGCCCCCAAAAAAGACGGAGTCTTTTTTGGGGGCGCCAGAATTTTCGGAGCTATTTCGCCCGCGCTCGGCGCCTTTTTCGAGCGCCATCTGCCGGCCGTACGCCGCGCCCGCTCGCCCGCTCGCTCTCCGCCGGCCCGCCGGCTGGCGACTCACTGGGTGCCCCGCGCCCGAGACATCGTGGTGCCACCCGCGGGAACACCCCCGGTGGTTACCTCGGGACCTCATCCGGGAACCGGGGCGCAACTCAACCGGCTGGCAGCCGGGGACCCGGCGGAGACCTGGGGACTGCACGCGGGCTGGAGCCACGGGGATTCCTGGCGATGACGTGCCGGAGGGGTGCCAAGTGGGGACGCCGGTGGGGGGCTCTGAACTTTCTCTCTGTTGTTTTTCTGACTCTCCTGAACCGATACCCGATATCGCCGAGATCAGGCTCGCAAATGACGGCGCTGGAATTCTGTCATCTCGGCCGCAAGAAGCACCTCCTCTGAACAGCGGACGTCCTTCTGTAATTCTCTTTCATAGAGATCGCTACTCCAGCGGTTCACCGCCAGGAAGGAATTCGGAAATGCTCACGCTCACTTATCGGCAGGTGCTATTGCTAACCGCGCTCGCCATGACTGTCATGTTCGGCTGGTCGGCCATCGTCACCCCGGCCACGTCGGCAGCCAGCGTCCAACTCGACCGCGCCGGGCAGTACCTCTACGAGCAGACCGGCCTCGCCGAGCTCGCCACCTCCGTCGGCGACCGCACCGCCGACCTCGAGACGACCATCCATGACTCGGGCGTAGAGGGCGCCGAGCTGGTCACCACGGTCGAGGAGGGCGTTCGATGAGCGGCTGGGACGACGAGCACGAGGACGACCGACAGCAGCCCCGAGGCGTGCACGACCTCGGCATCAAGGAGCGGACCGTCGTGGTTGGCGCAGTGCTGGCCTGCCTGCTCCTCGGGATGCTGCGGACCGCGGCCGGCATCGGCGCCGACCGGCCCGAGGTGCAGTATCTGCCGACCGACACCCGGAGCGCCGCGACCGGGACAGGGGCGACCCGATGAGCCCGGCCGAGCGCGAGCGGCTCACCGCCGTGGTGCGGGACCTCATGAGCCGCGCTGCGGCGCCGCGGATCGTGGCGGACATGTGGTCGGCGATGCTGACCGTCGCCGACAAGGCCGACGAGTTCTCAGCCAATGACGTCCGCCGCATTATCTGCCCCGACGGTCACTCGTACCTATGGCGGCAAGGCGATCCCGGCATCGACTGCGACCCTCGGCGCGCGGTCGGCGCGGTGTACAACATCCTGGCCTCGGCCGGCGTCATCGAGGCCACCGGCCAGTTCGTGCAGAACAGCGACACCGCGGGACACAACGGCGGCGCATCGCATCAGCTGAAGGTATGGCGGATCGTCGCGCGGGCCGCGCCCGAACAGGTCGCCGAGCTGGTGACACGACCCGCCGACACTGTTGAGACCTCGTGGCTGTTCAAGGACATCCAGGTCGACGGGCCGGCGGTGCCGTCGTACGCAACGTGGTGACCGTCGGCGCGGCTGCGCACCCGCCGCGGTCGTACGTGCAAGCGATGCCCGATGAGGCCCTGGTGCGACACCTCGCAGCCACGGTCGCGCGTGCCCACGCCAACGACGCGCCGCCGAAAGACAGCGGCCTCGCCGCGACCTACACGCTGGCCGTGGAGATCGAACTGCGCGCACGAACGGGGCTGCCCAGTGAGGGCAGCCCCGTTCAGGGGGAGGAGCTACTGGCTCATGCCACCCGGGTCCTGGTGGACGACGTGCCGGTGGAGTGGGCGGTCAGGTGGTTGAGGTCGACCGAGACTGGTCAAGTCCAGGGGCGTGGTGTACGAGGTTGATCCCTCGGTTGGGAGTGTCGTCAGGCTGTGAGGGCCTGGAGTTCTAGCTCGGTGCTGGTCACCTCC
>Ga0208057_1000531_pt1 | contig 14001 bp, 12 predicted proteins | sample DeeseametaMP1649_FD_184183 | JGI IMG/M metagenome (GOLD analysis project Ga0208057, IMG submission 184183) | Marine microbial communities from the Deep Pacific Ocean - MP1649 (SPAdes) | ecosystem: Environmental > Aquatic > Marine > Oceanic | place: North of Tokelau, South Pacific Ocean...
CACTTCGTGCGTGCGGTCAACGGCCAGAACGTGATCTATTTCGACACCGACCGCTACAACATCGACACCGCCGATGCCGCTGCCTTGCAGACGCAGGCGCAGTACATGTCGCAGTATCCCAACATCACCGTGACGATCGAAGGCCACGCGGACGAGCGCGGCACGCGCGAATACAACCTCGCGCTGGGTGAGCGGCGCGCGAACTCGGCCAAGAACTACCTCGTCAGCCTGGGCATCGCCGCCAACCGCATTCGCACGGTGAGCTATGGCGAGGAACGCCCGGTCGCGACCGCTTCCACGCCCGAGGCATGGGCCAAGAACCGCCGCGCGGTGACCGTCGTCGTCAACTAGGCGGCGAGCGTCGTATTTCGGGAAGGGCGGGTGGCTTGCGGGCCGCCCGCCTTTTCTTTTGCGCTGCAGTGGCGCGAAGAGCCTCGAAGACCGGTTTGCGAGGTTGCGGGCGCGGGCGATCGCTCTAGATTGAACCAATGGCAAAACCGCGCAGATCGAACGATTGGGGCTTCCCGCGCTGGCGCGGCTACGAGGAAAGCCGCGAGGCCGCGACCGTGCGCCTGTGCGATCGCCACGGCTGCGACGAGCGTGGCGACTGCCCCGCACCAAAATCCCCCAACAACCCGGATCGCTGGTACTTCTGCCAGAAACATGCGGCGGAGTATAATTCCAAGTGGGACTATTTCGAAGGGCTGGAAAAGGCCGAGGCGGCCGAACGCGCGCGGACCGAGCAGCGCGACAATGCGGGCTATGCAGAAGCCTCGCATTATAGCTGGGGCGGGTCGGGCGATGGATCGCGCTCGGCGGACGAGATGCGCGCGCTCGACGTGCTGGGTCTGGAATCCGATGCCGATTTCGCCACGATCAAACGCGCCTGGCGCGAGAAGGCGAAGACGGTCCATCCGGACGTCAAGCCAGGCGACAAGGAAGCCGCCGCCGAGTTTCAGAAGCTGCAGGTCTCCTACGAGGTGCTGAAAGCCGCCGAAGCGCGGCGCGAATGGCACGGCTAGGCTTCTGCCGACTAGTGGGAAGAGTGTCTGGCTCGGTGGTTTCTAAACTACCGCAAAACTCAATGGGCTGGATGAAATGGCAATGAAACAAAAATATGCGAATTTCCTGTTCCTGACGGATTGAGTATTTGAAGGGAAAGGCATGAAGGCGCTGAAGCTGCTCGCGCTTTTACTATTCTTTTGCCATCAAGGTGCCTCTGCGCGCTGTGGTATTTCAAATCTTTTTGAATCGGACCCAAAAATTGCGGTCGAGCGCGTTTTCGATGAATCGGATTTTGTTGGTTTTGTTCGTAGAATAGAGAATGCTCAAACGGGCAGTGCTATTTCTCAACAATATGTCGTGCTCCTTGCTTTGAAGGGCGAGTTCGACCGGATTGCACTACAGCCTTTCACAAACGAAGGCGTCGTGGTCCTAGGCTCGCGCAATCGGCAGCTGGACTATGATGAAGGCGAGATTGCCTTTCTTGCTCTGTCGCGGCTCGAGGATGGAACTTTCGTCCAGACCGAATGCCAGGCAGCTTTCGCCAAAATCGAGATATCTTCGGACTTGATCGAAAGTCTCGAAGATCGCGTCGTAGATTGACCATGTGATCAGTGACCTTGGGAGGTCAGGCTCAATGCCCACAAATGTCAGCGGAAATACCATCACGGTCACCGGGTCCTATGGGACGACGTCGATCAGTGGACTATACGGTGCAGAGTATCTGGGGGCGTTCGTTCCTACGGTCAATTTTTCGTCCTTCGACCTGTCCGGCATCTCCGTGGATACGGACGATATCGTCGTCATTGGCAAGAAGGACGGGCGCCCGGAGACCACCATCGAGGGTGCGTCGCCTGAGCAGATTGCGGCCATCATGGCAGCGCTGGCTAACTCTTCGGAAAACGATTCGCTCGCCGAAGCTTTTCGAGAAATGGCCGAACTCAATGTTACCCTAGAAATCAATCTGACCGAGGTTGCTCCTTCCGATTTCGGGAATGACGTCGGAGAGGCTGAGTTTCAGGCGATACAGATGCCGAACGGGGACCAGGGTTTTCTTCCCGACTCGACTGCGGTGATTACGATTGTCGGAAGCAGGCTTGATGATCCGCTGTACGATGACTTGTCGTTTATCGAGGTTCTCGGCCACGAATTGATGCATCTCACGCAGAGACCGGGTACCAGTACGTTCCGGCAGCACGCCCCCGGCGAGGAATTCAGCGGCGAACGCCGGTTTCGCGACGACCTGTTCGACGATTTCGATCCGACCGACTATCTTGAAAGCTCAATAGTAGATCTCTCCCTGACGGCGCCCCCTCATGGGCAGCTTACCCCATACAAGATCAACGGGATCGGCACGGATGGGAACAATCTCTTCCAGATTCCGGATGTGACAGGGGGAACTCACTATTCGAGTTTTTTCCTCGAAACAGGAGCGGGGAACGACGTCATTCTGGTCGATGGCTCCCACTTCGGAACGATCACGGTGTCCCCGCACGGGAATAAAGTTCTCTATGGAACCACCGCCCTGAATGGCCTGATCTACGAAGCCGACGTCAGCGTTGATGATATCTCCGTGGGTCGCGAGGGAGACAATCTCCGGATTACCTTCGATAATCTCGACGCGGAACATAATGGTGTGACGATCGTGGACTTTTTTCTGCGCGGTGCCTGGCAGAGTGTTACGGTCGGCGATCAGGTGGTCGTCATCAATCAGGACTTGAGCATCACCGACATCCCGCAATTCTACGCCGCCAATACGCCTCTCGACGTGTCACTCGATATGATATTCGCTTCGGGATACGAACCAGCGGCCGGCAGTCCGATTGCGCCAATCATGCCGATGTTTCCGGATGATCAGCTCGGGTGGACCGCCGAACCCGTCATCTTGGTCTAGCCGACTTAGAGGCGCGGCATGCCTCTTGCCATGAGCCACCCGTTCGCCCCCGCTGTTGCGGAGCTGCACCAGGATAAGGACTACGGCTTCTCACCTGGCAGGTTCACCAAAGCGTAACCTCGGCGCAGTGGATCGGTAACACACTGGCCCTAACGACCCTTCGCAATCGCAGCATAAAGGGTCTCACCATGCGTTCGTCTTCCGTTTCCATCCTCCGTCTCGTCTTGCTCGGCACCGCCGCGCTGTCGCCCGTCGCCGCCCTCGCCCAGGCCCCGGTCGAGCCTGCCGATGAAGCCACCGGCGAGGAGGAAATCACCGAAGAAACCGGCAACATGATCGTTGTCACCGCGCAGAAGATCGAACAGCGCGCGCTCGACGTGCCGATCACGATCAGCGCCCTGAGCGGAGATCAGATTGCCAATCTTGGCGTCACCGATCTCGACGAGCTGTCGAACTATGTCCCCGGCCTCAACATCCAGGAACAGAGCGCCAACAACCCCGGCATCGTGATCCGCGGGATCACCTCGGACAGCGGTTCGGCCCAGCAGGGGCCGCGCGTCACGCTCTATTACAATGGCGTCGATATCTCGCGCTCGCGCGGGTCGTACCAGGCGATCTACGATCTGGAGCGTGTGGAGGTCATCAAGGGCCCGCAGGCGACCTTGTTCGGCACCGCCAGCGCGGTCGGCGCGATCAGCCTCGTTTCCGCCAAGCCCAAGCCCGGCTTCTCCGCCGCGGTGACCGGCGGCTACGGCAATTACGACGCGACGCTGCTGTCGGGCTTCGTCAACGCAGGATCGGATGTGGTCGCGGGCCGCATCGCCTTCGAATGGCGCAAGCGTGATGGCTATGTCGAAAACCTCGCGGCCACCCAGGACGAAGAGCTTTACGCCAAGGACCAGCTGGGCGTGCGCGGATCGCTGCGCTTCACGCCCAGCCCCTTCGTGACTATCGACCTGGTCGGCACCTACGACCAGCAGCGCAACGGTGGCACGCCGTTCATCTCGGGCACGTTCCCGGCCTTCGCCGGAGCGCCGGGTGGCCCGGCCAACGCTTTCGAACCCGCGAACCTCGCCGGTTCCCCTTATTCGGCGGCGGCGCTGGGCGACGACCAGCTGGGCCTCAACCGCGAAGTCTACGACATCAATCTGACCGCACAGGTGGAACTCAACGACTCGCTCACCTTCACCACGGTCAACGGCTACCGCGAATTCGATAGCGCCGAGGTGTTCGACGCCGACGGCTCGGCCGCGCCGTTCCTCGAATTCGCGGAAATCGCGACCGGGCACCAGTTCAGCCACGAAGGCCGCTTCAGCTATGCAGACCCGAGCTGGCGCGCGTCGTTTGGCTGGAACGTCTTCGCCGAGAAGGGACGCCAGACCGTGCCGTTCTCGACCGAAGAGGGCACCTTCCTGCAGTGCCTGAGCTCGCTGTTCGGCGCGCCGCTGATCCCGGGCATCCCCTGTGTCGCGCCTGATGGCAGCGTGCCTGCCAGCGTGGTGACCCAGCTAGCGACCGGCGGCCTGGCAACGCAGATCCCCTACCGGTCGGTGTTTGAGAACCAGGGCACCAACACGAGCTATTCGATGTTCGCCGATGTGACCTACATCCCGACCCCGAGCATCGAGCTGACGGCGGGTGCGCGCGTCCTGATCGAAGAGCGCAAATCTGGCTTCTTTGCCGACGTACCCAACTCGGTCCTCAGCGGTGCGCCGCTGATCCCGGGCCAGGCCGATACCGGCGGGCAGACGTTCACTGCCGAAGACAGCTTCACCGCCGTGCTGCCGCGCTTCAACATCCTCTATCGCATCAATCCGTTCGTAAACGTGTTTGCGACGGTATCGAAGGGCCGCCGATCGCCCGTGGTTCCGGTCAATGCAGGCGGCGTGCAGCCCGTGATCCCCGAAGAAACGGTTTGGAACTATGAAGGCGGCCTGAAGCTGGGCGCGGGGCCGGTCTCCGGCTCGCTGGGCGTCTATTATCAGGTCTACAACGATTTCCAGGTGTCGGTGGCCGAGGTCGACGCGAACGGCAACCCGACCGGCTCCTTCGTGACCGAAAGCGCCGGTTCGGCATCGAACCTCGGCGTCGAGGCAGAAATCGCGGTGCAGGCAACCGACTGGCTGAGCATCTTCGGCAATGTCGGCTATATCAGCGGCGGGATCGACGAGGACGATGTGCTGTCGCCCGAATATTCGGGCGCACGGTTCCGGCTGCAGCCCGAGTGGCAGGCAGCAGGCGGTTTCACCGTGGACTATCCGCTGGGCAACGGTGCGCGTTTGTTCGCTACGCCGAGCATCACCTATCGCAGCCAGATCTTCTTCGAAGTGCCGAATGATCCGCTGATCTCGCAGGGGCCGGTGACGCTGGTCAACGCGCGGGCGGGTGTCTCCTTCGCCGACGACCGCTTCGAGATCGCGGGCTTCATTCGCAACGCCTTCGACGAGGACTATCTGCTCGACGCGGGCAACACCGGCGGTTCGTTCACCGTGCCGACCTTCATCCCGGCAGAGCCGCGCCTGTTCGGAATCGAGCTGACCGCACGCTTCGGCAACTGAGGCAAAAAAATGGGCGGGGGCCTCGCAGCCTCCGCCCATTCGCATTTTCCGGTGAACTGACCGATCAGACCGCTTCGAGCGCCTGATCGAAGTCCGCGATCAGATCTTCGGGGTCTTCGATCCCGATGCTGATCCGCACCAGCGCGTCCGAAATGCCGAGCTGCTGGCGGCGGGCATGGGGCACCGAGAGGTGCGTCATGCTGGCCGGGTGGCTGGCGAGCGTCTCGGTCCCGCCGAGGCTGACCGCAAGCTTGGCGACCTTGAGCGCGTCGAGGAAGCGGAAGCATTCCTCTTCGCCGCCCTTGAGGAACAGCGAGAAGGTGGAGCCTGCGCCAAGGCAGTGCCGGTCGTAGATGTCCTGCTGGCGATCATCCTCGATCATGCCGAGATAGCCGAGCCCGTCGACCTTGGGGTGCTTCTTCAGGAAGGCGCAGACCTTCGCCGCGTTCTCGCCCGCGCGCTGCATCCGCAGCTCCACGGTTTCGAGGCTGCGCAGCAGCATCCACGCGGTGTTCGGGTCGGCGATGCCGCCCATCGTGTTGCGGATCATGCGGACCGGGTTCATCCACTTCTTGTCGCCCGCAATGCTGCCCGCGACGAGGTCCGAGTGGCCGCCGACATACTTGGTCAGCGAATAGCATACGATATCCGCGCCGTGTTCCAGCGGGCGCTGCCACAGGGGCCCAAGGAAGGTGTTGTCGATCGCGATCGGGCAATCGGCGGGAAGCGCCGCGTCGCGCGCATCGCGGACCATCTCGATATCGACCAGCGCGTTGGTCGGGTTGCCCGGGCTTTCGAGGTAGATCATCGCGACCTTGCCGCCGTTCTCGTCCGCCATCGCCTTGGCCTTGGCGAGCACATCGTCGAACTGCTCGCGCGTCGCGCCGGCGGGGAAGTCGATATACTTCACCCCGAACTTGGCGAGGATCTTGGCGACGAAGCCTTCCGATGCGGCGTAAAGCGGGCCCGAGTGGACGATCACGTCGCCCGCGCTGCAATAGGCCATCATCATCACGCAGATGGCGGTCATCCCACTGGAGAAGCACAGCGAATCCTCTGCGCCATCCCAGATGGCGAGGCGGTCCTCGAGGATTTCCTGGTTCGGCCCGTTGAAGCGCGAATAGACGAGGCCTTCCGCGCCGCCTTCACGCAGGCCCGTGATGCCTTCGAAGTGGCGCTTGCCCGCAGCCGCGCTTTCGAAGGCGAAGGTGCTGGTCAGGAAGATCGGCGCCTTGAGCGATCCTTCGGACAAGGCAGGGTCGTAGCCATGGCCCATCATCAGGGTCGACGGCTTCATCTTGCGCCCGTCGATCTTCGTGACCTCGGGCTTGGGCTTGCGGCGGGGGGTGGGGGTTTCGACTGCGTCGACGGCGTCGGTCATGGGGAACGGCCTTCCTCAACTATACCCCCAGGAAGGCGGGGGCTTGGGCTGGAGGCTGTGCCGGTGGCGGCCCGCTCCTAACCTCCGCAGGAACGCATCTCCACCAGCTGCCGGTTTTCGAACGCGCCAGTACCGCCGGGAGTTTCCGCGATCAAGCGACCCTGAGCACAAGGGGGGGCAGGGGGCGGGCTCGACAACGGCCCGTTCAGCGTCGATCCATTGGCGCTGGAGCAATGTCAGGGGCATGTTGAAGCGATCCCTGATCCTCGCCGTCACATCCGTTGCGTTGCTCGGCACCGGCCTTGCCGTCGCGCCCGTGGCACCGGCGGCGGCGCAGTCTGTACGTTCGACCTGGTCGATCGGCCCGGTCGTGCGCGGCAAGAACTCGTCATACCGGATGCCCGCGACCATGCAGGATACCGCGCGTGGTGCGGTGTTCGATTTTCCCTATCCCAGCCCGGCGGCAGGTCACGTCCATTACGTGACCACGGCAACCCGGCCGCTTGCGGGCGCGAAGCGGATTACGATGCGTTACCGGATCGATGCCGCACGCGGAGTGCGCTTCGTGCCGGAGGAAGACCCGCAGAACACCGCGACCCTGTCGCTCTATTTCCAGCGCGCAGGCGACCGCTGGACGATGCGCACGCCGCACCACCGCTGGTACGCGCCGAATGACAAGGTCATTCCGCTCAGCCGCGGCATGCACGAGGTCAGCATCGATCTGGACGAGGAGTGGATCGCGATGGTCGGGGGCACCAGCTACACGCTGCCCGACGCGTTCGACCGCGCGCTGGAGCGCACGGCACAGGTCGGTTTCGTGTTCGGTTCGCCCGCGCTGCGCGGGCACGGGGTCTACGCCACCGGCCCGGCGCGTTTCACTCTGCTGGATTTCCGGATCGAGTGATCCGGCGAACGGCTAGCTGGACGAAACCGCAAAGCGGCGTACGCGCCACTGGAGCTGTTCTTCGGTTGCGCCGGGCACATCATTGACCCGGCTGAGGACTATCTCCCCGGTCAGAGTCTGCCCAGTCGAGCCCCGAATGGTAATCGGAACCTCATAGTAAATCGTCCCCGCCGCACCTTCCATGGTGCCGCCCGGCGCCGAAACGGTCACATCGCCGAGACCGGCGAAGGTCTGCGTGAACTGGTCACGCGGCAGCTTCTCCCGCAATTCGGGCACCATGAGGTTCCAGGCCTGATCGAACTCCTTCAGCTCGATCGCGCGGGTGAAGGACAGCAGCACATTGCGCGCGCCCTTTTCCCCTTTCTGGTCCTCGGGAGTGAGCGTGGCGGGTGTGAGGTCGGGAACCCCGTCGTTCACGCCCGCCGGCTGCTCGGTATCGCTGCCCGCCTGCTGCGTATTCTCGCCACTGCTCGCGGCCTGGTCCGGCTGCGTCTCCCCTCCCGAATTGCAGGCAACCAGCGCGAGGGTCGCGACGCCGATTCCGGCAAGGGAGGCTATGCGCATGGGGAGGGCCTTGGGCTGCAGAGGTAGAAGAGGCAGTTACCTGGGCGCGAGGACCATCAGCATCTGACGGCCTTCGAGACGCGGGAAGCTCTCGACCTTGGCGATCTCTTCCACATCGTCGCGCACGCGGTTGAGCAGGTCCATGCCCAGCTGCTGGTGCGCCATTTCGCGGCCACGGAAGCGCAGCGTGCACTTCACCTTGTCGCCGTTCTCGATGAACTTGACCACATTGCGCATCTTCACGTCGTAATCGTGCGTGTCGATGTTCGGACGCATTTTGACTTCCTTGATGTCCTGCGTCTTCTGCGTCTTGCGCGCGAGGTTCGCCTTCTTCTGCGCTTCGTAGCGGTGCTTGCCGACATCGAGGAACTTGCACACGGGCGGGTCTGCATTGGGCGAAACTTCGACGAGGTTCAGGCCAACTTCCGCGGCGCGTTCGATCGCGTCACGCGTGCTGAGGACACCGATGTTTTCCCCGGTCTCGTCGATAACGCGGACCTTGGGCGACTGGATAAAATTGTCGTAGCGCGGACCGCTCTTGATAGGCGGCTGAAGGGAACGACGGGGGGGACGTGCTATGGGATGCTCTCCTGGAGTAATGAACAGATGTCCGCGCTATTTAGGTGTTTTCGGCGCAATGCGAAAGGGGGCTGCGCGAGGAACCGCGCTTTGCAGCGGGCAGATCGCGTCAGGCCGCGCGTTTCTCGGCCCGCCACAGCGGCAGACGGACCAGTTGCCCCCGCACGGCGCACAGCGCCTCGGTCGTTTCGGCGGGGCTCAGGCTCTTGCGAATCGCCGGATCGTCGGCCGCCATTCCACCTGTCAGCGTGCCGAAGGCGGGCAGCACCATGCGCGGAGGTCCATCGCTGCGCCGGGCGATCACCGCACACGGGCGGCGCACGCGGCGCCCGCGCAGGGTGATGGAGAGCTTGGGGTGCCAGTGACCGGAAAGCTCCGCCCGGGTTTCCCCCGGCTGCGCCTCGTGGCGGCAGATCACCCCGCCGATTTCCAGCTCTTCGTGCAAGGCCCCGCCGCACTGCGCGGCGGCTCCGGCTGCGTCGGGCGGGCCGTCGTGGTTGCCGGTGATCCAGACCCAGTCGACCCGCGCGGTGAGCGCGCGCAGCATGTCGCACGCGCCCTCTTCCAGGCGGCCTGCGCCCTCCGCGTCGTGGAAATTGTCGCCCAGCGTCACGACCCGTTGCGCACCGGTCTCGTCCACCGCCTGCGCCACCCGTTCCAGCGTGGCGCGGCTGTCGTAGGGCGGCAGCGGCTGGCCGTGGCTTGCGAAGAAGCTTGCCTTTTCGAGGTGCAGGTCGGCGACAAACAGCGTTGCCTCGCGCGGCCAGTAGACCGCACCGTCGCTGCGCAGAAGCAGCTCCGCTGTGCCGAACGAAAGGGGAACCATGGGGTTCACTTGCCCTAGGCTGGCAGGATTGGCAAGGGATGCACGACGCCACGCAAGGATGCGACGACAATGCCCGACTGGTCTGCCCAAACGCAACAAGCGCGTACCTGGTTCGAATCCCTGCGCGACCAGATCTGCGCCGAGTTCGAGGCGATCGAGCGCGAGGCAGGCTCCGACGCGACTTTCCGGTACACTCCGTGGGAGCGCGAGGAAGAGGGCAACGACAGCCCCGGCGGGGGAGTGCAGGGCCTGATGAAGGGCAAAGTGTTCGAGAAGGTCGGGGTCAACGTCTCCACCGTGCACGGCACATTCGCGCCCGAGTTCGCCAAGACGATCAACGGGGCCGAGGATGACCCCAGCTTTTCGGCCACCGGCATCAGTCTGGTCGCGCACATGGCCAACCCGCATGTGCCCGCAGTGCACATGAACACGCGCTTCCTTGTTACCGGGAAGGCCTGGTTCGGCGGCGGCGCGGACCTCAACCCGCCGATCCCCTACGAGGAGGACACGCAGGAATTCCACGCAGCCTTCCGCGCCGCCTGCGCGAAGCACAACCCGACCTATTACGAGCGCTTCTCCAAGTGGGCGGACGAGTATTTCTACATCCCCCATCGCGGGGTGCATCGCGGGGTCGGCGGGATTTTCTACGACCACCTGGAATGCGACAACGAGCAGGGTTTTGCCCGCAATCTCGATTTCACGCAGGATGTCGGGCGCGCGTTTCTGGAGATTTTCCCCAAGCTGGTCCGCTGCCGGATGGAAAGCGAGTGGACCGACGCGGACAAGCGCACCCAGCTGGAATGGCGCGGGCGCTATGCCGAATTCAACCTGGTCTACGACCGGGGCACGCTGTTCGGCCTCAAGACTGGCGGCAATGTCGACGCGATCCTGATGAGCCTGCCGCCGGAAGCGGTGTGGACCTAGGCACCGAACGCGCTCCCCCGCATTGAACTGACACGACCCGAATTTCCCGGAGAACCCCATGTTTCGCGCCACCCTGCTCGCCACCGCCGCCCTGTTCGCAAGCGGCTGCACCACGATGGACAGCGCGCAGGAGGCTCCGGTCGAGCGTAGCGCGATGGTATCCCCGATCCTGACCACGCCCGATGCGGTCGACGACCAGACCTATGCCCAGCCGCAGGTCGCGCGGGTCACCCATGTGGCGCTGGATCTGGATCTGGACTTCGACGCCAAGATGATCGGCGGCGGTGCGGTGCTGGATATCCTCGCCAAGGACGATGCCAAGCAGATCGTGCTCGACAGCAACGGATTGCGGATCGACCGGGTGACCGACGGGCAGGGCAATTCGCTCCCGTTCACGATCGGTGAGTCAGAGGAGGGCAAGGGTGCTCCGCTGACCATCCAGCTGAACGGCGCGCGCCAGCTGCGCATCGCCTATCGCAGCGCGCCCGATGCCGACGCGCTGCAATGGCTGACCCCCGAACAGACCGCCGGGGGCAAGTACCCGTACCTGTTCAGCCAGGGGCAGGCGATCCTCAACCGCACGTGGATTCCCACGCAGGACAGCCCCGGTATCCGCCAGACCTGGGAGGCGCGCATCACCGCGCCCAAGCCGCTCGATGTCGTGATGAGCGGCGTGCGTCAGGGCGAGCCCGAGGATCTCGGCAATGGCCGCCGCGCATTCCGCTTCGTGATGGACAAGCCGGTGCCGCCCTATCTGATCGCGATCGCCGCAGGCGACATCGATTTCCGCGCCACCGGCCCGCGCACCGGCGTGTGGGCCGAACCGGCCACGCTCGACCGGGCGTATGACGAGGTGGCGGATACCGAACAGCTCGTCGAAGCGGCCGAGGAACTCTACGGTGATTATCGCTGGGGCCGGTACGACATGATCGTGCTGCCGCCCTCGTTCCCCTACGGGGGCATGGAAAACCCGGTGATGACCTTCCTCACGCCCACCTTCATCGCGGGCGACCGGTCGAACAACGGGCTGGTCGCGCACGAACTGGCGCATAGCTGGTCGGGCAACCTCGTCACCAACGCGGTGTGGGGCGACGGCTGGCTCAACGAAGGCGTCACCTCCTATTTCGAAAACCGCATCGTCGAGAAGGTCTACGGCAAGAGCCGTGCCGAACAGGAGGCCGCGCTCTCCTATGCCAACATCATCGAGACGCTGGACGAGGTCGGCTATGACGCGCCGGGCACCGCGCTCCACAACGAAGGCGATGGCGAGCTGATCGGCAGCGCGATCGCCTACGACAAGGGGCACTTCTTCCTGCGCACGGTGGAGCGCGCGGTGGGCCGCGAGCGGTTCGACGCATGGCTACGCCAGTGGTTCGACAACCACGCGTTCCAGCCAGCGACCAGCCAGATGATCTACGACGACATGCTGGCGAACCTCGTCACCTCGCCCGCCGAAGCGAAGCAGTTGAAGCTGCGCGAATGGATCTTCGAGCCCGGCCTGCCGAGCAATGTCGCCAAGCCCGATCCTGCTGCCTTCGCCACGGTCGATACGGCGGTGACCGCCTATGCCGCCAACGGCACCATCCCCACCGGCTGGAGCGGCTGGACCGCTGCCGAGCAGATGCGCTTCCTCGACAATATTCCCAAGGAGCGGACTGCCGCGCAGCTTGCCGCGCTCAATGATGCGCTGGGCCTGTCGGAGACGGGCAACAACGAAGTGCTGTTCCTGTGGCTCGAACTGGCGCTTGCCAACCGGTACGAGCCTGCCGTGCCGCAGGCCGAGGTGTTCCTGAGCGAGATCGGCCGGGCCAAGTTCGTCCGCCCGCTATTCGCGGTGCTGTGGGACCAGGGCGAATGGGGGCGGCCTATCGCAAAGCGCATCTATGCCGAAACGCGCGACGGCTATCACGCGGTGACGCGGGCCGGTGTCGACCGGCTGATGGCAGCCGATTAACCAAGCGGCGATTTTGCGCGTTGCAATAATGTGCGCTGCACCGCACATTTGCGGGTGAAATGCTGCGCCAGTACGAACTTGTTGAACGGGTCAAGGCCTATGACCCGGACGCCGATGAGGCGATGCTCAACCGTGCCTATGTGTACACCGTGCAGAAGCACGGGACGCAGAAGCGCGCGAGCGGTGACCCCTATTTCAGTCACCCGGTAGAGGTCGCCGGGCTGATGACCGATCTGCGCCTCGACCAGCAGACCATCGCCACCGCGCTGCTGCACGACACGGTCGAGGATACGCTGGCGACCATCGAGGATATCGAGGCCAATTTCGGGCCCGAGATCGCGCGGCTGGTCGATGGCGTGACCAAGCTCTCCAAGATCGAGCAACTGCCAGAGAACGAGCGTGCGGCGGAGAACCTGCGCAAGTTCCTGCTCGCGATGAGCGAGGATATCCGCGTGCTGCTGGTCAAGCTGGGCGACCGGCTGCACAACATGCGCACGCTCCACTTCATCAAGAACGAGGACAAGCGCCGCCGGATCGCGCGCGAGACGATGGATATCTACGCCCCGCTGGCAGAGCGCGTGGGCATGTACGAATACATGCGCGAGATGCAGGCGCTCGCGTTCGAGCAGCTGGAGCCGGAAGCGTACGCGACGATCACCGGACGGCTTGCGGAAATCCGCAGCCAGGACAGCGGGCAGGTCGATGCGATCGCGTTGGCGATCAAGCAGGCGCTGGCCGAGGCGGGGCTGAGCGTCGAGGTGTCGGGGCGCGAGAAGCACCCCTATTCGATCTGGAAGAAGATGGCCGAGAGGCATCTGCCGTTCGATCAGGTGACCGACATTTTCGCGTTTCGCGTGATCACCGAAAGCGTCGAGGACTGCTACCGCGCGATGGGCGTGCTGCACACGGTGTGGCAGTTCATTCCCGGCAAGTTCAAGGATTACATCTCCACCCCGAAGAGCAATGGCTATCGCAGCCTGCACACCTCGCTGATCTACGAGAATTCGATGCGGGTGGAGGTGCAGATCCGCACGCAGGAAATGCACCGGACCAACGAGTTCGGGCTCGCGGCGCACTGGGCGTACAAGCAGCATGACCGGCCCGACGGGCAGGTCGGCTGGCTGCGCGACCTGATCGAGATCGTCGACGCCAGCCATGACCCCGACGAGCTGCTCGAACATACGCGGCTGGCGATTTATCAGGACCGGATCTTCGCCTTCACGCCCAAGGGGGCGCTGTTCCAGTTGCCCAAGGGCGCGACCCCGGTCGACTTCGCGTTCGCGGTGCACACCGATCTGGGCGCGCAGACGGTCGGCGCGAAGATCAACGGACGGCACATGCCGCTGCGCACCCCGCTGGCGAACGGCGACGTGGTGGAGATCATCAAGGGCAGCGAGGCCGAGCCGCAGCTATCC
>Ga0208057_1000552_pt1 | contig 13738 bp, 11 predicted proteins | sample DeeseametaMP1649_FD_184183 | JGI IMG/M metagenome (GOLD analysis project Ga0208057, IMG submission 184183) | Marine microbial communities from the Deep Pacific Ocean - MP1649 (SPAdes) | ecosystem: Environmental > Aquatic > Marine > Oceanic | place: North of Tokelau, South Pacific Ocean...
CACAAGGACTGAGTCTCCAGCGGTGTTGAAGATACGTCCGTAATGTTCATCTACTAATCCATCAATGATACTTCGGCAAACCTTAAGATTCTTGAGGGTTTGATCCTCGTTTTCTTCCATCTTCGTACTGTAACCTACAACATCTGTGGCTAGAATTACTGCAATTTTTCTTCTTGGACTGGACTCTGCCATAATAATATTTATCAGGAAAAGGAGCTAAAAAGTAAAAAACTCGCCCTCTCGATGTAATACAAAATGTCTAGTTTTTAAGTGGTAATATATGTCAACCCAATATATAACATCAATTGGTTTGTTTTACAAGAAGTTGGGATTTTACTTGGAGGGTGTCTGACTGTGAAGAATTAGTGGGGTAGTCAAACCAACCTGCTTCATCCTTTCAGTTCTCCACAACCATCAGTGAAGCCAAGTTAGCTGATAACTCCCTTAGCACCTTCTTCTGTATTGACTCCCCCAACCCCAATCTTGACATCAATTTCACAATATTGTTGAACTGGGTTTCAATGAGCTCATTGTATGCATCTGCATTGAAGTCTGCATAGATTTTTTCATCATCCTGATCCAGACTCATTGCTTGGCAGAGGCAGGCAATCATCCATGAGAAAAACCTTTTATCTGATGTGTTAACAAAGTAGAGCCAGAAAGGGAGTTCGCTGTTCAGGGCAGTTATAAACTCGACCACTTCAGGGATCTGGTACAACTCTCTATGGTCATCATCATAACCTGAAACTAAGAATACATACTTCTGGTATGCCTCCTCAAATGATTGTATGGAGTTTGTAATTACATTTAGAAGGGCAACATATTCTGAGGTGTCACAGTTTTGGATAGTCTCCTGAGGGATTTGCAAAACGACGTAGTCAGACTGTTGTGCAATATCTGCTGGACTGGATGCATATTCATTCAGCTGAACACAGACTGATGGACACCTATCATGGACACCAAAGGTGTTTTAAAATCTTGAAATTCTTTCTAAGTAACTGATATTGTGGCGCACCAGACAGGACTTGAACCTGTAACCTACTGATTAGAAGTCAGTTGCTCTATCCAGTTGAGCTACTGGTGCGTAGGGGGAGTTCTGTGAAGTATCACAATAAAAATGATCAGAGACAAACCATAAATTATGTCATGCTTTCGAAAAACGAATTATATATTGGAAGTCTGTTCATCAATAAAAGTTGAAACCCTCTCAAAAACTTCTGCCGACGAAAGACTGGACGTATCCAGCAACAAATCAAAGTTTGATCTGTCATCAATATCAACTTTATAAAGACTTAAAAAATTTCTTCGCATTGTATCCCTGCGTTTTTGGCTGGTATCAATACTTTCTCTGATAGTTTTAGCTTCTTCAGTAGTACGTTCAGTGTCCTCCAGTATCCGCCTTGCCGCTTCTTCCAGGTCACAAATTAGACAAATTCGGATCGAGTCCGGAACAAAGTAAAATCCCAAATGCGCATCCAAAACAAAATCCTCATTTTGCTCTCCATAGAGCCTCTGCTCCTCATCAACCTGATGATCCACTTCAGGATGCTCTGACACATACTCAACGAGAAATTGCGTGATGTCGCTGTAGCCATGTTTCCTGGACAATTCACGCATAAAATCACCGGTCCCTTTAGTTTTTAAACCATAATGCTCCGCCAGCATGCGACGCAGGGTTGATTTTCCTGAACCCGGGCTTCCGGCCAAAGTTATTTTCATCAAGACTCTATTCGATATTCTGCAGTTGTTCCCTGACTTTTTCCAGCTCACTTTTGATTTCAACCGAGGATTGACTAATCCCGGCATGATTGCTTTTGGAAGCCATCGTGTTGACCTCACGATTTAGTTCCTGCATCAGAAATTCTGCCTTTTTTCCAACTTCACGTTGAGACAAAATTTCATCCATGTGTTCCAGATGAGTCCGGAAACGTACAACTTCTTCGCTAATATCAAGACGATCCGCAAGCAGAGCAATTTCCTGTTCCAGACGCTCAGGATTTATTTCAACACCTTCAGTCAGTTGAGAAAAACGTTCCTGTAAGCGATCCCTGAATCGCTCCGGTTCTGCTTGCGAGAGTTTTTCAATTGAATTTACGATGTTTCCACACGAGGAAAGTCGTTGCTGAATGTCACTTTGCATGGCCTGTCCCTCACGTTCCTTCATTTCCTGCAGTCCTTCCAATGCCCTTAAAAGACATTCCCGGATCACTTTTTCACACTTTTCAGGCGGTTCCACGGATTTGTTTTCTTCAATTATATTTAAACTGGATAAGTCTCGTGCGTCAATACCAACTTTTCTTCCAGACAAAGCTTCAAATTCTGTCAATAACTCATTGTAATGTTGTGCACGTTCTAGATTAAGTTTCAGTTTCTCTTCTGAGGCACCTTTTTCCAATTTGATTGAACAGTCAATTTTTCCGCGTGAACTAACAGCTTTGATCTGTTTTTTAATTTCAGGTTCCATAGTTTGAAAACCGAAAGGCAGCCGACAACGAATATCCAGAAAGCGCTGATTAACAGAGCGTATTTCCACCTGGCAAATCCATGTTTCCCACTGCGCATCTGCTGCACCAAATCCTGTCATTGAAATTGCCATTTATTCCTTATAAACTGATAATTGATTTAAGCATTATACTACTTCTCTAATTGACAAATCGCTCTATTCAAGTTATATTACAGGTTAAAATTTAATTACTTGCCAAAAGACTGATGACTTTGATAAACACGCTTAATCATATCCTGCGCCACTATTACAGAGTGTTTTTTGATTCATTCCCCTCTAAACTGCCCAGTGATCTTCAAATATACCAAAATGACTGTGAAGACCTAGTTGGACGTTACAACATTTTACTGAAAAAAATTTCAGAATACATGAAAGATCATTGTAAACAGCAGGAAGATATGCCATATAATTCAGACTTGATCTTCTCCTACCATGATACTGATTCTTTTTTTCTGATATCTATCAAGGAAGATTTGGAAAACCTTACAGATGATTGTGAAGAGTTACTGGAAAAAGGTGAACTGCATCCATCAGAAATTCAACTGCACAATGATGCTATTGAACAAAATATAAACAAGCTTAATGAACTGCGCCAGTATTCCGAACAGATTGAAACAGCTCTACATGAGTATGAAGAAAACATAATGAAAATAGAGGAAGAAATCTCAAATAATACATTGTGCAACTAAAATAATTCTCACAGTACAAACGACTGCCCACCATCATTTTTCTTCCAACAGTTTATCGGATCTCCCCAAAAATCCTTTCTCACTCTACTCTGTTGAGTTTCTCCAATTCATACGCACTTGCCGACTCCATAAACATCTGATAACGGGACAAAATCTGCACTGGATTTTCGAGTAAACCTTCAACCAACAATGAATTTTCGTAGAGTTGCTCCACAGTTTCTTTGAGAAAAGGGTGTTTTTTATTTTTCTGTAGAATCTCAGAAAGATTTTGAATTATCGGGTGTCCCATATTGACTTCCAGGTTACGCTTTTCCCCCTGAAATTTCTGGTCCATCATTTTCATCATCTTTTCCATTTGTGCAGTCATTCCATCCTTTGGAGTCACCAGAGAACAGGGGCTGTCCACCAGGCGTTTTGAGTCAGAGACCTCACTGACACGATCCTTAAGCTGTTTTTTGAAAAATGCAAGAATATCACTTTTTTCTTCCTTGGAAAGTGAAGATTCTGCTCCAGACATGTCACTGTCATTAATTCCTTCTATATCTCCCTGGGATATATTTTTTAAAGTTTTCCCATCAAAATCCCTTAGATCAACAACCATAAAATCATCAATTTGATCTGTTAGAAACAAAACTTCCAAGCCCTGTCTGCGAAAATATTCCAGATTGGGATTGTGTAATATTGCCTCACGCGAACCTCCGGTAACATAGAAAATGTCTTTTTGTCCTTCACGCATCCTGCTGACATAATCTTTAAGAGTCACGTCCGTTGAAGAATCTTCTGATATGGAAGAGTTAAAGCGCAACAGGTCCTTCAATCTGTCTTTGTTCTTAAAGTCAGAAGAAACTCCTTCTTTAAGCAAAGTTCCGTATGTTTGCCAAAATTTTCCGTACTTTTCAACATTTTGTTCTGCCAGTGTCTGCAACTCTTTCAACACACGCAAAGTTAAACTATTTTTAATTTTTTCAATCAGCACATTTTTTTGTACGTTTTCCCGGGACACATTCAGCGGCAAATCCTCTGAATCCACAACCCCATTCACAAAACGTAAATATGATGGAAGGAGGTCTGTGTTGCCGGTCTGAATCAAAACTTTCTGCGCATAAAGCGCAATATCTTTGCTCTCTCGTGCATAAAGCACTTCATTTCCTACTGATTCAGGGAAATACAACAGGGCATAATACTGAATTGGGGCGTCAATATTAAAATGCAAATGATGAAACGGATCCTGCTGACCATGAGAAATCTGCTTGTAAAACTCTTTATATTCATCATCTTTCACTTCAGATTTTGACTGCGTCCAAATCGCTTTTACCTGGTTGATCGTTTTATCCTTAACTTTTACCGGAAAAGGAAGATAGTTAGAGTATTTTTTTATAATTGATTCAAGACGCCACTCACTGCAAAATTCCTTGGCATCTTCCTTTAGAAACACAGTAACACGCGTGCCGCGCTGCTTAAAATCAACAGGAATAATTTCATATTGACCTCCTCCTTCGGAAGACCATTGCCAGGCTTTAGCATCTTCTTGCCAGGAACGGGTGGTTAATTCCACACGATCTGCTACCATGAAAACTGAATAGAAACCAACTCCAAACTGTCCAATCAGATTTTCTGCAGATTTGTTCTCAGTTTGTAACTGCTCTAAATATTTTAGCGTTCCGGAATTTGCAATTGTTCCCAAATTTTCAACCAATTCTTCCTTTGTCATTCCACAACCGGAGTCTTCTATAACAATCTTTCGCTGCTCTTCATCCAAGGAAATTGTGATCTGGAGTTCTGTGTCTTTGTCCAGAACTTTTTCTTCTGTCAATGTAGTCAATTGAACCTTGCTCAGTGCGTCAGATGCATTTGAGACAAGTTCACGGAGAAAGATTTCTCGTTCCGTGTATAATGAATGTACCAGAATTTCGAGAAGCTTCTGCATCTCAGCCTGATATTCATGGACTTCTGGTTTTGGCTTTGCTTTTTTACTCATAAAGTTTTTCCTTGATGACAAATGTTGCTGTAATTATTTTATTCACCTTCAATGCTACTTAAAAACTTGCAAAATGAAAAGTCATTTAATAATATTCAACACACAGTTAGCTTTATTTTTTCATTAATAACAGTTCTTTAAATATTCTTTTGCTGATAACTGTGTCAGCCTTCAGTACTCTTTACTCACCGCAACCGAATTTACCATTACTTTGGATGGCATCCCTATTTGTTGATTGTGTTCGTTTTTTTATTTGGTGGGTTTAAGAATCATATTTGGATTACGTAAAATAGACTATATTGAGTTCAGACAAACAAAAATTTTGACTATTATTTTAATTCATTTTAAATTTGGGAACTCATGACAGTGTTTGATGCAGGCTGAGGACAAATTTTTCATATTCTTACAAATCCCGTATTGCTGCATGTACTGAAATGACAACTCATTTTGAACTAGTCTTCATGTATAATTTATAAAATGTCTGTTCGGATCGACTTTGCTCATAGTCCAGCTGATTTTGACAATGCTCGAAAGCTGTTCATAGATTATGCTGAATCATTGGGATTCAGTCTGTCTTTTCAAGGCTTTGAGGACGAACTGGAACATCTTCCCGGAAAATACGCTGCACCTGAAGGCTGTATCCTCCTTGCATGGGATGAGTTGGATTGTGTAGGTTGCGCAGGTTTGCGGCCTTTAAGTGATGATGTATGCGAGATGAAACGTCTTTACGTTAAACCATTATACCGTGGTACTGGTTTAGGGCGATTGCTGGCTGAAAAAATTGTGCAACTCGGTATTGATAAAAAATATACCAGAATGCAGTTGGACACCTTAAACAGCATGCAGTCCGCAGTTGGACTCTATAAGTCTCTTGGGTTTGTTGAGACAGATCAGTATTACAACAATCCACATCCGGAAGTAGTGTTTTTTGAGCTTACTCTGGATTAATTGACAGTAGCTTAATATTGCAGAAAATTCTTTTATTTGCTTTTATGTTTTTTCTTGGTTATCCTGTCTCCAATGGAACTGACGTATTTGATTTATACTTTTAATAACTAAACTTGGATCAGCTATGAATAGAACTATTATACCAATTGCAAGTGGAAAAGGTGGAGTTGGTAAAAGCTTTATAGCAGCTAACTTGGCAATTGCATTGGCGAAACTTGGCAAACAGGTTATTGTTGCAGACCTTGATTTCGGAGGATCAAATCTTCATACCTGTCTGGGAATACACAATACTAATCCTGGCATCGGAGATTTTTTACGCGCACGATACAGCAAACTGAAAGATTTGCTCGTAGAAACAGAAAATGAGAATCTCAAGTTTCTTGCTGGTGATGTTAGAAGTCCGTTTCTGGCAAACATGCATCACTCACAAAAAATGCGACTCATTAACAATCTGAGACAATTGGAATGTGAATATCTTATATTGGACCTTGGAAGCGGAAGTACTTACAATACCTTGGATTATTTTGGAATGACACAATTGGGGATGATTATCACTACTGCAGAGCATGCTTCAACAGTAAACATGCTTACTTTCCTCAAACTTTTTGCTTTTAGAGTAATTGAGCGTTCTATGCCAAAAAACACTTTCCTTGACGAAAAGTTGAGGGACTCTTACAACCGCACTGTGATGGATGAAGTCCTGACCGTACGGGGTCTGTTGGATGAAATTTCTACAATTGACAGGAATGTAGCACAAAAAGCCGAACAGAGTTGGATTCGTTACAGACCTAGGATTATAATCAACAAATGTAATTTGCCAAACGAATTGGATTTACTTGGATCATTGGAAAATACTTTCAATAAAATTTTAATGCTTAGAAGTGATTTTTTTGGTTGTCTTTTTACCGATCCTGCAGTTTCAAAAACCTTTAAGGAAAGTAAGACGTTGAATGTCGCGGCCCCCAATTCTGACATTCTTGAAGACATTAACCTGCTTGCCGACCGAGTAACCCGCCTGTGGGAACAACCAATTAGAAATAGTGCTAACCTGCTGCAGTTTAATGCAAAAAATCTTTTTGAAAAAAGGCAAAAATAATTAGGACGCAGTGTAAATAATGTCCGTTCAAAAGCGCATCAGTTTGGTCATTACTGGGAAAGTGCAAGGTGTCGGATACCGTTATTCCGTGAAGCTCAAAGCTGAATCTCTGGCAATCAGAGGCTACGTCAGGAACCAACTTGACGGGTCGGTTTTTGTGACAGCGCAAGGAGAGACTACTGCAGTAGAAAATTTTGTGAAATGGTGCTATAAGGGACCTCCGGCTGCATTCGTTAGAGGTATAGAAAAGACTCCTGGATCTATCGAAGACTTCAGTGAGTTCAGCATTCTCTACTAACTAACCTCTCCAAACACTTCGTGATTCTGCATGGGGATTTGAGAAACAAGTAAAATAATCGACTCTTACTCAAATATTTTTTCAATTTTTTTTGCAAAATTGTTTACTTCAACAGGTTTGATTACATGAGCATTCAAACCGGCTTTTACTGCCGCAACAATGTTTTCCTGTAATACATCTTCGGTGACCATTAACACAGGAATTTGTTTGAGGTTTGGAACAGCGCGTATTTGCTCCAGCAACTCCATTCCACTCATTTTTGACATATTCCATTCCAGGACTACAAAATCAAAAATAGCTGATTTAAGTTTAACCAGGGCCGAGTAACCGTCATCTGCCTCATCCGTGTTGTTGTAACCCAGCTGTGCAAGAGTATTAATTAAAATTTTTCGCGTTGCTGCAAAATCATCAACAACAAGAATTTTCATATCTCTTTCAGCCGGCATACTCCTTTACAACGACTCTAAATGTATCAAACTTAACATATCAATAGCTTTTCAGTTTTTCAAGTGATGCTGCATGACAGAAAACTAAATCTCAGCAGCTTTAATGGGTGCAATAGAATTAATAGTTGTTTAGTGATCCTGTAAACGTTTATCTGCAATTGCAAGCTGGTCTGAAAGGATGCAGACTAAGTCTTCAAGGAATTGAACGGCAATTCGAGGTTCATGTTGAGCAAGAGATAAAAGCTCGGTCTCAGTAAACTGCAGAAGAGTTGAATCTTTTCTTGCAATTGCCCGTGCAGCAGAGTCGGCATTTCCTGTACATAGTGAAAATTCTCCAATTAAATCAAAATCTTTTCGAGTCCAGCAATAGCCCACAGAAAATGTTTCGCTTTTTGCTGAAACTGTTGATTCAATCTCCACTTCTCCTGAAGTAATAAAAATATAGTCACCTTTTTTGGCTTTAATTTTTGTTATTTTTTTGCCACTCATAATAGAGTGCGATTCACAATAAGACATTATTATTCTGCGCCATTTTTTACCAAGTTTCTCCCAGAATTCTGCTGGTTCAATCGATATCTCTGTTTGTTCTAAATTCTCATTTGCGTTTAACTTGGCCTCAAGGCTTGTAAGGTCAAATTCTTTTTGTGTAAGCAACCGCTCATCTGTCTCCTTCAAGGACGATTGAAGACGATTAGCCAGGTTCAAAAACAGTTTGGCTGCAATTTTTGGATTACGCTTTTTAAGAGGTTCCAGGCAGTCACGATTAACTACCAGTAGTCTTGTTTTTTCTGCGGCTTCTGCACTTGCACTTCTTTCTGCCTTCCTGAACAATCCCATTTCACCAAAAGTATTCCCCTTTTCTAAACGAACAAGGTCAGTACGCTTTCCATTTTTTTCCAGGAAGATAGATATTGAACCACTCAAAACCACATACATTTCGTCACCAATTTCACCCTGAGTGAAGAGCAAAGTTCCTTTTTCCAAGTCTTCCGTGTAGGCCATCAGACTGGCAATTTTAGCTTCCCTGACAGTCATGTTCTGAAACAGGTCAATTCCCTTTATAAATTGTTCATCAAATTTAAGCCCAACATAATCCCAAACTGTTATCAGCCCTGTTTCCATCACAACTGAAGGCAAATATGTCATATCAATTGCCAGACAAACGAGTAATGTGAATGCCGTAAAAGTACCAAACAAAACTTGAGATTCCATTTCTGATAGTGCAAACAAAATGAATCCTGCTGAAAGAGCAATAGTAGAAAATAGCATTGGACGTGCAACAATCGGTAACGTCTTCAATGATGCCTTTCGTTTGTTACGTAGTTTATTGGCATTTTCGTTGTAGTGACTAAGAAAATGGATTGTGTCGTCAACTCCAATTCCCAGTGCTATTGCGGCAATAACTGAAATCGTCACTCCAATTGGAATATTCAGCCAACCAAGTGAACCGAAAAATATCAAAATTGTTATTACATTCGGAAACAAGGCGATAACACCCATCTTCCAGGAAAGGAAAAGCATTGACAAAATGACAAATACTATAACCAAGGCAAGAAAAACGCTGTTTATTTGCCCCTGAGCAATGTTGTTTGCAGATTCACTGGAGAGCACACCTCCGCCTGTATAGCTGAACTGTAAATGAGGCAACAGTTGAGGAACCTTTTGTAACAGCAAATCCCTCAGTGCCAGAAAAGCAGTGGAACCACTGCTACGCATTCTCAAAGTAACCTGCATCACATCTTCTGCATCACTTAAGAATTTTGGACCATTTTCAGCGGTTTTATCAAAAAACTGAACCACTTCTTTGTCAGATAATTTATCCAGGCCCATCCTGTAATGTTCGAGGACATCAACAGGAGAATGCATTTTATCGATTCTAAGTCCTTCAATATTGCCTATTTCAGTAACGTCTTTTACCTGAAAAAGCCAATCCTGAAGCTCCTTGAGTCCAAAAATGGTTTTTGCGGTTTTTAAAGGATTGTATGAAAAATCTTGTTGATTTTCACTTTCATTTCCTGCCCTGAATAATAAACGTAGCGTATCTGTGCCAGACAATTCATCTTCAATCAACCGTAAGTCCTTAACCAGTTGACTGTCTTCCGGAAAAGTCTTTGTAGAACTGTTGATACTCAGGTCCAACATGCCGAGAGCCGCAAAAGCTGCAACTGTCAGCCAAATCCAAATCAAACGTTTGGAATACAGCCGAAGCCATTCTACAATTACTTGAAAAAAGCGATCGAGCAGTCCGCTCTGATTTTCCGTTGGTGCTAAATCCGGCAGACGGATGAAGTGCAGTAAAGCAGGTGCTAATGTGAGAGTAAATAAATTGATGGAAATTATACCTACACTTGAATACAGTCCCAGTTGCTGAACAGCCGGTATTGGACTCACTACAAGTGCAATAAAACCTGCGACTGTGGTGATGGCTGTCACTGTAACAGGGACGGTTACGGAGGAAAGAGTTGCATACACTACTTCCGGAATTGTCGGTTGAGGCACCCCGGATTTCTTTGCTTCCCGGATCTGCAGAGATTCTATCTGGTATTGGTTGAGAAACTTGATCACGTAAGCACTGCCGACACAAACAATTATCGGCGCACAGGCCATGGTTACCAAATTAAGTTCGTCTCCAATCAAACCGATGATTCCGGCCGTCCAGAGAATTCCGAATAAGACAACTGACAGTGGCACAATTACAGCCTTGATACTCCGAAATGCAATTAAAAGCACAACAACAATCAGCATCAAACTTAAAGGAAGAATAAGTGCCATATCCTGGCGAATCAAACGGCTGGCCTTGTTAATTTGCCTTGGTTGTCCCGCATAAGCTATTCTAAGAGTTTCAGCTATTTCAGAATCTTTCTGGTACTTTGACAGCAACCCTTTCAGAATTGTTTGAGTGTTGTCGGATTCAGGTTTTGATCCGGGTCTGAAGGTAATTATCAGTGCGGCTGTGCTCAAATTTTTGGAAAGCACATCTCCTTCAAAGAGGGGGTGATTTTTCAGGCTGCTGACAATTTTGTTGATTTCAGTCTCTGCTTCAACCCGCAGTTTCTCAGAACTTTCACCGGAGTTAACAAGCGAACAGTCCGGAGCCGTGTCCTCAGGCGTTTCTGTTTCAGACTGTAACCCAGTTGTATCACCTGTATTTTCTTCCAGACTTGCCTCCAGGTTTTCTTCCAGGCTTTCCTCCAAGTTGCTTTCCAGGCCTTCCTCCAAGTTGCTTTCCAGGCTCTCCTCTAATCCTCCTTCCAGACTTTCCTCGAGATTACCCTCTGTATCCTGTGTTGAAGATGAAGCCGTACTATTCAGGCAGGAAATGTCTTGTTCATATTTTTCCAAAACAGAAAAACAAACAGAGCCAATACCCATTTGATGAAAATACGATTTTCCTGCACATTCACCTGAAGCTTGTGGAATATCCAGCATACTCAAGACTTTTGTAATGCCGGGAACGGTAGTTTCAATGTCTGATTTCAAGTGAGCCAGCGTCAGAAGGAATTCAAGCCCTATCGGCTTTTTTTCTGTATTGTGCAGAGCAATCACTACCACTTCTTCACTGCCAAATGCTTTTCTTGCATCAAGAAACTGCTGGTAGGCTCCTGAATCCCGCTCAATGAAAGGTTCAACCGTGCTGTTGATGCGTAATCTTCCTGTTTGGGGATCAAACAAGCCGTCCCTTGCCTGAACAAAAAAGAAGGCACTCAGGGCAAGAATGACCAACAGGATTGTTTTTGGGAATTGATTTACAGTGGTGAAAATGCGGACAAACATGGAGGAATCAGTTTGCAGTAAATTTTTGGGTGTATGTCAAAAAAACCTGATTTGTTGTAATTTTATTTTTCAACATTTTTTGCCTTTCTGTTTCCAGTCGGAAAAACCTAAGTTCAAGTTCCATGTTTTGTTTGTATTCCTCCCAGGTGAAAAGTGAGGCAAAACCTCTTTGTATAAAGGGCCATGTCTGATAATTCAGCAGTGTAATTCGCAGTGAGTTGTCCGGTGTTTTCAGGACTGCAACACCAGACACCTGATTTCGAATGACGTCCCTTTTTTGGGGAACAAGAGCTGACTCATTTTCATACAAAAAAACATGCGAGTTTTCCGGAACATCAAACGACTTGCGATGTGAATATATCATCAGCCAGTAAAAATAAGGAAAAGTCCTCTCAAACGAAGTAGCCCAGGCAAAATGGGGAGTCCTGAATGTAGAAAGGCGAATATGTTTTCCCTCCGGAATCTCATAAGAATACAAGTTTCTTTTCTTAAATAAACCTGATTCCAATTTCCATACCAAATCACTCCAAACTGCATCCAGTTCAAAAGTAAGGAAATCAGAACGAGTTTCTTTCTCTTGGTAGTTACTCAGCATTTTCTCAAAAGAACCCTGCAGAGAAGTTGTCTCATTGTCTGCTGTTCGCTGATATTCAAACTTGATATGCGGATTTGAATCAAACCAGTGAAACATGCCGATCCTTACATCAATAATATCCCCGGTCCATTGATATTGCAGACCATAATAATCGCGTAGAAATGACACTTTGCCTGCCTCATCATCTTGTTCTTTCTTTTCTACTTCTTCACGAAACTCTGTAAATTTCATGCCAAATGTTTGCTGCCGAATTGGAGAGAAGTACATCGTTGCCGTGTGTGCACCACGAAACCAGTTGTATCTGATAGAGGGAATGGAATCTTTTGTATCGTCCGGATCAAAAGTGTATAGCCCCATGACATTGTTCATATGAAGCACATCAATAACTTTATCTAAATCAACTTTACCCAGATCAAAAATCTGAGTTCCATAACGAATCTGATGAGGACCTGTTCGGTAATTTGAATATATTTCCCGTAAACTGGCAAAGCCGTCAAAAATACTCTGTTTATTCAACTCATAGTTTTGCGAAAAGCTGATGGAAAGGCGGAAAGAATTGTACATCCGGGGAGAAGTTTGCACCTTCACAGACTGATCATAAGTAGAGACAAAACGGAGTTCTTTAATTTCGCTCAGCAACGGATCCAACATTGACAACCCCCTAGTTTCACTGCCACCTATCAATGTTTTTACTTTGTGACTGAAAGTTACTTTTGGCTGATATTCTTCCTCTTCAACTACTATAGTTTCGCTCTCCTGTATTTCAGATTCACCAAAATTTAGAGTTTCTTCCTGTCCTAGCTGGGATGATTCTTCGGCAAGTGGGTCTTCGTCCATACCAAGATCCGGGCTTGTTTCGGCAAGTGGATCTTCTTCCATGTCAAGATCTGGAACTGTTTCGGCAAGTGGGTCTTCGTCCATGCCAAGATCCGGGCTTGTTCCGGCAAGTGGGTCTTCGTCCATGCCAAGATCCGGGCTTGTTTCGGCAAGTGGATCTTCTTCCAAACTAAGATCTGGAACTGTTTCGGCAAGTGGATCTTCTTCCAAACCAAGATCTGGAACTGTTTCGGCAAGTGGATCTTCTTCCAAACTCTCCTGAAAATCTGGATCGCTGGTTTCCTGTGAAAATGCAGATGGAACTGAAAAGAGGAAGAAGAAGGAAAGTAGAAAAGATAACAAAATCCCAGACAAGACAAGTTTTTTGGTCAAGTGGACAGGAAAAACTGCATCCGGAGAACCAGTTTGGGGAAATTCAGTCTGTGCTGAACAGTGATTCAGGAGGCACATTTTTGAGATCAGGATCGGCAGATAAATCGAGATACAGTTTCAGTTTTCCATTCTTTTTTTGAATATGAGTCAGGGTTTCAAAAATGAATTTTTTCTCGTTTCCCTGTGTTGTGCGGACACGCAT
>Ga0208057_1000599_pt1 | contig 13151 bp, 11 predicted proteins | sample DeeseametaMP1649_FD_184183 | JGI IMG/M metagenome (GOLD analysis project Ga0208057, IMG submission 184183) | Marine microbial communities from the Deep Pacific Ocean - MP1649 (SPAdes) | ecosystem: Environmental > Aquatic > Marine > Oceanic | place: North of Tokelau, South Pacific Ocean...
AACGTGACGGTACGAAGACAGATAAACCTGGCCTCGTTTCGCGCCTCTATTCCGCTTTTTATTGCCGCAGCCAGTGGGCTTACCTGGCAAGCGCTAAACTTGCCTCAAAACTCAGCCACCTGCGGTTGCTACGAGTGTTTAGTGAATAATGTTGCCATACGCGAAGATTGCGTTAGCAAAGGTGTACTGGGCCCAGTAGTAGGCATGGCAGCATGCCACCAAGCTACCCAAGCCTTGTTATTTCTGGCAAGAGGCTTCGATGCCGATATTAAATGGGGCCATTACGTAAACGCCCATGCAGGCCAAGGTACGCTTCAAAGTTTCAAGCTTCCCCCCTCTTCTTCTTGTGAGGTATGCCAATGACCCAAATTAATATCAACGTGAACAATCAACCAATGAGCGTGATTTCTCCTATATCACTTAGTGAATTAATTGCTCTTAAACAATTGAAAGACGAAGGCACCGCCGTTGCCAAAAATGCCGCCATTATCAGCAAGAATGAATGGCCAACAACCTACTTAAGTAACAACGATACCGTGGATATCTTCACCCTAGTGGCAGGAGGCTAAAATGCTAACACTCGCAAATCACACCTTCCCTTCCCGCCTGTTAACTGGCACTGGCAAATTTAGTAACCCGGACACCATGAAAAGCGCGGTACAGGCAGCCAAGAGCAGCATGGTGACCTTGGCAATGAAGCGTGTCGCCAGCCATAGCTCACAAGATGAAACGCTTTCGGCATTAAAAGCATTGGGCGTTACTCTTTTGCCGAACACGTCGGGAGCGAAGAACGCAAAAGAAGCCATATTCGCCGCCGAACTTGCATACGAAGCATTAGGAAGCCCTTGGGTGAAGCTGGAAATTCACCCAGACCAACGCTACTTGTTGCCCGACCCCATCGAAACCCTGCTCGCCGCAGAGGCACTGGTTAAAAAAGGGTTTCACGTTTTGCCCTACTGCGGAGCAGACCCCGTTTTATGTAAACGCTTAGAAGAGGTAGGCTGCGCTGCCGTTATGCCATTGGGCGCGCCTATTGGCAGTAATCAGGGCTTACAAACCAAACCCTTTTTGCAAATTATTGTTGAACAAGCGTCGATACCCGTCATTGTAGATGCAGGCATTGGTAAGCCAAGCGAAGCTATGGCGGCCATGGAGCTGGGAGTAGATGCGGTACTGGTGAATACGGCCATCGCCACCGCTAAAGACCCAGTTGCTATGGCAGCAGCTTTTGCAAGCGCCGTAGAAACGGGGCGAAAAGCCTTTGAAGCTGGACTTGGTGCTACCAGCAGTTTTGCCCAAGCCTCTAGCCCGCTTACCGCCTTTTTGGAGCCGGCGGTATGAAGGTAGCACAGGCATTAATGCAGCAAGACTTGTCGCATGTGGCTATGTCGATAAACAGCAAAACAGCGGGCGACGTAGAGCGAGCGTTAGGTAAAGATACACTTTCTTTAGACGACTTCATGGCACTGATCTCTCCCGCTGGCGCTATGTACTTAGAAGCTATGGCCTATCGCGCTAAAGCAATGACTCGCCATCGCTTTGGCAATACCATGCAGCTGTTTGTACCTTTGTATTTATCAAACTTGTGTGCCAACGAGTGTACCTATTGCGGCTTTACCATGAGCAACAAAATAAAGCGCAAAACCCTGTCTATAAGCGAAGTATTGACCGAAATTGAAGCCATTAAAGATTTAGGTTTTTCACAGGTGTTACTGGTTACTGGCGAACATGAAGCCAAAGTGGGGATGGAATATTTTGAGCAAACACTAAGCGCCATTCGCGAAAAGGTGAGCTACCTTATGATGGAGGTACAACCTTTAAAGCGCGAGCAATATGAAACCTTGAAGCACCTGGGCTTAGACGCAGTGTTAGTGTATCAAGAAACCTACTCACCCCAGCATTACGCTAATTACCACACTCGAGGAAAAAAACAGGACTTCTTATGGCGCTTAGAAGCCAGCGATCGCATAGGGAAAGCCGGCATTGATAAAATAGGCATTGGCGCACTACTGGGTTTAGGCGACTGGCGGGTTGATAGCGCCATGACCGCCCTTCACGGCAAGTTAATACAGCAACACTACTGGCAAAGCCGTGTATCTATTGCTTTTCCGCGTCTGCGTAGCTGTGAAGGTAACAGCACAGGGGGCAATGCCCTCACCAACAGTAAACTCCCTAACGAGCGAGATTTGCTGCAGCTAATATGCGCCCACCGCATCTTTAACCCACAAGCAGAACTCTCGCTGTCTACCCGAGAGTCGGCGATATTTCGGGATGGTGTAATGCCGCTTGGCATAACCTCTATGAGTGCTGCCTCGCAAACACAGCCTGGCGGTTACAGCGCCCCATCGAAAGCACTAAATCAATTCGATATTGACGATAACCGATCTGTATCAGATGTCGTGAGAGCACTTTCAATGAAAGGACTGGAACCCGTATGGAAAGACTGGATGCCGTTTACAGAACGTGTTTAAGCGCAAGAATACCTGTATTTTTCGTTTGAAAACTCGCGCTAAAATAGCGCACTTTTAATGGATTAATCGATTAGTTTTTGTAAGGGAAAATAAGAGAAAATTTGTTTTGCTTTCGTGCAAAACCCTCCGTACAATCCGCCCAAATTTTAGCCAGACACTTTACCTATGCGTCTGGCTTTTTTGTCTCATTTATCTCATATTAGATTTATCAAAACTAAAGGGCAGTGCGTTGGATACCGTTGAATTTATTCAAATTCGTAGATTTATAGTGAAGTTAGGCAAAATGCTGCACAAGTACGGTACCCCTGCGTTCCGTCTCGAAGCTTACCTAGGTGAAGTCGCTAAGTATTTAGGCGTACACGCTTCATTTATTTCAACGCCAACTTCACTCACTTTTGTTATCTGGAGTGACCGTCACGAAGACGAATATAACCATGCTGCGCGTTTGCTTCCTGGCGAATTAGACATGAACGCGTTGTCGCTCACCGATGAACTGGCCAGCGAACTGCTGTCGGGCAAATTAACCTTAAGTGAAGCTGACAAGCGCTTAAATGAAATAGATGCCATGGGCAGCCCTTATGGTAAATGGGTTACTGGCGTTGCCTTTGCTATGGCCACCGGCGCGTTTGCTATGCTAATGGGTGCAAGCTGGAGTGAAATTGGCTGGTCGGGTGCCTTGGGTATAGTGGCTTATCTTTGGACCTTATGGGCACAGCAGTCTAAACGCGTAAACTTGATGCTAGAGCCTGTCACCGCGTTCGTTGGCGGCATTATTGCCTGTGCTATTGGTCAATACGTTGACCCTGGCATTAACATTCCGCTGGTTGTGCTTTCATCGGTCATTGTATTTGTACCAGGACTAGCGCTGACAATGGGCCTTGCCGAGCTTTCATCGCGAAACATGGTGTCGGGCACGGCTCGTACTATGGACGCCATCATGCAGCTGTTTAAGCTATACTTCGGTGCTTTTTTGGGTGTGTCAGTGGGCTTTAGTGCGTTTGGTGAAAACGTGTATACCCCTGCAGAGTCGCTGCCTTACTGGGCTACTTGGCTAGCGGTATTTTTGCTGTGTATTGCCCTAGTTGCAATATTCAGAACGCGTATTAAACACATTCCATGGGCATTGGCAGCTGCATTTATTGCCTACAGTGCTACCGCATGGAGCTCGGACTACATGAGCCCTGGGCTAGGTGCATTCGTGGGTGCATTTGCGTTAGGCATTTTTGCTAATGCGTTCACCCGCATTGCTAACCAACCCGCAACTATTGTGGCGATGCACGGGCTTATAGTGCTGGTGCCGGGGTCTAAAACCTATATTGGCTTGAACTCGTTTATGACGGGCCAAGACTTTGTGAAGGCCGACCATTTGGGACAGGAAGTATTTCTTATCTTTATGTCACTAGTAGCGGGATTAATCTTTGCTAACGTAGTAGTGCCCACTAAAAAGGCGCTATAACGTAATGGCTGCAACCTTATGGGGCTCTCGCTAACACACTGTTGTTGTAGTTAGGCTGCGCAGAATCAATAGCGCAGCCTAGCAAGCAGGCAAGACGCGCTATTTAAGTAACTTGATCAACGCTCGCCCTAAACGGGCGTTGAGCGCACCTGCAGCAATCGCTTCAGCCGAATTTTCCATAAACTTCGCCGACAGGCTGCCGCCAATTTGATTGGCAACTTCGTCGGTAGCTAAGTCAAACACGCCTTGCGCCGCAATGTTTTGCGCCAACACTTTAAGCAACTTCCAGTTCCCTGCTGTACTTGGTCTTAGTCCGTACACGCGGGCCATTCGACGAATGGTACGAAAGCTAATCCATACCACAGCAAAAGTTTGAATAAGATTATTTGGGCTTATAAACGCAAGGCTTCCGGCGGTCACCGACTCTTTATTCAGCACCTTGTGCGCCTTTTCCTGAACAGGTTTTAGTACCGTGTCTTCGTACAGGCCTAATCGTTCTGGGCCTGACATGTCGTCTTGAAGTTGCTGCTTATAACGGTCGAAACAATGCGCCGCGTAAGAATCCCGCGAAAAGCGTTTGCCGTGCTGGCTTAGCACGCGATCAATTTTCTGTGGCGATGCTTCTGTTCCCGCTAAGGGCTCTCCTCCAGCTGAGGACTCTTGTTGCGCTAAAGGCTTTGGTTTCGCTGAAGGCTCTTTTTGCGCTGAAGGCTCTGTCCCATTACTAGCCAGCAAATCTCGGATAACGCTTGCATCTTCCATCGCCGTATTTACTTGCTTGTAGCCTCTCCACTCTTTAAAACTCAAAAAGCTAAAGCAGCTAACAAACCCAACTAATAGCGCGCCTAGTACACCTGTACCGATGGGGTGCTCGGAAACGTTTGCCGCAAGGGTGGTATAAGCTTCAAATACGAAAAATCCAATTAATGAAACCACGCCAAACCCTAATGTTGCCGCACCTAACGACAGGCCACCTTTTTTTGTATCCACTTCCCATACATCCTCGGTAACTTGTTGCGGAAGTTTGGTTTCAGGCTGCGCTATGTCTAAGGTTTGTGTTTTAACTTTAGTTTTGTACTGTGGTTTTGTTACCGCATCCCTTTCATGGTTATTATTAGGTTTACCATATCCAGTCACCGCATTATGCTGATCTTCCTCACCGACATCGCCGTAAATTGCATCGCTTCTAAGCGTAGACTGGCTTGTTTGTTCTGGGCTTTCGTCAAATGTATAAGGTTTATCGCTCATTCTTACTCTCCTTTGCCCAGTAAAAACTGAAGCAATCTATCTACGCCCTTACCCGCTAAAATACGCGCCTTAAAATCGCTAGGCACACTCACATCAGGTACTGGAAAATGGCTGCCCTCTTCCATCTCTTTCAGTGTGCTGGGAATAGGTTCGAACGTAGATTCTACATAGCGGCCATCAGTGTCTTTATAACGAATAGCATCGTCGTTACTACCTTCGTCGGTTACTTGCATGCTAGACACTAAAAAATGCTCGAATTGTATGGGTTTACCGTCAAACCGTGCTCTCGCCCCTTCGGTTATCTGGGTAAGTAAATTAAGTAAGTTAGCGCGCTGACTTACAGGCACTAAATCAGATTTAGTGGCCACAAACGCCACTCTGCCTATTTGTTCTTTTTTTAGCACATTGCGTGAAAACCACGTGCTTTGCCCATACACAAAGGTGTCGGCCAAATGACTCAGAGTTTCTTTTAACTGATACAAATGCTGTCTGCTGTGGTTAAGCCCTTCAAACAAATCGACGAGAATAATTTGCTTGTCGGTTTCTTTGAAAATGGACTGCTTCAGCGGCGTTAACCACCCACTTTGGAATTTAGCAAAGTGTTTGTCGAATATCTTAAACCAAGGATGTGATACATCGCTGGTGATGCTAGACGGAAGCGGCGTAAAACCAAAGGCCTGCCAATCGAAGTCGCTCGATTCCAATAAAAAACTGCCCGGCTGAAGAAGAGATATGCCGTTGGCCTTCGCTTCTACCAAATAATCGCGATAGGCATTAACCAGCAGCTGAATGCGCTGTTCGGTTGGCTCTTGCTCAAAATCAAACTGATTAACAAACGCTTTCCACTGGTTGGCAAAATACTGCTGCGGCCCACTGCTAAGCTGAGCCCACGCAGAGTCTGACCAATGTGCATAGGTTTTACTTAGCATGGGAATGTCGGTCACCCATTCTCCAGGGTAATCGATAAACTCAAACACCACATCGCTATGAGGCAGTACATGACGCTTCAATGAGGCGGTTTCTTTTAAACGCACCACCAGCTTAAAACCGAATGCTTCTTCGGTGGCCTTAGGCCATTGGCCGTTTTCAAGATCAGCAATGTTCTGTATATGCGGGAACGGTTTGTAGCCTTCAATGGGCTCTATGCGCATATCAAGCACTTGGGATGGCGGCAAATAACGTAGCAAAGGCAAACACGCATAGCCCTCTTCACTACGGCTTTTCAGCATAGTGATAAGGCTGGTGAACAGCATAGATTTACCGCTTCGACTTAGCCCAGTAATGGTGAATCTGTGAGTTTCTTTGTTAAACACACTGCTAAGTTTGTCGCCAGTTAGCGACGCCATTGCCCGAGTCTTGTCAAAAAGCGTAGCGATATTTTTTTGCATTATTTTGTTTGTATTCTGCCTTTGCAGTTCCTATTCCCTTAAACCTAAACCTTTAAAAATAATACCCAGAGAGTGCGGCCTATACATTATTGCCCTCTCGTTATTATAGATATGCCTATAGGATTAATGTGGTTATTAAGGGGGAAAAGCAAGGGCAGTGCCAGCTAAACACGCCGCTTCGTAAATAAGTAACGCTAACGACGGCTAATAAACTAATGCTCGCGAGTCTTATTGAATAGCTTTTTCTTTATGCGATTTTTACTGGAATGCCAGTGATTCTTAGGTTTGCGCGGCGCGTTCTCAATAACGTGTTCAAAATCGATATCCGACTTTTTGGTGGGCGGAACGTGAGCACAAAAGAATGTATCAATATGTGACTGGGCCAGCTTCTTTAAGCTTTCGCGGTATTGGTTTGGGTGACATAACGGATATGGCGGTACTAGTTCACCTTTCACCTGTACCAATACATCGGCAATGTAAGCCTGCTGCGTGGGAATGTGCTTTAGCGTTAAATCGTGGTCGGTATGGCCCGGCGTGTACATAACCTGCCAGTCAGGAAAACCGGGCAGTAACTGATTGTCGGCAAGCGTCATATCTGGCGCTAGTATTGGGTTGTACCAAATAGGCATTCTTGGCTTGCCAATACGATTGGCCACCCACCAGGTTAGCAACAAATCTATGCCGTGAGCAGTACGCCCAGCAAACCCAGCATACCAATTAATCGCTTTGGGATGAGATGCCACCTGCGCACCAGTACGTTCACGTAGTTTAATGGCGCCTCCGGCGTGATCTGGGTGCATATGTGTAACCACAATCAGCTTTAAGTCACTTAACGGACGACCTAAGGTTTGCGTAATGTATCGACACACGTTGTCTACATCGGCGCGGCTACAGCCATCAAGCAATAGCAGCCCGTTACTGTCTTCAACAAGATAGATATGCTGTATGTAGCCTGCTAATGTGTGAATTTTCATTACTGCTTCCTTTTCACCCGAGCTCGCGCCAACCGTGCTATCTGACATACCTCATGTACGCTAGCACTAAACCCCGCCAATCGCTGGCAAAGTGTGAGCTGCGTGATAATGCCTATAGCGCTGAATCCTATCAGAACCTATCTGGTAAGACCAGATTCAGCGAACAAGTGTAGCATTAAATTGCGTAACCACATTAGCCCGGGCTCGCCTTCCTGCTGGCTATGCCAGTAAAGGTGTGTTTCCAACGCGGGAAGCTGATACGGCAGTTTGGTGCTAATCAGGTTATCATCGCTTACCGCATCAGCCACAGAGCCTGGCAAAGTTAACAAAGCGTTAGTGCTAGCCACCACATCTGCCGCGGCGCGATAGTTTTGGCAACGCCATAATGAAGGACGGCTTATACCTAGTTGCTGCAGCGCAATTTCTTCTACCGACGCCCCTTTTGCCCGGTTCGACACCGTTATATGGCGTGCCGCCACATACTTTTTCTTATCTATATTTTGTGCCAGCGGGTTTTGCTTATTCATAAGCACCTTGTAGGTGTCGCGGCGCAATAGTGAGTGAGAGATGGGCGCAGCGACGGCGCGACCAATATCAATAACAAGGTGTAGATTTCGATTTGTTAAGTCTGCCAGCATTGTATCTCGATGTAAGCGAGTGCTTACTATTTCGACATTAGGTGCTTGTTTTTCAAGGGTTGAAAGCAGGACAGGTAAAACGCCTAATTCAAGAGACTCTTGCATGGCAATAACAAAGCGCTGATGGCTGTGTAACGGGTCGAAGTCGGCAAACTCCCCCAATGCTTTTCGGATATCGCTTAGGGCTTTAAGAATAGCGGGCGCTAACCGTTCGCAGGCCGCAGTAGGCAACATGCTTTGTTTTTCTTTAACAAAAAGTGGATCGCCCAAAATATCCCTAAACCTGCGCATGGCATGGCTAACCGCCGATGGCGTAATGTGGAGCGCTTCAGCTACGCGGGTCATATTCCTATGCTGCCAAAGCGCTTCAAAAACCTTTAGCAGGTTTAGATCCAACTTCTCGAATTGTCTGTTTTCGAACATTGCCACCACCATGAATGAGATTCACACCATTTAAGGATTATATTTCATTTCATTCACTTAACAACTTTCTCTACTATGCGTTTAACGAACAGTTATCGCACGCTTTAGAGACAGTCCCTACATTTTAACTTGCGGCGACCCAAGTGCGAGATGCAAAGCAAATACTCTCTATATTTAATTAGTACAATTTCAACGAATGTAAAAAGGTGCCCTATGGATTTTTCACATAACGACAAAACCAAAGCCTTACTAGAGAAGCTCGATAATTTTATAGCCGAGCATATAGCGCCAATTGAAGATGAAGTTTACGACTTTCACCACAAAGAGAATAATCACGGCGACTGGAAAAGCTGGAAGCTGCACCCTGGTACTGAAGCGCTTAAAGCTAAAGCGCGTGAAGCTGGGCTAGCCAACCTATTTTTGCCCGATGCTGAATTAGGTCAGGGCCTAACCACGCTTGAATATGCACCTATGGCAGAGCGCATGGGAAAATACCTCTTTGCACCAGAGATTTTTAACTGTAATGCGCCTGATACCGGCAATATGGAAGTGCTGTATCACTTCGGCAACGACGCCCAAAAAGAGAAATGGCTTAAACCATTGCTTGCAGGTGAAATACGCTCAGTGTTTGGTATGACAGAGCCTGATGTTGCTTCGTCTGACGCCACCAATATGGCCGCCACCATTATTGAAGATGGCGATGACGTAGTCATTAACGGTAAAAAGTGGTGGTCGACAGGGTTAGGCCATCCTAATGCTGCTATAACCATATTCATGGGCTTATCTAACCCCGATAACGACAAGCACAGTCGCCACAGTATGGTCGTAGTGCCGCTTGATACACCTGGAATTACCATTAAGCGCATGCTAGATGCCTACGGCGATTACGATGCGCCTTACGGCCACGGGGAAATGCATTTCGATAATGTGCGCGTGAGCAAAGACAACCTAATTATGGGGTTAGGCAAAGGCTTTGCTATTGCACAAGGACGCTTGGGCCCGGGCCGTATTCACCACTGCATGCGCGCTATCGGCATGGCAGAAAAAGCGCTAGAGCTTGGACTTAAACGCGGTCACGAACGGGTTGCGTTTGGTAAACCAATCATACGCTTAGGTGGCAACTTAGAACGCGTAGCCGATGCTCGCATGGCTATTGAGCAAGCGCGTTTACTCACGCTCCACGCCGCTTGGAAAATTGACAACTTAGGCGTAAAGCACGCTATGACCGAAATATCAGCCATTAAAGTGGTGGTGCCGAATATGCTACAAAGCGTGGTGGATATGGCACTACAAATTCACGGCGGTGCGGGTATGTGTAGCGACTTCCCACTGGCGCGATTTGCCGCTGGTGCAAGAGCCCTTCGCTTAGCTGATGGCCCTGACGAAGTGCATAAAGGCATGGTGTCACGACTAGAGCTTAAGAAGTATCAGTAGTTATAATTGATACAAAAAATGCGGCTTCATTAAGCCGCATTTTTTATAGGTTAAGCAGCTGCACCAAACAGCGCTAGTTGCCTTCTTTACGTTGCTCAATGCGCTGGTGAATAGCGTCTAGTTTAGTAAAGCTATCAAATAGTTCTGGATGGGTGGCAATCAACGCTGCAACATGCTCGAATGCATCTTCTCTCGTGTCGTTAGTAAGAAAGCGAATATGGTCATCGCTGGGTAAGCGGTTAAAGTCAATTCCCGGGCCAGTAGACGAGACTTGCATCATCATTGAACGAAAGTCTTTCACATAACGCGGTTCGCAACTTTTACGGGCAATTTGGCTTCCAATTGGCTTGTGGTATTTACAGATTACGTCGAACTTTGCGATCTCATTAATGCTGTTATACAACTCTAGAAACTCGAAACGTTGCTTGTCGAATGCGCGTTTCAGTTGGGGAGAAGTTTTCTCACCTACTACGTCGATTGTTTCGTAGTTTTGTTTATCGGTATGTGCGGCGAGGTGGCCGCCAAGAAAAACACCTAACGTTAGTACTGACAACTTAACGGCATTTGGAAACACTTTGTTTAAGTGTTTATTCATTTGAAACTCCATCTTCTGAACGTTTTAAAACAATAGCAACTAGTCTAATTTTAATCAATTAATAAAAATTTAAATTAAGAGTCTAAGCAAACTGTTCCATTAGTGATGAATCACAAACAAAAAATGCGGCCTAAGCCGCATTTTAATTATTCATGTTTTGGTTCATATTAGAACGTATATGATGCACTCAACTGAGCGTTGATCCCCGCACCGTAGTAACCAACCGTATGTAGGCTGTTAATGTACTTCTTGTCGAAGATATTGTTGATGTTCATGCGAACGGTGAAATCTTCGGTAAATGCATGTGAAGCATAAACGTTGCCTAAGAAGTAAGCGCCCTGCCTAACATTGTAGTCTACGTTGCTAATTTCAGACTGCCATCTACCACCAAAACCTACTTCAATTTCTGGCGCTTGCGGTACGGTGTAACCTAGTTGGAACGTCACTACATCACGTGGTGCCCATAGGTTAGCGTCGTTACCTTGCTCGTCTTCTACATCAATGTTGGTGTAAGACGCGTTAATGCGCAGATCATCAGTTAACTGGCCCGCTAGCTCAATTTCAAAACCGTCAGACTCTACCGATACGCCTTTGTAGTAGTACTGAAGAGTTTCAGGGTTAGTACCTGCATATGCTGCCAAGTTATCTTGTTCAGCGGTGAAGTAAGCGAAAGTTGTTAGTAGTCTGTCGTCGAACCACTGTGCCTTGAAGCCCGCTTCAAAGTTTTTACCCTTAGTTGGGTCAAGGTATTGGCCGTTTACGTCATACTGTTCTTGTGGCTGGTATACGTCAGAGTAGCTCACATACGCATTAACATCTTCTGTTACCGCGTAAGTCGCACCAACATAAGGGCTGGCTTCGCTTTCTGAGTTATCGATAACCGCGCCCGCGTTTTGGCCAGTACGCTCGAAGTCGATCGCGTTAAAACCAGCGATGATGTGCATTGCGTCTGTTACGCTGAATCGAGCAGAGCCGAAGTAACGCGTTAGTGTTTGCTCAATATTTGAGTACTCAGACACACCTAACCACTCAGGCTCAGCAATGGCATCCAAACCGTACGGGAATGCTGGTGTTGGGCCGTATGCAGGAGTAGTAGCGTAGTCAAACGCATGAACAAAAGACACGTCGTCGCTAGTAGCGTGACTTACACCAAAGTTAACTTCATGGCTGCGACCAAACAGCTCGAAATCACCGAATACACGGCCTTCTAACAGGTGAGAGTCAATTTCAGAATCGTAACGACCTGGCCAGCCAACTAAGCCTAGGCCAGTCTCTTTATCAATGGCACCGTAAGCATAAAACAGCTTACTTTCATCTTCGTAACCACGGAAGTTATAGCTAAGTAGCAATTGCCAATCGTTGTCGAACTCATAGTCTAGTTCAACAAAGGCGTTAGTGGTTTCAGTATCCCACTTGGTCCATTCTTGCGTAGTGGTGTCATTAATATCCCACTCAGCTTGCGTACCGTCGGTATAGTTGAATACTAGCCCGCCCCACGTGTTGCCGTCGGTATTGGCATCTTGGTATGACAAACCGAAGGTTATCGTAGCGTTATCAGTTAGCTGTCCATCAATAACGCCGTATACAAAGCCGCGATCGTTTTCTAAACCATCTAGGTGAGACTCTTTATCTTCAAAGCTACCTACTACACGCGCCGCCCAGCTGCCGTCTTCTGTAAGCAGCATAGAGTAATCGCCTTGAACGCGCTTGAAGTTGTAAGAGCCAATGCTTGCACCCACTTCGCCGCCTTCTTCGTTAGTAGGACGCTTGCGCACATAGTTGATGGTGCCTGACGCGTTACCTACACCAGTAAGCAGGCCGTTCGCACCACGAATAACTTCAATTTCTTCGTAGCCGTAAGCTTCAACCGAACCGGTAACAATACCCCAGTCGTTAGGCAGGCCTACACCATCAATTTGGGTGTTTTTAATTTCAAAACCACGTGCGGTGTAGTTAGTACGGTTAGTTTCCCACTCTTCTACGTTAATACCTGGTGCTAGCTTTAGTGCGTCGTTAATGTTGAACGCACCAAACGACTGCATAAGGTCTTCAGAAAGAATACTGATAGACTGAGGCGTTTCACTGATTTCCATGGTTAAGCCAGTTGCACCGCGGCTAACACGGTTTTGGCGAACACCTACAATACGAATTTTTTCTACGTCTGCTTCTTTAACTTCTACTGTATCGCTTTGAGTTGTTTGCGCATTTACCGACAAAGCAAACGCGATAGGCGTTAGTGCAAATAAACTGCTTAGTTTCATGGTTTTCTCTGTTATTTGGTTATGAAGGGTTAAGAACTTTACGGCGGGGGAGTATAAGATAAATTAAAGCTAATTTAAATGATAATTATTGCTATTTGGGTTTCTAAAAAGAGATTTCACAAAATGGTAAAGGTCGTCTTTCCAATACACTTGAGCGGATAAAGGGTGTCCGTCCGGTAATCCCCACATTCAATTCATAAGTTAGCTCCGGCATGGTGCTCTCTTTGCAAAGGAGAATGACCATGCAGCAACATCAACGAAGA
>Ga0208057_1000603_pt1 | contig 13100 bp, 13 predicted proteins | sample DeeseametaMP1649_FD_184183 | JGI IMG/M metagenome (GOLD analysis project Ga0208057, IMG submission 184183) | Marine microbial communities from the Deep Pacific Ocean - MP1649 (SPAdes) | ecosystem: Environmental > Aquatic > Marine > Oceanic | place: North of Tokelau, South Pacific Ocean...
TAGAGATGATCGCCAATAGTCGCGAGCCAAGGGGTAAAGCGCATGACGTTATCGAAAATATCACCATGTAGCACTAAAAGTCGTTTACCTTGCGCCGTGATATGTATGTCGTCTTCGAGGATTTTAACATTGCCCAATGACATGCTGGCGAAGTCACGGATTAAAGAATCGTGGTTGCCAGGGATAAATATAACGTCGCATCCTTTTCGTCCTTTACGCAGTATTTTTTGCACTACATCATTGTGTTGTTGCGGCCAATACCAGCGGTTTCTTAACCGCCAACAGTCGATAATGTCACCGACCAGATAGAGTTTGTCGGATTCAATGTGCTTGAGAAATTCGAGCAGTAATTCAGCCTGACAGCCTTTGCTGCCGAGGTGAGTGTCAGAAATCCAGATAGTGCGGAAGTGCGTTTTATTCTTATGGGTAGACGGCAAGGTCATTTGTCTTACCTCATCAATGAGTTGCAACAACTTTAACAAGGTAATATGACTATTGTGTGACCAAGAGCCTACATTTTGATGTATTTGTAGGACTATGTGACGGTTATTTGGGAAAATAATCAATATACATTATGATGTAATCGAACAATAACGATAAGGAACTTATGCGTCGAGCTATTGGAATAATATTATTGCTTTGTTGTGCCGTAGCAGCCAGCAAGGAAAATACTAATAATCAGCAGGGATATCGCATTAACGACATTAAAGTCGTCATTCATCCTATCTTCAGTGAAGAAGAGCGCACTGGCTGGATCTATGAAACAGCCGATGAGCTTCATATTGATACTAAACCTTACGTTATTGAAAGATTGTTACCATTCAAGCAAGGCGAAACCGTTCATAAGCGATTGCTGAAAGAAGCGGGACGTATCTTAAGACGCCAAGGTTTTTTAAGGGACGCGAAGGTTAGCTGGGCAGAGGCCGAAGATGGACAGGGAATCAATGTCACGGTGGAGACTTGGGAAACTTGGACGCTCGTCCCAACGGTTGATGTAAGTAGGGAAGGTGGTGTCACTGAATATGCTTATGGTATTGAAGACGATAATTTATTAGGACATGGTCTTCGTGCCACCTTAGAGTATTTTAAGGAAGATGACCGCTCGGGCTATACCTTGATTTTAGCCTCTGATGTTTCTACTGAACACCATATCCAGAGCGCCGTTGCACTATCGAATAACTCGGACGGAGAGCAGTACTCTTTTTCCGTCAAGAAACCTTTCTATACCTTAGAGGATACATGGTCGGCTGGTGCTTTTTATAACTCTCAACGCTTACGCGACACGATTTATAGTAATGATGAGTCGGTTAATATCTTTGAGCAGGATATTGAGCAGTATGATTTATCCTACGGCTTATCAGAAGGCTTGGTCGACGATCATTCGCTGCGATATACCGTGGGTTACAGCAAGGATGAGAATTACTTTGAACCACTCATGGGAACGACCGCGCTGCCTTATGATCGTGGCTTGGAGTATGTGTGGCTAGGTCTGGAATATCAGAAAGATGAATTTATACAAACCAAGAATTTATACTTAATAGGGCGAACAGAGGATGTGCAGTTTGGTTGGTACCAACGACTTAGATTGGGCTATAACACGGACGAGTTAGGCAAAGAAAAGGGCATGGTGGGGTTCTGGAAAGGGCGCTATGTGACCAAGCCTCATGATGATCATTTGTTCCATTTCTTTGCCAATGCCAGCTCAGAAGGCGAAAGTATTGATCAGCAAGGCAGAGCGCTGGGAGTCACTTCTTACTATGGCATGGGACTTGAGCATTTTTATCACTCCAGCGAAGAACATATCCTTTACAGTAAGCTGCATTACCGTGGTGCTGATAACCCTTACATTGATCGTCCAATCTCTTTGGGGGGTGAGTCAGGGCTTCGAGGCTACCCTTTGGAATACCAGCATGGCGAAGAAAGTATCTTGCTCAATTTAGAAAAGCGTTACTATCCTGGCACAACCTGGTTCAAACTTCTGAACGTCGGTTATGCGGCTTTTATCGATGCGGGGCGAGTTAGTGGATATTCACCGTACCCCAATCAAGAGGATGGCACTTTAATTAGCGCTGGCGTGGGGCTGCGATTGTTTATTGCACGCTCTAGTGGGCGCAAAGTTATTAATATCGATCTGGCATCGCCACTAAACTCTGACTTTGTTGATGGTGTTGAATTAAGTATTACATTGAAAGCAAGCTTTTAAAAACACCGTAAAGTAAGACACTTCGTGTTTGCCGACATATCTAGACATCTCTTATGATCTAAGTTCTTGAATTTTGTTTGAACTGTCAGTATTCGACACAGCTATTTACATTTATAAACACACCCTTCACCAAAAATAGGGTTTGATGGTTATGTGGACTGAAGGGAAGTATGTGTGACTTCAGTGAGCTAACAATCCGAAAGGGGAAGAACCATGAAACAGAATAGCGAAATCAACACTGAACTTGATAATGATTATGACGCAGAAGGTATCTTTATTGATGTCTGCAAAGCGTTGGTAGCAATCGTTTTAATTGGCATGGTGCTGTACGCAGCGGTGTAGACTGGCCCTAGTCAGGAGACTCGCTTAGCGGTTGCTCAAGTCCATAAAACTCAATGGCTTGCTCAATCAGATTTTGTACCTGCTCAACCGTAATTTGTTGCATAAGATTGGCACCTTTCAAGCGATAACCCCAAGGAATACCTTCTGGTTCGCAGTGCAACTCTTTAGTGGCAATCGCGGTGTAAGCGTCGGCAGTAAACCGTTGGTACAAGTAAGGCCCTGTACGTTTAGGGTTGCTGTGAGCATAAAGACCAATGACCGGTGTATTTTGGGTCACAGCCATGTGAGCTGGACCAGAATCAGGAGCAATGACCAACTGTGCTTTTTTTAATGTCAGTAGTAGTTGCTTAAGATCGGTTTGACCTGCGAGGTTTATGGTGTAGGCGCGAGATGCTTTTGAAATCTCGGCACATAACTGCTTTTCAAACGATGTAGGGCCGCCTGTGAGTAGCACCTGATAACCCAGTTGGTGACAGAAGTCTGAAATGGCTGCGTAACGCTCCGTTGGCCAATTGCGCTCAGCCTTGCTGGCCGCGGGCGAAATGACCACATAAGGTTCCTTGGGTAAAAAATTGGTGCCCCAAGCTTTTGCTTGATGTGGAATTGGGATATCCCAAGTCGGTAAATGATCATCAACGCCAATCGCTCGAACAAAGTCTCTAAAGCCATCCAGCACATGTGTACCGCGACTGTCTTTGATGTGTTGGTTAACGAATAGCGAGTGGAGTTCTTTGCTACGTTCTTTTTCAAAACCAATTTTGACCTTGGCGGGGATAAAGAATGCCGCTAGGTTTGCTCGAAAAGCGAGCTGCATGTGTAATAGAACATCAAACTGACGCCCTTTCATATCACGCTTTAGCTGCCTGTATGCTTTCCAGCCTAAGCTTTTATCAAAGATCACAAAGTCAATGCCCGGCAAATCACCAATAAGCTTTTCTTCAACTTTACCAATCACCCAGGTAATTTTGGCTTGCGGGTAAGTTCGCTGTAATGCCTGTACTGATGAGACTGCGTGGCACACGTCGCCAATAGCAGAAAGGCGTAAAACGCAGATCGAATGCGGCTTTTCAGCTGGGTTGATTAACAAAAGTGACACCTTCGAAAGTTATGGATACTTCAGATTTTAATGTATAGTATGTCATAAACCAACCGCGTCATTGATTGAGTTTGCGTGAAAATTCAACAAGTTGATAAGAATCGATACTTAGTAGCGATTAAAAAATACCGTGATAAGGTTTCTAAGGATTGGTTTGACCCACAGCAACTACAACAAAATGATGAGATCATCGGTCAGTCTGTAGGACGCAGCACTACCTATTTTTTTGAGAAAGATGGTAGAAGCTATGTGTTGAGACGATACTACCGAGGTGGCCTATTGTCGAAATGGGTCGAAGATAGCTATTTCTTCTTGGGGATTCGCCATACCCGCGCTTATCGTGAGCAGTCCATGCTCAAGAAAATGCGCAAGCTTAATCTACCCGTGCCAAAACCTGTGGCTTTAATGGTGGCAAAGAAAGGATTGGTTTATCGTGCGTCCATTATTATTCGACTGATCCCTAACTCAAAAGATTTGTTTCACATTCTCCGCGAGCGAGCGCTTACTGACAACGAGTGGCTTGCTGTTGGTGCCTTGATCAGGCAGTTTCATGATCAGGGGGTTTACCATTCCGATCTCAATATTCATAACATCATGATGAATAACGAGGGTGAGATGTGGTTGATTGATTTTGATAAGGGACGTTTTGTTGAGCCAAATGCCTCTAATTTAGAGTCTAACTTGAGTCGACTGAAGCGTTCGTTAGAAAAAGAAAGCAAGAAGTGGCCGCAATTTCATTGGCGCGCTCCTGACTGGGATTTATTGATGAAAGGCTACGCCAGCGAATAATCCTTGATAAAGAATCGCTGGCTACCGCTATTTAGACGGAAATCATCGCCTTCATTAAGGCCAGTATCATAATGAAACTGAATACAATCGCGTAAATCGTACTGAAGACCAAAAACTTAATAATGGTCCAGACATGGCTTTGCTGATACAGACGCTTCATCGAAAGGTAAAGATAGACTATCGCCCAAATGAGCAACGCCCAGCCTACCGGAATATAGCCTAGCCACTCAAAGACTTTCACCAGCTGATGCCAGCCGAGATAGGTCAAGATCGCGGCAAACATAAAGCTGTGAGAATGTATCAGTAAAACGAGGTGTTCTACATAGAGGTGATCGCGGCGTATATAAAGGACTTTAAGCACTAAGGCCAATAAAGGTAACGTGAACAAAAAAGCTTGAGGCAGCGACTCGATGGCACTTTGTACTAGGGATAACCCAAATTGTGCTTTAGCATGGGTTTGTTTGTACTTCGGGAGATAGCTGATATTGTCGTAGCTATCGCAAAGTGCGACCATTTTTGAGTCAAAATAGTTATCCAACCATTCTGGCCAGGCCACAATCATGTCATCAGGGTTCTTACAGCCCTCAAACAAGTCATCCTCGACGGTAATGTTAACGTTCTGGTTCTGTTCGGTGGCTGCTATATCATTATTGGGCTCGTCGCCTCCTAATGCATCATTATCCAGCTTAAGATCGGTTTTGGCCTCGTCATCCAATAAAGGATTCGCTTCAACGGCTTGATTGATTTCTTGTTCAATTTTGTTTGCCGGCTGAGTTTCAATATCGAGAGATGTAACGTTCAGCCCTGCAAATGACGTGAGCAAGAAAAAGATAATGGATAGAAAGATATAGAGCCGTATCGGCGTCACGTAATGATTATGATGATGCGAATTACGGAAATAGTCGAGCGTTAGCGCTGCTGGACGGCACAAGGCGCGAGCAGTTTTATAGGCTTTGGAGTCATAACCAAACCAGTTCTCGACGAACTCCCATAGCAGTTCGCGAACGCTCCGATGTGGGCGAAAGGTTTTCTGCCCACAATGTTGGCAATACTTGGTCGGTCTTTCAGTGACCTCAGTATTATCCGTCTGACTCATTCGGAGCTTCATCTACAACGGTTTCAGGGGTCGTGTCGACGGGCAATACGCCCTCACGCATATTGATTACCCCATAGTGATCCAGCAGGAGCACAGTGATAAAAAGCAACAAGCTGAGGCCAATGCGCCAAGCAAGACTTTTGACTAATTTGCGACTATTTTCTTCTCCGCCTTTATTTAGAAAGAATAAACCACGAAAAAGGCTGAATAATATAGCCAGCATTAATATAATAACGACAACTTTAACCCACATAATGTGCTCTACAATGGTTAGGCTTGATTCGACTCATTATACGAGAAAAGTTGATGAGTGGAACCTTAAAGTCTTAAGTCGTTGGAAGGTGTACAAAAATTGAAGGTTGCGCTTTGACTGATTCCCCCAAAAAGCAGCGTTTATGGCAACGACCGTTGTTCCAACTTCCTATTGGCAATCGAGTCTTTAGGCCAAGCATAATTCCGACGGTTGGGTTTTTGCTATTGTTGCCGGTATTACTTCGCCTGGGTGTGTGGCAGCTGGATCGAGCTGATGAAAAGCGCAGCTTGATAAGCGCACTAGAGCAGAAAGCGGATGTGGAGCCTGTTCGTTTGTCTGAAGCGCTTGAATTGGAAACCGCTGATATGACGCGCGTGATTAGCAAAGGCAAGCCGGTACCAGAGGTGACTCTAGTAACAGACAACCAAACTCGAGATGGGCGTTTAGGCTATGAAGTCTACGGGCTTTGGCAGCCACAAGGTTATGAGACGCCAATCTTGGTCAGCCGCGGCTGGCTGCCACGAAAAGATTTCTATGAGAAAGTCCCTGAAGTCCCTATTTTTAAGGCCGATACGATAGAAGGCTCGTTGTATTTCTCCAAAGGAGCCAATCCAGTAGTCGCCAATAATGCCGTGTGGCAGGAGTACGATAACGTCTGGCTTCTAGGGCAGTTTGATTTTGAAACTCTTGCAGAAAAAGTGATGCAAATGGGGTATGATAGCGCCCCGTTCATTATCAGGATGCAACCTGATACAGAGAGTGAGTTTGTGCGTCAGTGGCCGCTCGTTGCGAGCCCACCAGAAAAGCACATCGCCTATGCGATTCAGTGGTTTGCCATGGCTTTCGCCTTGGTCATGTTATTTATCATTTTGAACTTGAAGCGAGTACAGCACCATGAGTCAACAAACAGTTGATCCGAAACAACGAACGAAGAACCGTCGAGTAGTCTCTGGATTGGTTTTATTGTTTGCAGCCCCTGTTATTCTAGCTTACGTAGCGCATTACATGGGCTGGTTTAATGTTGCCACACAAAATAACGGTACCTTATTACAAACGCCTTACCCCCATTTCGAACAGTTTGAGTGGACGTCGGCTGACGGCGAGACCTTGCACTTTCGTGACTTTGAAACGAAATGGTGGTGGGTCTATATAGCAGAATCAGATGATTGTGCTACCACTTGCGATACTACGATTAAATGGTTGACTCGAAACCACCTTGCTTTGGGCAAACAAGCAGACAAGCTCAAGCGACTGGTGGTGTTCCCAAGCCAGGTTAACTATCAAGATAAAGTCGAAGACGCGGATAAAATTGTGTTGGGTAAAGGCTCTGCTAAGAATGCAACGTCTGAGCTTGAGCGAGGCAAGGTTTACCTGATGGACCCGCACGGTAATTTATTTATGCAGTATGAGCCGGTGAATAATCAAGAAGAAGCTATTGCCAGCAGTAAAGGCCTTCGTGACGACGCTCGTAAGGCAATGAAAGTGACGGGTCTGTAGCCGAATCGGCTGGTGGAAAGATTTATATCAATATGTATATGCGACAGAGTATAGCGAGATAGCAATGCAGAAGAGAACATTACGCCGGTTGGCGGTATTTGGCTGCTTTTTAGCCCTATGCGTGATTTTGTTAGGTGCTTGGACTCGGTTAAGTGACGCGGGTTTAGGGTGTCCTGATTGGCCTGGCTGTTATGGCCATTATACGGTTCCGAGCGATGTTGAGTTTATCAATGCGGCGGAATTAAAGTACAACCAGAAGTTTGAAGCAGAAAAAGCATGGCCAGAAATGATTCATCGCTATTTTGCGACAGGCATTGGTTTATTAATCGTCATTTTATTTATTGGGGCGTTGGTCGGTCGTCGCAAAGATGCCTCTATTCCAATAGTCTTGCCTTGTATTTTATTACCTCTGGTGATTTTCCAGGGCTTGCTGGGCATGTGGACGGTCACTTTAAAGGTTCACCCCTTTATCGTGATGGCGCACTTGCTCGGAGGCTTCTCGATATTAACCTTATTATTCCTGTACGTGCTACAGTTGCGGCCAAAAATCGTATCACTGTCCAAAGTGGTGGCTAAGAAGTTTAAAACCTTTGCCATGGCGGGCTTGATTTTAGTGGTGTTGCAAATCGCTCTAGGCGGTTGGACTGCCTCGAATTATGCGGCAACTGCGTGTACCGAATTGCCTTTCTGTAACACGGGTTGGACGGAGAATGCTGATTTTGTAGGTGCTTTCGACTTGTGGCAAAAAGGCTTTGAATTTGATGAATTCAAACTGCATGAGTTAGAGAAAATGCGGGCAGATTTAGCCCATGCCCGTGGCGAAACCTTTATTAACTATGAAGGCGGAGTGCTGGAGCATAGCGAGAAAGTGGCGATTCATGTCACGCATAGAATTGGTGCTTATATTGTTTTTGTAGTGATTGGCTTGCTTGCGTTGTTACTGATTCGTGAGCGCGACAGTGTTTTATTACGTCATATCGGCAGAGCCGTTGCTGTGATTTTAGTGGGGCAAATGTTGTTGGGTATTAGCAACATTGTGTTTGGCTTACCGTTATATGTGGCTGTGGCCCATAATGGTGGTGGAGCCTTATTATTGCTGGCCTTAATCATGGTGAACTTTGTCGTCAACTGGCAATTTAGGGGGAAGAATGTCAGCTGAGAAGAATTATCCAAATCCGCGACCGATAACCTGGCGCGATTATTATGAGCTAACCAAGCCAAAAGTGGTGTACCTACTGGTCTTTACAGCCGTCGTGGGTATGTTCTTGGCTAATGATGTCACTCAGAGTTGGTTCCCTCCGTTGGATGCGTTGATTTTCGGTACCATTGGTATCGCATTAGCTTCTGGAGCGGCTGCTGTGGTCAATCATGTGGTTGATGCCAAGATCGATACGATGATGGCACGAACCCAACAGCGCCCGGTGGCTCAAGGCCGCGTTAGTTCGAGTAAGGCAATTATATTTTCAGCAACCTTGGCTGTGATTGCCATGGCTATGCTGTGGTTCTTGGTGAATCCATTAACGGCAGTGCTAACGTTGGGTGGTCTTGTCGGTTATGCCTTTGTTTACACCATGTTCCTTAAGCGTGCCACGCCACAGAATATTGTGATTGGCGGTTTATCGGGAGCGATACCACCATTACTAGGTTGGACCTCGGTAACGGGCAGTGCGGATCCGCACGCTTGGTTATTGGTATTGATTATTTTCACTTGGACGCCGCCACACTTTTGGGCGTTGTCGATTCATCGAATTGAAGATTATGCTAAAGCCGAAATTCCGATGTTGCCGGTGACGCATGGTGAAGACTTCACCAAGACATCGATCGTGCTTTATACGGTGCTATTAATTCTATCGACACTGTTGCCGTATTTAACGCACATGAGTGGCATCATCTATTTGATTGGCGCTGTGGCGCTTGGCTTGTGGTTCTTGTACTACACCATGGTCCTGAAATATCGCGAAAAAGAGGGGATAGCCATGAAAACATTTGGTGTTTCAATTGGTTATCTTACGCTGCTATTCGCGGTGTTATTGGTTGACCATTACGTGGATCCGTTTATTTAAATTCCACCCTTTCAATGAGCAAACAGACGAGTATGGTTATGAAAAAACAATTTGGTTCTGCACGTTTAATCATCATCTTAGTGGCATTACTATCGTTAGTGGCTGGCGTCTTGAGTTATCAGATGCTTTTTGCTGAGAAGAAAATGGAGATTATTCGCACTTTTGATCAGCCTCGTTCAGTGGCAGCATTTGAAGGAAAAACACATGACGGCAGCGATTTTTCAGAGCATGACTTTTTAGGTCAGTGGAGTGTTGTCTTTTTTGGTTTCACGACGTGTCCTGACGTTTGTCCAACAGCCTTGAGCAATATTAACGGTATGATGAAGAATATTGATCAAGAGTATTTGAAAGATACACAAATTATCATGGTCTCAGTCGACCCTGAGCGCGATACGTTGGAGAAACTAAGTAAGTATGTTCCTGCTTTTAATGAGGATTTTATTGGTGTAAATGCTGGTTTAGAAGAGACTCAAAAATTGACTAAGTCAATTGGCGTGAGTTTTTTCAAAGTGCCAGGTCATGATGATCCTGACAACTATTTGGTTGAACATACTGCTCGTTGGTTTGTGATTGATCCGCTTGGTCGCCGTTATGCTTATATCTCGCCAGATCAAACCCCTCAACATAAAGACCTCATCCAAACGGTTTCTGAAGATTACAACATTCTTCGTGATAAGGCGGCAGATATTCATGCTGCTGGTCAGTAACGCTGCGCAACGTCTTAAGTAGGGATTTTCCGTGAGTATCTGGTCGCTCAATGACATCAAAAAGGATTTGAGCGACAAGCAACAACACCGTAGTACTTGGCGCATTGCCGCGCCAATGTTGCTGTCTAATATGACAGTGCCGTTGGTGGGGTTAGTTGACTCGGGTGTCATGGGGCATCTCCCTGATTCCCACCACTTAGCAGCTGTCGGCCTTGGCGCTGCATTATTTACCTTTATTGTTTGGACCATGGGCTTTCTGCGCATGATCACCACAGGTTTGGTGGCGCAGGCTTATGGCGCGAGCAATCACCAAGACATCCGGCAGTGGCTTTTCCTTTCTTCGCTGTTGGCCCTATCAGTCGCCATCATAACCTTGATATTAAACCCTTGGATTATCGATCTCATCTTATGGTGGGTGGAAGGCTCTGCGGCTGTTGAAGAAAGCGTATTATTGTATTGGAATACGCGAATTTGGGGACTTCCTTTTACACTGCTCAATGCGGTCATGATTGGCTGGTTCATTGGCATGCAGAATGCACGAGTCCCGTTCGCGATGCTGTTGATCATTAACTTATTCAATGTCGGACTGGACTTGTTATTTGTGCAAGGCTTTGGCATGGCAGTTGATGGCGTCGCAATCGCCAGCGTCATTTCAGAAATTCTTGGTTTTATTTACGGCGCGATTTGCCTCAAGGGGTTGCTTAATAAGTTTCCTTTGCAAGAAAAGTTTCAGTTGGCATGGGCTAAGCTGAAGCAGCTGTTGCGGCTCAATGGTGATTTGCTTATTAGAACATTGTCTTTAGAGCTGGTGTTCTTTACGATTCATTCCCGAGGCGCAGAGCTAGGTGACGAAGTAATGGCCGTGAACGCCGTGCTGTTAAACTTCTTGCTAGTGATCTCAAACGGTTTAGATGGCTTTGCTAATGCCGTGGAAGCTCAAGTCGGACGCGCTTTAGGGCGCGATAAATGGCAAGACTTTAGAGCAAGTATTAATGTTGGTGGGTTTTGGTCGATCGTCACCAGCTTGGCTTTCTGCCTGACATTTCTGCTGTTCGTAGAAACCTTTATAGGTTGGATTACTGACATTGAGTCGGTTAGACAACAGGCAGAGCCCTATCATATTTATATTATCTTAATTCCGTTAGTTGCTATTTGGGGATTCTGGTTGGATGGAATCTTTGTGGGTGCCTCAGCCATCACCACGATGCGAAACTCAATGATTCTTGCTGTTATTGTTGGCTTTATACCACTTTATTTCTTTACCAAAGATTATGGTAACCATGGCCTATGGTGGGCGTTCTTTGCATTTTTAGCAATGCGAGCCATCACCTCGTTCTGGTTACTGTACCGAGGTATAAAAGCAGGGCGTTATATTTCTTTATCGACGATAGAGGTTTATAAAAATGGTCTTGTACTAGGAAAAGCCACTAAACCTTAGTTTGCTCATTATCAACTTCATTCAGACGATTGAGCTGATACTGTTCGTGGAAGAGTTTTTGGCTTGATTCGTCCTGCTCCAGAAACCCTATGCTATTAATGAACTGCTTCATATCTTTCTGTCGAGCCTTCTCTTTTAAGCCTTGATGATAGAATTCACAGTTGCGAGGGTTTAATAATATAGGGCTTCCATTAGGCAGTAACTGAATATTCGCTTCTCGTACTTCGCCTAATTTAATACCTTCATTATGGAGTTGGGCTAACCAGTTTCCTAAGACAATTGCAGTAGGGTGTCGGCGGCTTTGCGGAATATGGTGCAAAGCAACTCCGGGGGACTCCTGATAACGCAGCATGTAAGCGTCACGCTCATGGCAGAAGGTAAATTCTTTAGGCGATATGGTGTAAAAGCCACGGAAAGTAAACAAAGCACATTTTTGAAGCATTGTGCTTAATTCTTTGCGGGTTAAGTCAGTACCGAAGCTGGTGCCGCGATGGAACACATTAAGCAGTTGGCCGTCGATAGTCCTTACAAGTTTAGGTAGGCCACTGTCTCGAGACAGGATTTTTCCTGAATACAAGGCGCCATCATGTTGTTCAGCGCTAATGGACTTGAGTTTTGGCGGCTTTTGATAATAAACGCTACGCTGCCCCTCGGGTAAGGTTTTAAAGCGTCGATGAACCCAGTAATACTGTTCAGGTGCCTGCATGACACAAGCTTCAAGAATCTTGTTAGTCATGGTGCAGTCAATATAATCATCGCCCGTAAACTCAATTTCAGGTAACACTTCTATGGTCATCACACCTTGTTTATTTTTGTGATAACTCACTGGCAAAACTTTAGCCTTGCCCAGTTTTGCAATTCGTTGTGGCGACGTTAGGGTGCAAGCTGGGTTGCCGAAGAATGGTGCAAACTCAGTACTGTGTCTCCCCATATCCTGATCCGGCATCAGCCACAAACCTTCGCCACTTTTTAACCACTTACCAATAGAACGAATATCATTACGCCCCATTGTTTTACTACGGTTGTTACGACCGGCCTGAATGTGATTGTCGAGCACGGGGTTTTTGTTAGGGCGATAAAAAGCGGCAAAATCGAGGTACTTAGCCATCAGTGCACCAGCGAGTTCTAAGCTGGTAGTATGGTAGCCTAGGAATAGAATTCCCTGGCCACTTTCTTTAGCTTTCTCGTAGTGTTCTAGGCCTTTGATTTGATGATATTTCTCAAGTTTTTCAAAAGGCTTATACCAAGCTAAGGTAAGTTCTGCAAAACCTTCGCCCAAAGCAAGGAAGTGTCGCTTCGCCATCTCCTGGCGTTCATCAAATGTTTTATTATTAAAACAATAGCGGAGATTGGCTTCGACGATCAGGCGCCTACTTTTTACACGATAAAGAAGGCGCCCTATAGTACGGCCGGTAGCCATAACGACAGGGTAAGGAAGCTTTGCAAAAAGCTTTAGTACGCCAAAGGCGAATCCGAGGGCGGTGCGTGAGCCTAGAGAACCTTTTTCTTTTGACAAAATGAGTCGATAGTTAGTGTTTTCATCATTTTACCGCGTCACTGAGCAATTACAATGACTGTGAAATTTGTCATAATGCGGACAGCTTCATCTATATTCA
>Ga0208057_1000604_pt1 | contig 13069 bp, 10 predicted proteins | sample DeeseametaMP1649_FD_184183 | JGI IMG/M metagenome (GOLD analysis project Ga0208057, IMG submission 184183) | Marine microbial communities from the Deep Pacific Ocean - MP1649 (SPAdes) | ecosystem: Environmental > Aquatic > Marine > Oceanic | place: North of Tokelau, South Pacific Ocean...
CCGTGACTATTAATTTGATCGAAAATTAGTGGAAAAGTTCAATTAAGAACAAACTAAACATCTTCAACAGAGTTCAATATTTCACCCAGTTCTTCTAAAGGACACGTTAGCAGAATAGCACTATATTGAAAGCTTAAAAACACACAATTACACGCTACTGATTATTTCTGACTGATAACTTTAGCAAACTGTTTTAAGAGAGAGGAAATATTGAGGTTAGATATTTACGAAAAATATAAATTAAGGGAAAGTACACCAAGCCAGAAAAAACGCTCTAACACAGCAAAGCCTGCCAACGAGGAGGAAACTACACAAAACACTGAATGGGTAATTTAAGTAATTTGTGGATTGGTAAAAAACACAAAAGGAAGTCCCGGACTTACGAATCAGCAAATCCCGGATTTTATTCTTGAAACAATGCTTGAGGCAGCATTGTTAAACAGTGGGCTTAGTCTATAATGAAATCAACTCGAAGATTGAAAGAGAAAGTGTTATTAAATGTTAAACTATTTGGCATCATAAACAATGAGAAAGAATAATTAAAGTCAGTCTTTTCTCCAATTTTTTGATTAAATCCAAACCAGGGTTCCACGATTACCCCACCCTCATTTATTTCTTTAGATGTCGAAGCATCATACCTTCTTCCTCCAGCACCACCAGCTGCAATACCCCAATCAACGTATATATCGTCGAAAATGGTAAAATCATAACCAGCCACCAAAGCAGCAGTAGTAAAGGTACCACTTTCTAGAGGACCACCCAACTGTCCCGTGAAACCTGTCCCACCAATAAAAAACTTCTCTGTGTTATAGACAACAAAGCGCCACCCGTAAAACACAGTTGGCAACCCGGGGGCATACTTCAGAACTATTCCTGTTTTGGATTTCTTAAAGTATGAACTGGCGTATATATACTCTCCTGACAAATTTGTCTTTGAAGTTTCATCTGTCGGTGCGACCTCCTGACTATCAGTTTGAGCTAAAACCTGGACAGAAAAAAAGATAGATATGAGTAATATTATGAGTTTTTTCATGTTCAATTCCTTCTTCTGCTCTTAATTAATTTGAAAATCTTTTTCCAACCTAGCATGAAAGTTTATTGTTTACTAAAGAGTATTGCAAGCTTTTTATTCCAAAAAAACCGTATGATATACTTTTTTTAAGTTAAAATACACAATAAAACAGTATTTTTCCACAAAAAAATTATTTCAGCTTCAAATACACCTAATATTTTATGCAAAACAAATTGTATATTACAACAATTGCAAGTGTGAAGCCTAATTGATTATTTGTTTAATAATTCCACAGTGTGGCTGGTATATATGAGGATTCTTCACGCAGTTGTTCGATGAGTAACCTGATTTGACTGTTATCCGGCTCAAGTCTCAACGACTCCTCCCACGCAGTTTCTGCTAACTGCAATTCTCCAAGCTGATAATAGACAATTCCAAGGTTCCACCAGGCCACAGAATATATAGGATATTTTCTAGTGAGACTTTCCAGGAAACTGCGGGCTTCATGGCGTTTCCCAAGTTTTATAAGCACAGCTCCAAGCCTCAACAGTGCTTTATGATGTTCAGGTTTCAGGTGAAGTACTTGACGGTATAATGTTTCGGCTTTTTCCAGATGATTTAGTTTTTCATGTGCATAACCCAGATAAAGGTTGATTTCAGGATGTTTGGGGAATTTCTTTCGAAGTTTAGCAAGTAGTAAAAGCGCACTTTGCGGATCGTGTTGAACCAGCCGTAATTTTGCCAGATGCAGATGAGGTTCTGGTTGTAATGGTTGCAGTGCTGCAGCATCTTCAAAAGACTGAAGTGCTTCTTTCCAGCGGCGGGCATTGTAATCCTGCTGACCGGAATGCATCAGCTGTTCGAAACTTTGTGTTTTTTCGGAAAGTGCAGGAATCATCCATGGTTCTAAATCCTTGATCAGCACATGGTAAGGCTGCCAGCCATCAGTACTTGGTTCGGTAACAAACGGATAAAGTTTTAGCCCCCGCTTGACGAAAGCATCACCTGCCTGAGGGGTTTGTCCGATAGTAAGTCCATAGAGGATCAAAGACATACCATCGCGGGGATTTAACTGATTGGCAATATTTGCCTGTTGTTTAGCAAACAAGGGTTCTCTTCGAAGGTAGTGCACGAGCGAGAGTAAAGTGTGATGCTCGCTATTATCAGGGTGCTGTTTCATGGCTGCCAAAATTTCTGTTTCTGCAGAATTTAGAGCAGGGACAAGAGCTGGTTCTAAAACTCTGCTTTCGATAATGAGCATGACAGCTCTGTAGAATTGAATCGATGATGCCAGAGAAGGATAACTAATTAGCAATGCCTCCAACTCATCTTTATGTGCTTCCCATGCAGAAGTATTAGGGACAGGTACTTGTTTAAGTCTCCACTGATAAAAATGCTTTAGACCATCCCAATCGTAGGTTTTGGGGAAATGAGTCAGATTACTGAAAAATTTGTCCCCCTCACCAAGGCTTTGCAAGAGTGAAACTATTAGTTTATCAGGAGAGTTCCAGGTATGAGTGTTTTGTATTTTCAGAGTAGATTTACTTTTTCCGAAAATACTGATGCTCAATGTAACCGAAAGTTGGTTAAGGACTTTCTGTAAAGATATTTGAATTAGTCTGTTCGGTTTTATTTGGGAAATTTCCGAGTTTTGTAATGATATATTACTTGAGGTAAGCTGTCCGGAGTCACGAAGACGCTGATTCCAGCGGCGCATGATATCCGGAGTTATTACAGAGAATCGATCGGCCAGTTGCAGCTGCATGGAAAGTTCTTCCTGAACAAACAGCCCCAACCAATTCAATCCTTTTGAAGGGTATTTGACATCAACTGAAAGTAATCCAACTGATTGACGTGCCTGGAGAAACTGAGGAGACACCAGGTTTACAAAGAGCAGGCTTGTAAACAGCAAGGGGAGAAGTTTGCGAAGAAACTGATTTTTTATTTCCTTCGCAATTAAAAATGAAGGCAAACGAGCAGTGCAAAAAATTATGGTATATTTGAAACACGTCGTTAGCGTCATGCGTAGTGTTGTGAGGATCCCGGGGCTTCAGTGTATGAATCTGCACTGGTACCAAAAGTGGACCCTTCAATTTCATCTCCTTCAAATACTTCCGTATCCGCCTCAGCCTCCTCATCCTCAGTCTCCACAGCTACCACTTCCTCTGCCTCAACTTCCTCCGTCTCAGCCTCCTCAGCAACCACTTCCTCAGCCTCTTCGTCTTTTTGAATTGACGTATCAACCTCTGCCTCAACTTCAACAGCTTCCACATCTTCCAGCTGTTCAAATTTTTCAATTAAGGATGATAGCCTTTGCTCCCAATCTTCATATCGATTTTCCAACTCATCATTCTTTTCTTTTAAATCCGTAATTTCCATTCGTGAAAATTCGATGGTTTCAATCGCTTCATTAATTTTTGCTTCAAGCTGTTTCAGTAAATCGTTTGACATGTTTAATTTCCTTAAAAAATGGTTGTAGCAACTTCCTCACGGAATTCGTTAACCGGATCCCCGGCAAAACTTTCAGCACAACTCTGATGCAAGAGCTGTACATTTTAGCTTATACTTGAATGAAAAAGGTAATCAACAATAATAACAATTGATTGCTTGTAATTCCTGAAATAAAGGTTTAACAAAAAAAGTATGCAACTGTCAGTCACCTACTTTCGGCCTGATTTTTCAGACTAATCGTTGATTGATGAAAACTGGGGACCATACAATTGGGCAATAACAAATCAGCTGAAACGGAGATAGAAGCCGGTTTAGATAATATTGTTCAGGCACTGTTTAATAATTCTTCAATTATTATGAGGCAAGTATTTTTGGTGAGACTATTCTTTTCTTTCTGATTTTCTTATGAGCAGGAACGGGTAATCTTTCAAGAATACGAGAGTAGATTTGTTCCATACTCAATTCAGCGGACCTTAGTTGTTCATCCGGGTTCCCTTGTGCTATGAAGCGATCAGGAACTCCAAGCTGCAGTGTAGGAACACAAATACCACTTACACTCAGAGTTTCAAGCACACCACTGCCGAAACCTCCGTGAATTGTGTTTTCTTCAAGGCTTACCAGTAATTGTACTTCTCTACCAAGCCTAACAATTACATCCTCATCCAGCGGTTTGACAAACCTTGCGTTTACAACAGCAACTGAGTAACCATTCTTTTCAAGAAGATCAGCTGTCTGCTCTGCAATATCGACCATTAAACCTATCGCAAACAGCGCAATATCTTTCCCTTTTCGTAAAATTTGTGCTTTGCCAAATTCAAGTTGAGAACAATCATTTTCGTCAGGATTAGCAGTATTTCCTCTAGGGTAGCGTATTGCCGAGGGACCGCTTTCATTATTATAGGCAAGTTCCATCATGCCGCGCAATTCCTCCCCGTCACGGGGTACCATTATTGTCATGTTCGGAATCATACGCAGGTAAGTCAAGTCATACAATCCGTGATGGGTCGGGCCATCAGCTCCAACAAATCCTGCTCTGTCGAGCATGAAGCGTACCGGTAATTTTTGAATTGCTACGTCGTGTATAATGTGATCAAGTGCACGCTGCAAAAATGTGGAATAAATGGCAACAAATGGTTTACTACCGGTGGTTGCAAGTCCTGCTGAGCACGTCACAGCATGACCTTCAGCGATACCGACATCAAGCACACGTTCCGGGTATTTTAGTTGCAGTTTAACGATACCCGTTCCACTCAGCATGGCGGCAGTCACAACCACGACTTGTTCATCTCGTGCCATCAATTCTCCTAGTTTGTTTCCAAAAACCTGAGAAAAACTAATTGCATTTCCGGATGATTTTTTCTTTACAAATTTTCCATCCTCTGGTTCGAATGGGGTAACACCATGATACTTATGGGCATCTTCTTCAGCAAAAGCATAGCCTTTACCTTTTTGTGTAATGGCGTGGATGACAATGGGACCGTCTAAATCCTTAACATGATTTATTAAATCCAGCAGTTCTGGAAGATCATGACCATCGACTGTACCAAAATATCGCCAACCCAATTGTTCAAAGAGCATACTTGGCGGAGAAAAAAAGCTCTTTGCAGAATCGTGTAATTTCTGTAAAGTAGTTTTCAGACCCAGTCGTTCAGAAAAAGGTGCCTTCTCTGCGAATTCCAGAGTTTCTTCACGGAAACTGTTGTAAAACCTGGAAGAGGCAAAACGAGTCAATAATTTTGAAATTGCACCAACATTTGGATCTATACTGATGCTGTTATCATTGTAAATAACCAGCATGTTTTTATCGAGAGCACCATTGTGATTCAGTGCTTCAAAAGCTAAACCTCCGGTCATTGCTCCATCTCCGATAACAGCAATGACACGATGTTTTTTTTGTTGAAGATCACGTCCAATGGCCATTCCAAGTGCTGCAGAAATTGAAGTTGAGGCATGTCCTGCTCCAAAATGGTCGAAACTGCTTTCGTCACGTGAGAGAAATTTTTTGATGCCGCCGGCTTTACCAAGCGAATCAAATTTTTCATTGCGGCCGGTCAGAATTTTATAGGCGTAGGCCTGGTGTCCTACGTCCCAGACAATTCGGTCAATGTTGAAATTAAAATTTTTCAGCAATGCTACTGTGATTTCTACAGTACCAAGGGAAGAAGCAAGATGGCCTCCACGTTGGCTGGTGACTTCGATGATACGTTGACGGCATTCTTCGGCCAACTGAGTTAATTCTTGCAAATTTAAGTTTTGTATCTCTGTAGGTTGTGAGATACTTTCCAATAACGATTTCATTCTTGAATCTTAAATACTTAGTTTCAATGGGAAAAAATATAAATGTCTTCAGATCTTCAGTTTTATTTCCCAATTGGTTCAGGCCACTGATGTACCATGTCTGTCAGTACGAAAAGATAATCATAGGGTACAGTATATCTTGGAGGGATTCTTATGTCCACTAATACACTGGAACAATTAAAACAGGCCAAATCGGCTCTTGAGGCTGAGAGGAAACCTGTATCTCATGTTCAGGAAGCTGTAAAGGCAACAAAAGATATCACTCAATTTGTTAAATTTGCACTGAGTAAAGAAAATCGCTGGATTTTTCAGGCAGGTGAACAGGATAGTATAGTTTCAATTCTGGCGGAGATCAACCGAACCAACAAGGAACTGTATAATAAATGCCGCACTCCGGAGCATTTTAATAGAGATGCAACTCGTTATTTGAAAATGAAGAATCATATAATCCGCAAGTCTGAGTGCATCCATTTTAGTCTGGATCAAGGATTTTATGCCACAGAACCACTTGGATTTTCTGCCGGAAAAGCAATTGAATTATCTCTGAAACAAATCCGGAAAATACGCGACGGTCACCAGCAAGGAAAATGGACACGATTGCCAATTGATGTAAATGCAGATGATTCTGCAAAAACTGAAGTTGAAAAAATATACGCAGAGAGCGCACCACTTGCAGAAAAATTACTCAAAAATGAAAATATTGGTAACTTTGATCCACCAATGACCATAGAAGAAGTTCAATCTGTTTATAAGTTTTTCCATAATGTTCACCAAATCCAGGAATTGGAGCAGCAAGCACTGACGGATGCTCTTTCAAAAAAAACGCCTGCGGAACAGTCTACTCCAAATGAAATTCTGGACAAACTTTCCAGTTTTGAAAGAAAGCTTAAAAATGTAAGAGTTCCGACCTCAAAAAATATTCCGGACTGGGGTATTCATCTGTACGAAATGTCACTTACGGATATGACCCTCCGTATGCATCTGCTCCGTATCCCTTTTGAACCATTGGGATTTCTTAATAGACATTTGAAAATACTTGAAGAGCAAAAAGACAGTGATGGTATTGAGAAAAGTATCTCAAGCTTCCATGATAATGCTGTACAGGAACTGGAGCAACTGCAACTTTTTAGTGAGTCTTTTGCAGGTGTTGACGAAACTTTACAGGAAGTGACAGGAATTCTACAAAACCTTTCAATCTGCTTTGGAAAGATTTATCACAATGCATCTTCACAAACTATCACCAATTCTTTCCTGATCAAAGTCCTTGAACTGATCAAAGGTATGCTGGAAAAAGGTGGTCGCGTTGCTGACTCAAAGAGCGATACATTGCTTAAATTACATCAAAGTGTCAATGATGTTGACTTGTTTGATGACCCAATTACAGAAGGAATGATTCATTCGCTGGACTTACTTGAACAAGGCAAAGAAGCGATGAGTCAGTATTGTGACAAACTTAAAACCTTTTTGGAAACACTTTCAAATGCCTCTGACTGGGACTCCAGGCAGACTTATAAATTCTTGAAGAACGCCTATGATGAAAATGCGAGTTTAACCTCAGCATCAATGTTTTTTGGAAGTATAACTAAAACATGTGTTTTGTTGAAAAGTTCCATCAAGGAAGTCGAATCTATGTGGCTGGAACTAGCTAAGTTGCGAGAACAAAAACTTGACTCAGGGGCCTTGTATGAGCAAACAATAGCACTGCTGGGACAGGACACGGGATTTTCTGAAAATAGTTTGCGGCAAAGAGCGGATCAAGTGGAGGAGTTGAATTGGATACTGGATGAAATGTTAGGTCTTGGAGTACAAGAGGAGCAGCGTTTTGTCGATGAACTTCATTCAGAGTTAATACCAGTCAGTGACAGGATTAAAGCTCTTAGAATAAAAGAATCTGCAAGAAAAGTAGAGTTGACAAGCACTAAAGAAAAATCAGAGCAAGATTCTATTGTGGTAAAATCCAAGGTTAGAAAAACAAAAAAATCTGAAAAATCCAGTGAGCTTGCTATTGGCAATAAAAAACCAACTTACGATCCTTTCCAGCCATTTCAAATGATTGCTCTGAAAAAAGCCTGCAAAGAAATGACATCATCCGAGGGTAAAATGATATATCAGGTGTTGACAAACACACACATATTTTTCACCCTGTTGAACAAAATGGAAAGTTCCTTCAAACAAGGTGAAGGACTTGAAAATGAACTGGAACAGGATTTAGCTAGAAGCAAAACAACACAGGAATTTTTGATGAATTTTGCAAGATTGAAATTTTTACCAAATGGTTATTATAGCGAAAACAATACCCCCTTTGATTACAATGAAGAAAAGAGGCAATTTGAGGTCCCGGAGGGGATCAAAAAACAGCTTAAAATTACCGATAGTTCTACCAGTTCACCCATGGACATTTTCAGTCGACTGATTCGAGTGTTGTTGGGTTTAGATGATTCTAATACGCTTGCTGCCATAATGCCCCCGCAAAATTTATCCATTATGGAGGACGATTTTATGCTTAAAAGAAAAGATCGAAAAGCCGTTGAGGAAGGATTGCAATCGACGTGAATTCCAAAAAAGTAATGATCCCACTGCATTTTTAGGCAGTCAGTACGTATCACATGCAGTAGAAGCAAACCTCCCCTTGAGCATAGATCCGACAATCTGGCTGATTGCTCCGCTCGCTACCGCAGTTATATGCGGGATTCTGGGTTTGTGGCTTGCCGGACAGAGACTGCAGTGGACACCATGGGGGAAAATTCGCTCTTGATTAATGCTTAACATCCCGCAATAGTGGGCATCATTTCAGTTGGCTGTCCTTATTCCCACTTCGATTGTAATAACTGATCGCGGTCTGCTTTTTTTCTAATTCTTCCTGACATTGAATGCATAGTCGTACACCCGGTACTGCTTTCCGCCGGGCAGCCGGGATTTCGATTTCGCATTCCTCACATTTGATAAAACTTTCACCTTCTGGTAAGCGACTTCGTGCTAATTGAACAGCATCTTCAACTGTAGCCTCAATTTGCTCCTGTACCGCCCCTTCACGGGCCCATCCTACAGCCATTTTGACCTAAAATAATAATCCCGAAAATATGTTAATTCACCAAGAATTAAGTCCTGTTTATCAGTTAATAATTTTTCAACAGTTGATGAATAATATGCACGACTCAATTGGTTCCTTCTTTTTTCAATGATAATTAAATATTATAAACAGGCATAATTGTTCTACGAATATTTTTTCTGATCAATACACAAAATAATCAGAGGGTACTAGACAGTTTATCAAATACAATATCAATCAATCAGCGTATTATCACACAAACTCGATGTTAACACAAAATTCCAAGAAAACTTTGCCTGCGTCATTTGCAATACTTCTTTAATGCGAAAAGGACGTATAGTGATTATTAAATAGGGTCAGAGTATAATTATATATATAAATAATTCAGTCAAATGTTTAGTTAAATTAATAGTAATAACAACTCCTCTACGGAAAGGGGTTGAGTGTCGAATCTGACTCAGATAGAATATCCTGCACGAAGAGAAATCAATCAAGCTTGAAAAAGATTTAAATGCCGGAACTACCTGAAGTCGAAACTGTCGTTCGAGAATTACGTGAAGAAATATGTGGAGACATTATTTCATCAGTTGAAATATTCCGCAGTAATCCAATTGTGCAGGGAGACCTGGATACGTTCCAGGAACAATTGTGCGGAAGAAAATTTATGGATGTTAGGCGTCGTGCCAAATATCTGATTTTTAATTTAGAACCAAAAAGATATTTAGTTGCTCATTTACGAATGACTGGGAAATTCATAGTCAGTGATCCTCTACCGGAACCGACAAAATATAATCGTGTCTGGTTTAACTTAGAAAGTGGACGGCAGATGATATTTGATGATATTCGCTGCTTTGGAACTCTGGAAGTATATGATGATTTAGCTGACTCAAAGTCCTTGCAAAAACTGGGAATTGAACCTCTTTCGAAAGCTATGACTCTAGGTTATTTCAAAAAGAATCTTGGATCCTCCAAGCGGGAAATTAAATCAGTACTGCTGGATCAACAAATAATTGCCGGACTGGGCAACATTTATGTTTCAGAAATATTGTTCCGCTCCAAGATACATCCTCAGCGAAGTGCGGGCAGCATCAATAAAAGAGAATGGTCGTTGATTATAAAATACACAAAATATATCCTGCAAGAAGCGATAAAGAATAATGGGACAACTATTTCTGATTTCCGCAGAGTTGATGATAAAACTGGGGCATTTCAACAATTTCTGCAGGTTTATGATAAAAAGGAACAGCCCTGCACAGAATGTGGAACGCCTATTCAACGAATAGTGCAGCAGCAAAGGAGCACTTTTTTTTGTCCGGAATGCCAACGGTGACAAAATATTTTATATGAAGCTAATCTTAAAAATATTTATTCTAATTTTGTTGCTCTGTTCCAGTTCAGTGACTTTGTGGGGCCAGCAGCAAAATATAATTCTTACCGGTAATCAAAATACTGGATCATATATTTTTGCTAATGAGCTGGCGCGTCTTTGGAGTTCATCCAAAACCAGTCGCAAAATAGAATTCGTGATACATCCTGAAATTTCGCCCGAGAGCCGTCTGACACAATTAGAGAATAACAGGGTTACACTGGCGATTATTGATGCTGCAATCGCACACAAAGAATTAAAAAAACACCCAGGTTTGCGCGTTCTTACAGTTCTTTGGCAAAACTGGTTGTATGTCATGGGTACAGTTCCCGGACCTCTACTCTCACTTGAAAGCACCCAAACTTTGCTTGTACATGATAATTCGTTTTATTTCGCGCAAGTCTGGAAGAATTTAGCACCGCAAACAAAAATTAACTGGTTCAATACTGAGAGCATTCCAAATTTTTCAGAAGGTTTTTCTGAAGAAGTGCTTGCTTTCACCGGTCCTGCTCCATTGAAAGAAGTAAACGACTGGCTGGAACAGTTTCCGGGAATCCGGCTTTTATCATTAAATCAGCAGTTGATTCAGGCTTTGCGGTTAAAATTCTCCTGGCTGATTACACAAAAACTTCCTGCCAATAAATATCATTATCAAATAGAAGAATTGGAGGGAGTGGCTTGGTATCCTGTTTTGGTGGTACGCAGGGATTTTTCTCAAGAACACGCAAAAACATTGCTGAACCTGATTTTTGCACAAAGCAAAGCTCTTAACCCGAATGTACTTTTTCAAAGTTTACTCCGTACAAACAACATAGCTTTTAAAAAGATTTACGCTTATCATGCTGCAGCAAAAAAAATGTTACGCTTTAAATGAAAATGCAGTTTGAACATATTTCAGTTTTAACACAAGAAGTGGTTGATTTTGCCCCGGAATCAACACAAACAATTCTGGATTGTACTCTTGGCGGCGGGGGACACAGCAGGTGCTTGTTGGAAAATTTCCCGGACGCAAAGCTGTACGGAATTGATAGAGATGCGCTTGCTGTAAAAGCTGCAGCGGAAAGATTGAAGACATACGAAAAGCAAACCAAACTGGGTCAGGCCAGTTTTTCTGAACTTCCTGAATTTTTTGCCGAGTGCGGTGAGCCTGTTTTTGATTATATTTTGGCTGATATAGGCCTGTCAAGTGAGCAGCTGGTACGTGCTGAGAGGGGATTTTCTTTTTTGCGGGAAGGACCTCTTGACATGCGAATGGATCCGGATCGTCAGCAGATCACTGCTGCACATTTGGTCAATAATTCCAGTGAACAAGAATTGCTCAAGATTTTGCGAAATTTTGGTGAAGAACGTTTTGCCAGGAAAATAGTGGGCAAGATACTGGAATTCAGAGGAAAAACCCCATTGAAAACAACAAAGGAGCTTGCTCAACTTGTTAGCAGTGTCATCCCAAGGCGGTTGCAAAAACAGGGGTTTAATCCTGCAACTTTGACTTTTCAGGCCCTGAGAATTGCTGTTAACGACGAACTGCAAGAACTTGAAGTGTTGTTGAAGCAGATTCCATCACGATTAAAAAAGGACGGTCGTGTGGCCTTAATCTCATTTCATTCTCTGGAGGACCGCATTGTCAAACACCAGTTCAGGAAATGGGAAAATCCCTGCGTTTGTCCAACCGATCTGCCATACTGCATTTGCGGTGAAAAACCACGGGGACAAGTCCTGACCAGAAGGCCGGTAAATGCTACTAAAAAAGAGGTTGCCGATAATCCCAGAAGCCGGAGTGCCCACTTGCGAGTTTTTGCATTTGAAAAAACAGTCCTATGATTGAAATTCGCTGTGATGAAAAATGGGAAAACTTGATTAACAAATCCGAACTTCAGAAAATACTAACAATTTTTCTAAAATATTTGTATGCAGGAGAACGTGGAATTTCTTTATATATCGCAAATGATGCAGTAATTCAAAAACTGAACAGGGAATTCCGTGGAAAAGATTGTCCCACAGATATTTTGTCATGGGCTTATGATGAAGATGATCCGGGAATGTTTGAAGCCCAAATGAGTGAGGCTGAATTGGAAAACTCAGAAAGTACAGGGGTAGCCGGGGAACTGGTTCTTTCTGGAGAACGTGTCAGTCAGCAGGCTACTGAAAATGGATGGGATTTTGAGACGGAACTTTTCCGCTTGCTGGCGCATGGCTGTGCTCACCTGGCAGGATGGAATCACGAACGATCTTCGGAGGAAGCAAGTGAAATGCTGGAACTGGAAACTGAGTTATTGAAAAAAGTTGGACTGACAAACATATATTAATCTGACTATTTTATTAACAGTCAGAATTTAATCAGTCTCGAATGTAGTGCAGTTTTTGAAATGCTTTCCGGAATTCAATTACTTCAGATTTCAGCTTTTCCGGTTTTTCCTGTTTCAGCAGCAGGCGGCAAAAAAAGTCGGCAATCGTTTCCATATTTTCCGGGCGCATTCCCCAACGTGTAATTTCCTGGGTCCCCAGACGCATCGCGTTAAAGTCTCCCGGAACAGGAGGCAGGGGCAAACCAATTCCACTGGTGAAGAGATTGGATTTTTCCAAAAGCTTTGAGGCAGTATCTCCTCCACCATAAGTTGCTGCAGGCAGAGCCAAGTGCTGGGAATTCGTGAAGCCTTTTCCACTTACATGAAACACTTCACATCCTCCAGTGTGAAGTGATTCTGCAAGTGCTTTGGCGTTGGCAATACACATTTTCGCATATTCTCTTCCATGTGTTAGCAAATCCAAAACGGCTATGACCATTGCTGCAGCACGACTGAGATCAAAATTTGCCGTAAGTCCGGGGAAAGCAATTTTGTCAAGACGCGCAGCCAGTTCTGCTGAATTCGTAAAAACCATTCCGGAGGGAGGA
>Ga0208057_1000611_pt1 | contig 12964 bp, 10 predicted proteins | sample DeeseametaMP1649_FD_184183 | JGI IMG/M metagenome (GOLD analysis project Ga0208057, IMG submission 184183) | Marine microbial communities from the Deep Pacific Ocean - MP1649 (SPAdes) | ecosystem: Environmental > Aquatic > Marine > Oceanic | place: North of Tokelau, South Pacific Ocean...
CAAAGATCAGCACAATGTTGCGCTCAAACACCGTCAGCAACAGGATCACGAAGAAGATGAAGGGCAGAGCGTAGAGTACGTCGACAATGCGCATCATGAAATTGTCGACGCGACCACCGAGATAACCTGCCGTCGCACCCCAACTGACGCCGATCACGAGGCTGACAGCCGTGGCGACAATGCCGACCATGAGCGAGATACGCAGGCCGATCATCAGGCGCGCAAGCAGGTCTCGTCCCTGCAGGTCGGTTCCGAGCGGATGCAGGCCTTCCAGCGTCGGCGCAATGGTGCGCAGGTCAGAAATGGTGCTGTATTTGTGGACCCAGACAAATGGCCCGACGACTGCAAACAGAATGAGGAAGCCGAGAATCCACATGGAGACGACGGCGGCGCGGTTGCGGAACAGGCGCGCCCGGGCATCTTCCCAGAGCGAGCGTCCCCCAATAATGGCATTCTGAACCGGTTCGATGCGACCAGTCGGGTCGAGGAGAGGATCAAGATCCGTCATCAATCGTACTTCACTTTCGGATCAAGCAGGGCGTAGAGAATGTCTGCTACAAGATTGAGCAGTACGATCAGGCCCGCATAGACAATGATTGCGCCCATCACGAGCGTGTAGTCACGGTTCAGGGCACCATCGACAAAATATGAGCCGAGGCCGGGCAGGCCGAAAATCTTTTCGATCACCACTGACCCGGTCATGACGCGTGCCATTGCGGGGCCGGCATACGAGATCAGTGGCAGCAAGGCCGATGGCAGGGCGTGACGCGCAATCACCTGGCGTTCGGTCAGGCCTTTGGAACGCGCCGTGCGGATATGGTTGGAACGCATTGTCTCGATGATCGAGGCGCGCATGAGGCGGGAGATGATCGCAATCTGTGGCAGGGCCAGCGTGATTACGGGCAAGGTCATATTGTGCCAGTTCATCCCGATATTCGGATAGGTTCCGAGACCGCCAACCGCGAAGATGCCGGCACCAAGGGCAAAGATCAGGATCAGGATCGGGCCGGTAACAAAAGTGGGGATCGAAATGCCTGCCATGGCGATCCCCATGACGCTGTAATCCGCCGCCGAATTTTGTCTGAGTCCCGCAAAAACACCCAGCAATGTGCCCACCGCTATGCCCAGACCCATGGAGAGAAACCCGATGGTGAGGGAGATGGGCAGGCCGTCTGCAATCAAGTCGTTCACGCTCTTGCCAAGCGTTTTGTAGGACGGTCCGAAATCGCCGGTGACAACGCCGCCAACATAGCTCAGATATTGTTCGTGAAGCGGTTTGTCGAAACCGAACTTGGCTGCAATGGCAGCTTCGGTCGCAGGCGGCAGTTTCCGCTCACCATCGAACGGACCACCCGGAGCGGCGCGCATCATCAGGAAAGCCATCGTTACGATGGCAAGCATTGTGGGGATTGCAATTAGCAGACGCCTGAACGTATAGGCCCACGGAATTCGGCTGATGACACGTTGAAATGAGGACACGTACTTAAGTTATTCCGCTGCTGGTAATAGGAATTTGATCATGCCGCCGTCACCGACGCTTGGCATAACGATCCGCAATCCTTAGCTTGTAGCGACAGCCGATCAAGACCGCAGACTCAGGCAGGGACACTAAAATATGGCCGATATTCGCCGCGTTACGGAAGCTTTTGCTGTCGCCCCCCAGATTAACGAGGAGGATGTTGCCCAAATTCAGGCTGCAGGCTTCAAAACCATTGTTGCGAACCGCCCAGATGGCGAAGGCGGCGTGGACCAGCCCCGTATGGGCGCGATTCGTGCCAAAGCCGAATCCCTGGGTTTGGCCTTTGTGGCACTTCCTTTCTCAGGCGCCCCCACCCCAGAAGTCGTCGAGCGGATGAGCAATATCCTGAACGAAGCGCCTCAGCCGGTGTTGGCGTATTGCCGCACCGGGACACGATGCATAACGGCATGGGCCCTGACTCATGCCGGGCAGGGTACAGGTCAGGAAATCGTCGATGCTGCCGCAGATGCGGGCTATGATCTGTCGAGCCTGCAATCGCTGCTGTGACCATCCTGCTCACAGATGTTGTGAGCAAGTGGTCACACTTGCGCCGCATTATGTGTGTTGTCAGTGATGACCGGTCATGCGAAGGCCAAGACAGGGAGGCGCTGGCCATGAGGCTGTATGCGCAAGAGGAGTGGAATGGATGAGCGATCGTCTGTGGATCACCGATTTCAAATACGATGACGGCGCCATGCTGGTGAAGAAGACCGGGCACCGCGTTCCGCTCACATTTTCGCTGGCGCACGACATCTTCACCTGGTTCTGCTTCTATTTCTTTGCGCAGACATGGCGCACCTGGCGCCGGGTCACCGGACACAAGCGCCCCACGATTGCATTCTATCCTGACAAGCCACGCCCATGGTATTTCATCTGGCCAGTGACACATGTGTCAGGTGCCAAATTGATTGATGACGTCGCGACCGCTGACATTGTCATGCAGTTTGATGACTCCACCGAAACCGACAATACGGTCCCGATGGTTCGTGATGGGGCGAAACTGGTCAATTTCACCTGTGATGATATTTCAAAATCGACCGTCGCAGCCGCTTTCGGTGAGGCTGCGGGATATTCTCTCTCGGTTGACCCAACGACCCATCAGGGCCGCATGGTCGAGAAGTCTGAATTGAATGCCGCGCATGATGGCCGGATTCTGGAAGGTCCGCTGGATACGCCCCTGCCGGGCAAGACCTATCAGCGCCTCGTCGACAATGAGATCGAAGGCGGTCTGGTCGAGGATCTGCGCTGTTGCATCGTGGCCGGCTCACCCGTCATCGTGTTCCGCAAGCGTCGGCCCTTGGAGCGCCGTTTCCTGAACGAGAATGTTCAGGTTTTGCTCGACGAGCCTCGCAATTGCTACACGAGCGATGAAATTGCCGTGATTGAGCGGTTTGCTGCATCGATCGGACTAGACTGGGGCGGCGTTGACGTCCTACGTGACCGTTCATCCGGACGAATCTACATCGTCGATGCAAACAAGACGGATATGGGCCCGCCCGTGGCGCTGAAGCTCGGCGCCAAGCTGAGGGCCACACGTCGCATGGCGCAGGCCTTTGCCGTCGCCTTTGCTTCGAAGAAGCGCTGATCGCTCCGGCAAGCCAGGATCGCTGCAAGAGACTAGAATAATATGGCTATTCCCTACGTTCGCGAAATCGAGTTTGAATACGGCATCGTAGAGCAGGTTTCCCCGCTCATTCGCCGCGTAATCGCGAACAATCCCGGGCCGTTCACCTATGTTGGCACTGGCGTCTACATCATCGGTCATGGCGAAGTGGCTGTCATTGATCCCGGCCCGGAAGATGCTGAGCATTTCGAAGCCTTGAAGCGGGCGCTGGAGGGGGAGACGGTCACCCACGTTCTGGTCACTCATGGCCATTCCGACCATTCCCCGCTGGCGACGCCTTTGGCGCAGTGGGCGGGTTGCAAGACTTACGCGAAAAATTGCGGCGTGCCGACCGCCAAGGGCGAGCTTGGCAGTGCAGACGACCTTGGCTTCATGCCGGATGTCAAAGTTGGCGATGGCGACGTGATTTCGGGCCCCGGCTGGACACTCGATGTGATTGAGACGCCGGGTCACACTTGCAACCATCTCTGCTTCGGCTTGCGCGAAGAGAATGCGTGTCTGTCGGGTGATCACATCATGGGCTGGTCGACGACTGTTGTCGCGCCGCCGGATGGGGACATGGGCGATTACATGCGCAGCCTCGACAAGATTCAATCCAGGAAATTCGACACGCTTTGGCCGACCCATGGCGATCCGGTGCGTGGCCGCGAATTCGTCGACCATTTCATCACGGAATACGCCAACCACCGCCGGGCTCGCGAAGCTGCCATTCTTGACCAGCTTCGGGCGGGTCAGTCCTCGATCCCTGAAATGGTCAAGGTGATGTACGCCGAAGTCGACAAGCGCTTGCATCCAGCCGCGGCCATGTCTGTGCTTGGTCATATGATCGAGCTGATCAAGACCGGTGTCGCGGTTTCTCCGGATGACAAACCCACCGTCCGGTCTCATTTCGAACTGGTGAAAACCCCGGTGTGACGGGCTTAATGTCGGTAAACCCGTCCTAGACTGTTTCAACCTTGTTCGGACGCATCAGCAGGCGTTGGATCGCGTCATCGACACTGATTGCGCCTTCAATCACATCCGCAACTGCATCACAGATCGGCATGTCGACGCCGCGATCGGCAGCAATCCGTTTCAGAACCGGCGCGGTTGCGACGCCTTCGGTTACGGCGTTTCGCGCGCCCATGATGTCTTCAAGGGGCTCACCTCTGCCCAACGCCAGTCCGCAGCTCATGTTGCGGCTCGTCTCGGAAGAGCAGGTCAGGACGAGGTCGCCCAGCCCTGACAGGCCGGAAAGGGTTTCGCGCTCGGCGCCCAGGGCAAGAGCGAGCCGGGTCATTTCCGCGCTGCCGCGGGCAATGAGCGCTGCATGGGCAGAGCGGCCCAGGCCCTTGCCGAGTGCGATACCACACGCAATGGCGAGCACATTCTTCACCGCGCCGCCGATCTCTGCACCTAACAGGTCATGCGCGAGGTAAGGGCGGAAATTCGGGGTCGCAACAGCGGCGATCAGTTCGGCGCCAAGGGTTTCATTTTCGATGGCAAAGGTCACAGCCGTCGGCAGGCCCTTGGCCACATCGATGGCGAAGCTCGGGCCGGACATGACAGCCGGAACCGCTTCGGGCAGCTCGTCGGCCAGCACCTGCGTCATGAATTCGCCTGTCTTCAGTTCGATGCCTTTGGAGCAGAGGACAACTGGTGTGCCGGGGCGGATATGCTCTTTCAGTGCCTGCAAGGTTGCCCGTGTGTGCTGGGCAGGGGCGACAGAAAAGAGCGCGTCCATCAGGTGCAGGTCTGCGAGGTCCGATGTCGCCTTGAGCGCGGGGTTCAAAGGTACGCCCGGCAGGAAGACCGTGTTCTCATGGCGCGTATTGATGGCTTCGGCCACCTCTGCTTCGCGGCACCAGGTCAGCACGTCCTGGGCCTCACGGGTCAGCATCTGGGCAATCGCTGTGCCCCATGCGCCGCCGCCAATGACGCCGAATGTCTTGAAATGTTTCGTCATGCGCCGGAGATTGGTCGAAACCGGGGGGCGGGGCAAGCGGCTCGGTCAGATGAAACTGAACGTGCCACGCTCCTTTTCAGTATCCACGCTGACGGCAACCTTGCGGCCGACGGGCGAGGCATCTTCACGTAACGTCGCGAGCGCGGCGGGGGATGCGACGGCAAGTGCCCGGCGCCCATCCTCGAGGCGTACGAACGCGATGCCTTTGTTCGGTCCTTCCTTGCCATGCGTGACCGTGAAGGTTTCCAGCGTGCCCTCGCAATCCTCGCCACAAAGTGTGACTTGTTCGGTTGGTGTTGCATAGGATTCTGCGGGTGCGAAACGAGTCGGCTTCTGTGTCGAGTAGATCCCGACCGCTTCCTTTGTCATCCAGCCACCATTGGCGAGCACAAGGCCATAGCTGCCGGGATCTGCGCGAAGGGTCGACACCATTTCCGCGATACCGTGCAGGGAATAATTGTTTCCGGGTCCACCAAAAAAGGGCAGGCCACCCGTTAGGGTGAGTGGGCGCGGATCATTCTTCCAGTCGATGCCCAGCGCGGCAGTTGAAGAGAACACGGCGCATGGAAAGCAGGAATAGAGATCCAGATGCTTGATATCGCCTGTTGCTTTCGCGGCCTGATCCAATGCGCGATCTATGGCGGTCTGCATTGCCCATGAGCCGTCGAGTCTCGGGCGCAGCGAGATCAGATCGTCGGCCGCTTCGCCTGCACCGTGAAGATAGACACGCTTGTCTTCCGGAACACCCAATGCGTCGGCTTTGGAGCTGCTCATCAGGATCGCAGCAGCGCCCTGGTTCACAGCGTCCTGGGCGATGAACCATTTCAGGAACGGATCAGCATATTCGTAGTTCGCCTTGGACGGTGTCGAAAGAAACTCAACCGAGCGTTCCTCCGGGAATTGAGAATACGGGTTCTTTGCAGCAACAACAGAGAAGGGCTGGAAGAGTTCGGCCATGGCCTTGCGGTGCTGGCTGCGTGAATGGCCTTCGCGGGCGGCGATGGCGTTTTCGAACAGGCCATAGAAATAAGCTGGCGCGACGATGCCATGCTTGATTTCTTCGCGCGACAGCATCATCGGACCCATGCCGCGATCTTCGTAATCCGCATCAGCGCCGTCGGCCCAGTTAATTTCCACATTGTTCCGGCGCGCGCCCTTCGAAGCCCGATTGGCCTCGGAACCGGAGATCAGCACGCAGTCAGCATCGCCCGCATGGATGCGCGCGGCCATCTCATTGACAAGGGCCTGTGGGCTCTGACCGCCAACGGTTTCATAGATCAGCGTATCGGGTGCAGCGCCAATATCGCGCGCCAGCGTGCCGGGAAGGTTGGTGTTATGGCCGTGCGGGTGCGGTGCGCCACCGACTGAATCTTCAAAGATGCGAACAACCGCAATCGTGTCGATGGCCTTGGAGAGGTCTGCACCACTGTCAGAGAGGGCTGCCCTGGACGCGTCGACCATGAGCGACAGGGGCGACGGCGCACCGTCTGCTCCGCTTGTTCCATCCCACTGGCTGAGGCTTTGACCCACGCCAACCAGAACCGGCAGATCGCCTTTTGCCATGACACGCTCCCTTATCGTTGTGTGAAACGACACCTAGCGTGCGAAATTCGGCAAGGCGAGCCGGTACGTTGGGGAAGGAGGCGATGATCGGCGCCGTGCCCGGTCAGGTGGGCACGGCGCCTTCAATGCTGGGTCACTCGCCGTTCAGCAGGCCCTTTTCACGCATGAAGCCAAGAATGACTTCGGCGGCTTCTTCCGGAGAATTGTTCACTGTGTCGATGCGCAGTTCGGGCGCCTGAGGTGGCTCGTACGGGCTATCGATGCCGGTGAAGTTCTTGATCTCTCCAGCGCGGGCTTTCTTGTAGAGGCCCTTCACATCCCGGTCCTCCGCGACGCTGAGTGGCGTGTCGACATAGACTTCAATAAATTCGCCATCAGCCATCAGATTGCGCGCCATTTGTCGCTCTGACCGGAACGGCGAGATGAACGAGACCAGCGTGATCAATCCGGCGTCGGACATCAGGCGGGCGACATTGGCGACGCGGCGAATATTCTCGACGCGGTCCGCATCGGTAAAACCGAGATCGCGGTTCAGGCCGTGACGGACATTGTCCCCGTCCAGCGTGAAAGTGTGCTTGCCTTGGGCAAACAACAGTTTCTGCAGGGCGTTGGCGATGGTCGACTTGCCGGATCCTGACAGGCCGGTAAACCAGAGCACGGCTGGCTTCTGGCCCTTCTGTTCCGCAAGCGCAGACCGATCAACATCCATGGCTTGCCAGTGGATGTTTGATGCGCGGCGGAGTGCGAAGTCGACAAGGCCGAGACCAACCGTGTCATTCGTCATCCGGTCGATCAGAATGAAGCCGCCCATCTCTCGATTGACATCATACGGATCATACGGAATGGCTTGGTCTAGCGACAGGGTTGTAACGCCAATCTGGTTGAGTTCCAGCGTCTTCGCTGGAACATCGTTCAGTGTATTGACATCAATGCCATACTTCGGCGCGTTGACCGTGGCCGTGACAGTCTTCGCCCCCATCTTCAGCAGGTAGCGGCGACCGGGCAGGAGTGGCGTTTCGCTCATCCAAAGCAGGCGAGCCTGAAATTGGTCAGACACTTCGGAAGGGTCTTCGGCTGAAACGAGAACGTCGCCGCGCGAACAGTCGATTTCATCGTCCAGCGTGATTGTAACGGATTGTCCGGCGATTGCCTGCTCAAGGTCACCCGTCGCCGTGACAATTCTCTGGACGGTGGACTGCTTCCCGGACGGCATGGATTTGACGCGGTCACCAGGTTGGATCGAGCCCGCAGCAATCTGTCCGGAGAAACCCCGGAAGTCGAGGTTGGGTCGATTGACCCATTGGACAGGCATACGGAAAGGCGTGTTCAGGCGGCGATCACCAACCGGCACGGTCTCCAGATAATCCATCAGGCTGGGGCCATCATACCAGTCTGTTTCATTCGATTTGCTTGTAATATTCACGCCCTCGAGGGCAGACATCGGGATTGGCTGGATTTCCAAATCCGTCGCCAACTCGTCTGCGAAGGCGTAGAAATCGTCTACGATGTCGTCATAGGCCTGTTGACTGTAATTGATCAGGTCCATCTTGTTGATGGCCAGCACGACTTTGCGGATGCCCAGCAGGGATGTGATGAAGCTGTGGCGCCGTGTTTGCGTCAAGATGCCCTTGCGCGCATCCACCATCAGAATGGCGACATCTGCGGTTGATGCGCCGGTCGCCATATTGCGCGTATACTGTTCATGTCCTGGCGTATCGGCGACGATGAACTTGCGCTTGTCGGTGGCGAAAAAGCGATAGGCCACATCGATCGTGATGCCTTGCTCCCGTTCAGCGGTCAGTCCGTCAACGAGCAGGGCAAAGTCGATATTCTCACCCTGAGTTCCCACTTTCTTGGAGTCGCTTTCGAGAGAGGCCAGCTGGTCCTCGAAGATCATCTTTGCGTCATAGAGCAGGCGGCCGATCAGGGTCGACTTTCCGTCGTCCACGGATCCACAGGTGATGAAGCGAAGCAGGGATTTATGCTCATGCTTCTCCAGATAGGCGGCGATATCTGATTCAATCAGGTCGTCATTGAGGCGCATCAGAAATAGCCTTCCTGTTTTTTCTTTTCCATGGATCCGGACTGGTCGGCGTCAATGACGCGGCCCTGGCGTTCGGATGTGGTGGTCAGGAGCATTTCCTGGATGATGTCTTCAAGCGTGGCAGCTGTGCTTTCGACCGCGCCGGTCAGCGGGTAACAGCCAAGTGTACGGAAGCGGACGGATTTGGTCACCGCCGTGCTGCGCAATTCTTCCGGCATTCGGTCATCGTCAACCATGATGTCCACACCATTCCAGTTCACGACGGGGCGCGGGGCAGCAAAGTAGAGCGGGACAATCTCGATGTTTTCGCGGCGGATATACTGCCAGATGTCCAGTTCGGTCCAGTTGGACAGCGGGAAGACTCGAACGCTTTCGCCCTGATTGATACGTGTATTGTAAACGTTCCACGGCTCTGGCCGCTGGCGCTTCGGGTCCCACCGGTGCTCGGCTGAGCGGAAGGAGAAAATGCGTTCCTTGGCGCGGGATTTTTCTTCGTCGCGTCGGGCGCCGCCAAAGGCTGCATCGAACTTGTACTTGTCAAGCGCCTGCTTGAGGGCGAGCGTTTTCATCACATCTGTGTGCACGGCTGATCCGTGACTGAACGGCCCGACGCCGTCGCGGACGCCATCTTCGTTCACATGCACCAGAAGATCGAAGCCCAGCTCCTTGGCTTTCCGGTCGCGAAACTCGATCATTTCCCGGAATTTCCAGGTTGTATCGACGTGCATCAATGGGAAGGGAGGGCGCGATGGATAGAACGCCTTCATCGCAAGGTGAAGCATCACCGCCGAATCCTTGCCAACGGAATAGAGCATGACCGGATTTTCGCACTCGGCGGCCACTTCGCGGATGATGTGCAGGCTTTCAGCCTCCAGCCTGTCGAGGTGGGTGAGGTTTTTCAAAACGCGTACAGTCCTTCAAGCATCATCAGTATATGTAAGTTCTTGATATCCCAGATATAGCGGGCTTGCGTGGGCGATAGACCCGAATGTGTGTGACATCCATAATTTGATCGTTCAGCAGAGCTAAAGCATGCAATATGCCCACCATGAGACGGTTTTGCCTGTCTGTTGTCGCATTCCTACACAAAGTGTCATTATCCTGGCGGATTCAGGCGGTCTAAATACGCTTTACCCGAATGGAGGTAGAGTATGTGCGGAATTGTTGCGATCACAGGTATAGAAACCGTTGCCGGGCGTCTCGTCGACGGCCTGAAGCGTTTGGAGTATCGTGGCTATGACAGCGCCGGCATAGCTGTGCTGGCGGGAGATGCAATTGAGCGCCGCCGCGCCAGGGGCAAGATCGTCAATCTGGAAGCCCTCATGGCCGACGCGCCGGTTGATGGCCCGACTGGCATCGCCCATACGCGCTGGGCCACGCATGGCAAGCCGAACGAGACCAATGCTCATCCCCATGTGTCAGGCAAGGTCGCGATTGTGCACAATGGCATCATCGAGAATTTCCGCGAGTTGCGTAAAGACTTGCAGGCGCGGGGCCGAACATTCGAGTCTGAGACAGACAGCGAAGTCATCGCACAGCTGATCGACCAGAACATGGCCGAAGGCATGGACGCGGTTGATGCATTCGAAGCCGCGCTGAAAAACCTGTCGGGCGCTTTCGCCATCGCTGCCATCTTTTCCGGCAAGACAGACTTGCTGATGGGGGCGCGCAAGGGCAGCCCGCTGGTCCTCGGATACGGGCAAGGCGAAATGTTTCTTGGCTCAGACGCTATCGCGCTGGCTCCCCTCACGCGCGATGTCACTTATCTGGAAGAGGGCGATTGGGTCGTACTGACGCCCACCAGCCATGATGTGCGCAATGCAAATGGTGACCGCGTAAACCGTCCCCGCGTGAAATCCGCTGTGAACGAAGGCCTGATTGAGCGCGGCGAGTATGATCATTTCATGCTGAAGGAAATTCACGAACAACCGGAATCTCTCGCGCGCTCGATCCTGCCCTATATCGACCAGGCAACGCAGACGCTCAATCTGGGCGACGTGGCCGATACGATGTTCGCCAAGGCTGATCGGGCTGTGGCGATTGCCTGTGGCACAGCGTATTATGCCGCCCACACAGCGAAATACTGGTTTGAACAGAAAGCCAAACTGGCGTTCGAGACCGATATCGCATCTGAATTCCGCTATCGTGAACCTGTGCTGCCTCAGACCGGTCCAGCAATGTTTGTCAGCCAATCCGGAGAGACAGCCGACACGCTGGCAGCCCTGCGCTATTGCCGTCAAAATGGCACCCCGGCCGTGGCTGTGGTCAACGTACCCGAAAGCTCGATCGCCCGAGAGGCGGCGGCGATCGTGCCGACCTATGCCGGGCCAGAGATTGGCGTAGCCTCCACGAAGGCTTTCACCGCGCAATTGTCTGTTCTGGCTGTGCTCGCCCTTAATGCAGCCAAGGCTCGGGGGCATCTTTTGCCTGGTGATGAGGTAATGGCGGTCAAAAGTCTGATGGCGTTGCCACGCAAGGTGACCGAGGCACTTGAGGCACAAGATGATATCCGCGAGATCGCAAAGACGTTGGCCCCTTGCCGGGATGTCTTGTTCCTCGGTCGCGGACGGTACTACCCGCTGGCGTTGGAAGGTGCACTCAAGCTGAAGGAAGTGTCCTATATTCACGCCGAAGGCTATGCCGCCGGCGAGTTGAAGCATGGCCCCATCGCGCTGATCGAAAAAGATCTTCCGGTCGTTGTGATCGCGCCAAAAGACGAGCTGTTCGAGAAGACCATTTCAAATGTCGAGGAAATCCGCGCACGTGGCGCGCGTGTCATCCTCATTTCGGATGCGGCCGGCATCAAAGCTGCCGGTAACCGGGCTGACCATGTGATTTGCTTGCCGGATGGTGATGATATCAGCCTGCCAGTGCTAGCAGCAGTGCCGTTGCAATTGCTGGCCTATCATGTGGCTGTTGCCAAAGGGACTGATGTCGACCAGCCACGAAACCTCGCCAAGTCAGTGACCGTTGAGTGATGAGACGCGCCTGATCGTATAGAATGCGGATCGTGACCACCTGACCTTGCTGGACAGCGTCTTCCTAGCCTGCCTTACTGATGCAGGATGTGGGAGATTCGTGCGTGCCGACCTATGATTTGAAAGAAATTGAAGCCCGGATCGAGACGGTCCTGGCGGAGAAGGGACCTCGGCTCGGCAAGGAGCTGGCTGACGATCTTTATGGCGTTCCACATCTGGCCTTGTGGCAAGCCTGCTATCAGAGCCGCAAGCTGCACGTGTCCCATTTCGCCAGCTACTATTTGCGATTTGATATCACGCGCGACGATCAGGTGCGGCTGAGCCCTTCGATCCTGCGAGATTTCCTGTCCTTCACCTTGTTCGGCTTGCCGGGCCAACGCGACAAGATGATCGAGCGGCAGGGCACCCTGTCGAACATGCATCGGGAGATCAGCCGCGAAAAGCTGTCGGTGGCCCAAGCCGTGATGAAGCAGGTATTCGTCACTCTGGGACGCGACATTCGCAGCCAACTCTGCGCATTTATCGCGGGCGATCTCGCCTACTATCTCGCGCACAATGAGCCACGGGAACACGTCGCGAGCGGGGAGATGGTGAAGGGCTCGGATATCGATATCATCATCATTCTCAGTGAATCCCTGCCGGAAGATGTTCAGGCCCGGATCGACACGGAGATGACCGCGCTGAAGAATTTCTACTTGCGTCATCCAGAGCACCGGCACGAGATTGATTTCATCTGCAAGCGCAAATCGGTGATGGAGCGGCAATTCCAGTATTCTGACATCCATGACAAAATCGCCAGCAAGATTGCCTATGAGTCCATGTTTCTCGGCGGATCTCTGACGCTGTATATGGAAGTGCGCGATGCGATGGTTCGGACCGGTGTTGACCGCATGATTGAGGGTGATTTCGATCACGCGCTCAAGGATCGCAAAAACGCCATGCACAAATTGCTGGAAGCGCACAATGACACAATTGATGAGGAGACGCGCTCGCTGTTCTACTTCTCGCAAGAACGTGTCGAATTTTCCTGACAAGCTGAGTGAAGTGTTTGCCCCTTGGTTATCTTTGGGGTGGAATATTGCTTGGAAGGCACCGACCGCAGGACGAGTTGGATGCCGCTATGGGAGGAATCTTCATGATCCGGTATCGCAACATAAAATCGGTGAAGCCCATTCCGCGGTCCATGCTGGCGGCTGCCATGCTGGGTGCGTCGGCCATTGTGCTGGGGGCCTGCGCAGGCGGCGGAGGAGGCGGCGGCAGTTCCGCTGTCACGCCGATGCCCCCTCCGCCG
>Ga0208057_1000623_pt1 | contig 12826 bp, 9 predicted proteins | sample DeeseametaMP1649_FD_184183 | JGI IMG/M metagenome (GOLD analysis project Ga0208057, IMG submission 184183) | Marine microbial communities from the Deep Pacific Ocean - MP1649 (SPAdes) | ecosystem: Environmental > Aquatic > Marine > Oceanic | place: North of Tokelau, South Pacific Ocean...
TATCGTTTGTCTGCGCAAATAAGTTGGTACTTAAAGTAATTAGAATACCTAAGATTATTGTTTTCATTAAGATTATATTATTCATTGTTCAATTGCACCTAACCTAACCCCACACCCAATATAAGCAGTAATGCTAATCCTTGAATTTCAGCTAATAACAAATTATTTGGCCCAGAGGCGTTTCATACAGGAAATTACACAGAAATTACCCAACAATGTGGGTGTCTCTTTATATAAGGCTACGCAGTATAAGACACAGGTAACACGAGTAACTTAACAGAGGCGTTTCATTTATTTATAAATAATACTATAAAAATGGTTAGATTTCGGTATGAAAAAAATATTCATCTTATACTATCTAATTTTGCTACCATCATGGGCTCAGACGATTACTTATCACAAAGAAGGCGACACTTCAATAAATGGCTACTTGGCTCTTCCAAAAACGAAAAATCCTGCACCAGGGATTATACTGATTCATGAATGGTGGGGTCTTAACGATGATATACGTAAGAAGGCTGATCATTTTGCCGCTCAAGGCTATGCTGCTCTTGCCGTAGACCTATACCACTCCGAAAGTACCAATAAGCCAAGTGAAGCAAGACGGTTAGCGGGTGCAGTAAGGCAAAATATGGACAAAGCATTTAACAATCTTTCTGCAGCAATAAAATATCTAAAAAACCAAACTAATGTAGATAATAATCGAATGGCATCCATCGGTTGGTGCTTTGGCGGAGGTTGGTCCTATCAGATTGCTAAAAATAACCTAGGTGTTAAGGCTTCAGTGATTTATTATGGTCGCTTTAATCCGAAAGATGATCTACAGAAAATGCGCGCAAATATTATTGGGCATTTTGCAGATAAAGACCGAGGAATCTCAGTTGAAACTGTAAAAGAATTTCAAGCCTTACTCAAAACTCAAAATGGTGACCACGAAATTTATATTTATCCTAACACCACTCATGGCTTTGCAAGTCGACCCTTACAAAACCCAAATTATGTTGAAGCAGCATCAGCACTAGCATTTGAACGAACCTTGGCATTTCTAAAAAAATCACTTAAATGATGAGAGCCAAAAATATTGCATAAAAAAAGTTCACATTAAACTCTTATAAACAAAAAAGCCCCCGTGAGGAGGCTATTTGAGCCAGAGGCGTTTCATTTAAATTTAAATTCTTTTGGTGGTTCTACTCCGATTAAATGACGTACAAAATAGTCCCACCTTCGTCTCATCCAATATTGCCCAAGTCCATGACCCTTATTAGGGAAAATAAGCATATCAAAATCTTTGTTCGCATCAATCAAGGCTTTTGCCATTAATAGGGTATTATTGACTGGTACGTTTCCATCAAGTGAACCGTGTCCCAGTAGTAACTTACCTTTTAAATTCTCTGCTAAGAGATGATTAGCCTGATTATCATAGGTAGTGGTGCCATCCTCATTTTTGATGAGCATTCCTTGCCATTTTTCACCCCAGTCGTCTTCATAGGTAGCATTGTCATGATTGCCAGAACCTGAGACGGCCACTTTATAGAAATCAGGGTAACGTAGAATTCCACCTGTAGATGCAAAGCCACCGCCAGAACCGCCATAAATACCTACTCGGTCAAGATCCATCCATAGATGCTGAGCACCTAGTTGTTTGATTGCTTCAACTTGATCTGGTAACCCATTATCTCCCATATTTCCATAGTATGCATCGTGAAAGGATTTTGAACGCCCAGGAGTACCCATTGCGTCGACTTCAATAACTATAAATCCAAGTTCTGCTACAGCCTGCTTATCACTTCTGGATGATCTAAAGCTGCGGCTCCCTACACTGCCAGATTGTGGACCTGGATATAGTGGGTTTAAAACTGGATATTTCCTGTTTGGATCAAAATTGGTGGGTTTATACATAAGCCCATAAATATCCGTCACACCGTCACGAGCTTTGGTTTTAATCTGGATAGGCGGTTTCCAACCTGAAGTCATCAATTGTGAAATATCAGCTTCTTCTAACTTAATTAACTGGTTACCATCCATGTCCCTCAGAACAGTGACTGGTGGTATAACTGGCGTGGAATAACTGTCTATGAAATATTTATATTTTGGAGAAAAGTTAACGGTGTGGTGTGCATATTCCGGTGTCAGAAGTTTTAATTCGGAACCATCCATATTGACACTGTAGTAATACCAATAATAGGGATTACCATCTTCTTTACCACCAGCAGAAAAGTATATTTTTCGATTCTTACGATCTACATATCTGACCTGCTGCACGGCCCATTCGCCTTTGGTGATTCGATTCTTAATCTTTCCCGTTTTCAGATCAATCAAGTACAGATGACCCCAGTTGTCCCTTTCAGAAAACCAAATTACTTCATTCGTCCCTGATAAATAATGCCAGTTGGAAAAACCATCACCTGATTCAAAATAGGTTTTTTGCACTTCTTTCATTATATCACGTACTTCACCAGTTGTTGTGTTCGCCACACGCAGTTGAGCTTCTTTGTGATCTCGAGAACTAGATACAAACGCTAAATTCTTTGCGTCTTCACTCCACCGAACATCTAAGAATACCCCTCCTCGGCCCGCTATATGATCATCACTCGTACTACGGTGCTGATCTGGCGGCATTTTCAATCTAATAATTTCTGGTAAAGTTGTGAGTTCTTCGCCCCCAGTCTGTACATTAATGATTACACGACTAATGCGAAATATAAGACTATCACCAGGAAGCGGATATTTCCACTTGGATAATTCTGGATGGCCAGACTTAGTGGATACCATATACATTTCTCCTACACCACGACTATCATGCTGGAAGGTAGCTATCTTTTTCGAATCTGGAGACCAGAGAACAACTGGTCCAGGTCCTTTCGTCCATCCTGCATTATTTGTGGCATAACCATAACTTTCTATTCCATCAAAGGTTAACTGTCTCTCTTTATTGCTAATTACATCTCGAGACCAAAGATTATGGTCCCGAATAAAAGCCGCTAGTTTTCCATCTGGTGACAAGACTCGGGTACGTTCACGGAGATATCGAGCCCTAGGGGAATTATCCATTTGATCGACGCCTTCATTATGTTCAGAAGTACAGCGATAATTTTCGAGATTGCAGGTATAAGTTATATTTTCTACGTTGAAAGAGATTGACCGGCCATTATTAATATATTTGAATGATCTAAAAGGTAAACCAAAGGCATCATAGGTCGTATCCATAATTGATAGCACTTCAGCTATACGTTGATGGTCAAAGGCTAGTTTACGTGTCTTTTCAACTGGATCTATAATAATAAACTCAGCACCATTGACAATTTTATTTCTGTACCACATACGACCGTCATCCAGCCAGTTTGGACTTACATTTGCATGAAATACAAGCGCGCTTGTATTAGAACTCAAAAAGCTTTCTGCGCGTTGATAGTCTTCAAGTGAAACAGATTCTTGTGAGTATATCATTCCTAAAAAGAATAGGATTGCTTGATACTTTGCTAATTTATTCATTTTTAACTCCTTCATTTGACCCAGAGGCGTTTCATTTCAGCAATACCATCTTTCGGGTTTTTAAATATTTATTCACAAAGGAATCCTATTTGTTTTACTTTTTGATATTCTGGGAAAATGGTTTATTAATTATAAACCTGTTCAAGAATACTCTTTACCTTATGTTTTGTTAATTCAACAATATTATTATCCATTCTTCCTTTTGTAAATGATTCATCAACCAATTTGGGTAATTGATCTCTTGGGATTCCCCAATCTTTCAGGGTAAATGATAAAATATTTTGAGGAATTAATCGAATTGATTCTATTAATTGTTCAAACGTCAAATTATTATTATAACAAATTTTTTCTAATGAATCCTTAACCGATTCTCTGCTTGTTTTCAACAAAGGAATTAACGTAATCGATGACGCCACACCATGTGGCATTCCATAATGAATGGTTAAGGGATAACTTATTGAATGGGCTGCCGCTGTTTTTGTATTAGAAAAAGCCAACCCCGCTTTGTTTGCGGCGATTAAGAGTTTTTTTCTCGTCTTTAAGGTATAGGGGTTGTTTTTAAATTTTTCTATATTTCCGATAATTAATGTAATGGCCTCGATTGCATATGAAGTTGATGTTGAATTGGCATTTTTGTTCCATATCGCTTCAAAGCTATGACTCAACGCATCCATCATAGTAATAATAGAAATATCCAACGGAAGTGATAAAGTGAGATTGCCATCTAAAATTGCTACATTGGGGTATAAATCCGGGTGAGATATAGAATATTTCTTTTTTTCATCCATATTCCAAACTGTTCCCCACATAGTAACTTCACCCCCAGTACCGTGTGTAGTAGGTATGAAAATGCTCGGTGTAATTTTCTCATATGGTTCGGTAATTGCTAATAATTCAGCTAAATCAATAATCCCTGTTCCCATGGAGGCCATTACGGCTTTGGCTGTATCCATTACTGATCCGCCACCAATTGTAATTACGCCATCAAACTCCTTATTCAGATTAAAATCAATTGCTTCTTTACAGCTCTTAAATGTGGGGTTTGGTAATATATTGCTAAATATTGATTTGGGATTAAATACAGTTGATAGTTTTTGTCGTTTGAGATTACCGTTTGATGTAATTACAAGCGGATTTTGAATACCGAGCGATTTTTGAGCATTGATACATTCTTTTTGCCAATTATTTGTTTCAATAACTTCTACAGGATTATAATACATACTCATTTATTTTTCTTGAACGAAAGACATAAAAGTACTTTTATTATCTATGGGTTTAATTGTTGGACGCCCCAAATCGTCTCTTGAGCCAGAGGCGTTTCATTTTAGTAAAACCATCTTCCTCGTCTTAACAAAGTCTTTAGCCTGTAATTGGTATAAGTATACCCCTGCACCTACAGGGTCACCATAGTCATTGGGCGCTGCAATACTTGAACTTGCTTGAAAGATCAGAGAACCGATACCAGCACCCTTTTCAACAATCCCAGCAGTAAAAATACAACAACTGGTGAGAAGTCAAATCCCATGGATTGGCCCGGCAGAATATCCCTAATAGGCTTCAGTATCGGCTCAGTAACCTGATACAACAAACGGGTCCACTGATTGTGGGGATTATGCGGGATCCAACTCATGACCACCCGGACCAGTATGATGATCTGCAATAAATTTATGCCATTATTGACGATTGTATATAGTAGGAGTTTCATATTGAAAATTACAAAAAATTATATAACAATGTGGGTGTCTTTTTATAAACAAAAAAGCACCTGTGAGGATGCTTCCTTGTCGTTAGTGTAGCGTTCATGCTACTTCAATAAGACCATCTTTCGGGTCTTAACAAAGCCTTTGGTTTGGATCTGATAAAAGTAAATCAAACTTGACACCAGCATTACCACGCCTAAGACCGACATCCCGTATGTCAGGTAGCGAAAGAACTCCAGTCGGGAAACATCTGCCGCGAATTGGTCTTTGACCCCCATGACCATGATCGCACCGACATATCCGATTGAATCTGCCACATAAATCACGAATACGGCTGTGCCCATCGCCCTTGTTGACGCAATTAACCGTTCAAACAGGACTGAGCCATAGGGTACGTATGCCAGATACGACCCTAGTCCGCACAGAATCATCCACGTCAAACCATCGATCATGCCATTATCAAATAACAGCGTACCGACACCCATCAACATGACACCGGACGTCATTACACCAAACGCACCGATCAGTCCCCATAAGTTGTTTTTAATCAGGTTGAGCATGGCCAACGCCCCTACCACGCCAAAGGCCACCCACAATTCGCTGCGAGTGAAAATCGCACCTTCGTTTATGCCATATCCCAACTGGTCAAATATCTCGACCCCAAAATTATCACGAAAATCACGATACGCCGTCAAAAAGAAATAGGCAATCATCAACATCACCATGCCCGGCAGAAACTGGCGGATAAATGCCCAACGCTGACTCCCATCCATCGTCGAACGCTCCATTCTCGCCAACCGGTCGTCGCGGGAAGGCTCCGGTAGTCGATTTAACAGGTAGGCCGACAGGAGAAATGGCATCAGAAACAGGCACCCCGTGACAAACGGCATCCAGAACTGGTTTATCTCATGCGCACTCATTAACCACCGACCAATGTCCTTGACCACACCGCTGGCCAGAATAAAAGAACAACTCAACCCTGCTAATAGCATCTCCGATGTCTTGCGTCCCTCGAGATACCATACCACCAATCCCCATACCATGCCTAAAGGGAGTCCGTTAAAGAATATAGCGATCACCTTCAGCGATGGCGGCAACACAGCAAACGCAAATAATGCTGCCTGGGCCGCGAGAATCATCCCGACCAGCATCCTGAATCGACTACGGCGTGTGACCTCGGAAACAACCTTAATTCCAATCATTTTTGATAAGGCATAACCGATAATTTGACTTGTCACCAATACGGTCTTAAGGTCAAAACTTGTGTTAAGAAACATCAGCCCTTCATAGCTGGCCGCAGAAAACGGCTTGCGAAATGCATACATGCAAAAGTACGTTGAAAAGGCGGCCATGATCGCCATGACAGTAAACAGCGTCACCGCCAAAACAGAATCTGAGTCATCCGCGCTAGCGAAAGGCTGTTGATCTTCCGACAACGGCTCGCGTTCACTCATTTGCAACTTCCTTTACTACATTTTCCCGCAATGGATCAGTCTAACGCTTCAAGCAGCAACTCCGATATATAAGCCAGAGGCGTTTCATACGGAAAATTACACAAAAATAACCCAACAATGTGGGTGCTTCCCTAGTGAAAATGAATACCAGTGTTGTGGTCGTGGAGTTCTCACACTTAAAAATATATTATTGTCTGTAAGGTGATCTTTTAGTTCAGTCCAAAACTCTTTCTGTAAAATCTTTGTATCAGTTAAAGTTCTTGTTGATGATATGGATGATTTGACTCACTTACTCCTTATTGAAAGGTATTCTTTTTAAAGCTATCTCACCATTACTCATAACAAAAACAACATCTTGAATTGTACGAATATTTTTTAAAGGATTTTTGGTTACAACAATTAGGTCTGCTTCTTTTCCTACTTCAATAGTTCCAGTTTTATCAGCAATCATTAATAATTCTGCACCAATAATTGTTGCTGATCTAATTGCATCTATAGGTTTCATTCCAAGATCTACAAAGTTTGTTATTTCCATTCCAATTCGAGTTGTACTATTTGGTCCATATCGAGTATCTGCACCTGTTGCAATCTTAACTCCCATTTTATAAGCTGTTTTAACGGTAGTTTCTAAAGCTGCCAGCATATGTTGTCCCCTAATAAAAAGTACAGGATTATCATAATCTCCACCTGGCTCAGTCAAGTCAACTACAGTAGTAAATGTTGGAACTAAATATGTGCCCTTCTCTTTCATAAGAGATAAAGTTCTTTTTGATAAATAAGTACCGTGTTCAATACTCCTTACGCCTGCCTTAACTGCAGCGTAAGCTCCTTCATCTCCATGCGCATGAGCCATAACTGGAATATTATACTTACTTGCTTCATTGACAATAATACTTAATTGCTTTTCAGTATAAGTTTGTTTCCTTGGATCTGTATATGGTAGGCCAGCACGCTCAGTACCCCTTGTTTTAATAAAATCAACACCTCTATCTGCATTAATTTGAACAAGCTTTCTTAATTCATTTTCCTTATTAACACCGTTTACAAGATTAGCAAGGCGTACATCTGCCAAAATTGTTTCTCCAAGATTTGGTGTTACAAAAATACCTGCAGCAATCATATCAGGCCCAACTAATTTTCTAGCCTTAACCATTTCACGTATGGACACATCCTGAAAACTAGATGTACTTGCACTTCGAGCTGTAGTTACTCCTGATTGTAAAGCACGCTTAGCAGCATCCAATGAACTAATATGAGTATGGGCATCAATAAAACCAGGAAGTATATACATTCCATTTAAATCAATTTCTTTATATCCTTTGGGTTTTGATCCAATATTCTTTATTGACTCAATCTTTCCATTTGAGATAAATACCATCATATCTTTTTGTACAGTTGAGTTAAGTCCATCAATTACATTAACATTAAAAAGTACAATTTTTTCCTGAGCCATTAAATAAGACATGGAAAAAGAAATAATTAGTAATAAAATATTTTTCAAAGAATATTTATTTAACATGTTTAGTGTCCTTATCTTAGTTTAGCTAATATATAAAATATAAGAAGAATAAATTCTATTAGCACTTCCTTATCATATTCATATGCTTAGATCAATAATAAGGCTGCTATTGTATAACTTGGTTTTAGCTAAAAGTGCCGTGAGGAGGCTATTTGAGCCAGAGGCGTTTCATTTATTGCTTTGATTTTAACAAGCGTTCAATAAATTCATTAAAATGTTGACCATTAATCCAACGAACCACCACCAATAAATCGTTTTCCCAATCTACATAAATAATATTCGAACCAGCACCTCGAAAAGTAACAGCCGATTCTGGTGCGGAAGGAATTGATTTTTTCGTACCATCTCTGTTTGCATTGAGGAACCAGTTCATATACCCATATCCTTTCATGGGGACAGTCGGTTTTCTCGCCATTTGAATCCAATTTTCTGAAATGAGTTGTTTGCCGTTCCACTTACCATTTTGGAGGTATAAATAACCGAATCGTGCATGATCCATGGCGCTAATCCACATTCCTCCCCCCCAATGACCACCGCCGCTGACCGACTGCATCATTTGGCCGTCAAGTAAAACCCAAGAATTTGTATACCCATGCCAGCGCCAGGTGTTGGATGCACCAATGGGATCCATAATATATTTTTTCAATATTTGTGGAAGTGGTCGCCTCCATACATGAAGCGCTGAAAGGGCCAAGAGATTGACTCGAACATCGTTGTATTTCCAAAACGTTCCTGGTTCATAAAGGGGTTGATTTTGGAGCTCCGTCCATGGGATATCCTTTGGGGGACGATCAGCCCAATCCGGCTTATCCCACAATGTACCCTGCCAATGACTCGTTTGGCGGAGTAAATGATCCCATGTGATTTTGCTGTTATGATCGCTAACAAAGTGATCTGTTGACATATAAGACCCTACGGTTTCATGAACGTCACGGATATAACCTTTATCATGAGCCAACCCTACTACGGTGGATAAATATGTTTTAGATATACTAAATGTCATGTCCACACGATTTATGTCACCCCATTCCGCAACTATGTACCCATTTTTAATGATTAAACCCGTCATATCTCCACGTGGTTTTGTTGGACCTATGATTTCACCATGGGGCTCTTTGGTCAAGGTGGCCTTGATATATTCTTTAAGGTCTCGAGATCCAGCACTCTCGCTTTTAATTGCAAATTGTATCGCACGATTAAGTTTTGACTCGCTCATTCCCACCTCGGCCGCTTGTTTTCTTTCCCAATCTCCATAGGGTGGAAAATAGGTTTGAGATACACCAATAGTAATAACGATCCAGATGATAAAAATATTTTTAAAGTACTTAATTATCATTTCTCCTTTTAAATTTTTAACAATTGTCAAAAAAATATTATACCAAGTTTTACTTGCTGGTTTTTCAAACCAATTCACTTTGTACTCCTTTATTTGACCCAGAGGCGTTTCATTTAGGTTACTTTCTTAAACGAAAATTAATGGGAATACTAATCCAAACACCGAATGCAACCCACATCCCGTTGGGGTTTTGCCGGACACGTTTGCGTGTCCAGTGGAGTGAGGATTAGTAGGTTTATTTTCATTCTACCTGCGCTTTAATGGCATTTTTCCATCCCCTAAATAGAAATGGCGCAACTATAGAAAAAATAATAAACGTAATAAACCATAACGTTTTATCATACCTCCCTGGATAATCAGAATCACCCAATGCCATCATAAAAATAAACTCTTTACACCAAATGACAATTAATGCAACTATTACAATTAGTAATAACAATGAAAATATTTCTAAATGTCCAATACCCATTTTTCTCTCCTTATTTTAGTAATTATTAGTTTCAACTTACAAAAAATCACCCCACAATGTGGGTGTCTCTTTTACAAACAAAAAAGCCCCCGTGAGGAGGCTCATTTGTCGTTAGTGTAGCGTTCATACTACTTCAATAAAACCATCTTTCGGGTCTTAACAAAGTCTTTATCCTGTCCTTGGTATGCACTGTACCTATTAAGTACCCAAGCCTTGGATGGGGGGGGTCCCATACTGTGTCCCATTTAGGGTAAAGTTTGATAAAGTAACTATGGTGTTGCGAATATTAACTTATAATGAGGTTAAAACTAAACGAGAGGGTATTTTTGTCATGAATAAAATAAATCTTAAATCATTACTTTACTTAATAATAGTACCATTTTTGTTTGCTGAAAATCCACCTTCAGACAAATTAAAACTGATGGCGGTTGAAAAAGTAGAGTCACAGTCAAAGCTTATTCAAGAAATGGTAGATATGATTTTTAGTTTTGGAGAGCTAGGCTTTCAAGAAATTGAAACATCTAATTATTTAATTGGGATTTTGGAACAAAATGGTTTCAAAGTTACCCGTGGAATATCAGGTATTCCTACAGCTTGGATGGCAGAATGGGGTAAAGGTAAACCAGTGATTGCCTTGGGCTCTGATATAGATGGTATACCAAAATCATCTCAAATGCCGGGTGTCGCTTATCATAAGCCTATTATAGAAGGTGCGCCTGGACATGGTGAAGGACATAATTCTGGTCAAGCGGTAATTGTAGTAGCTGCCATTGCTATGAAAGAAATTATGATTAATGAAAAGATTAAGGGCACATTGAAAATTTGGCCAGGAGTTGCTGAAGAATTGGTCGCAACAAAAGCTTATTTTGTTAGAGATGGTTATTTTAAAGACGTTGATGCATGTATTTTTACTCATGTAAGTAGTAATTTGGCAGTGACACATGGACAGGCGGGTGGTAATGGATTACTCTCGGTAGAGTATTCATTTAAAGGTAAAACAGCCCATTCTGCTGGCTCACCTTGGAGAGGTAAAAGTGCTCTAGATGCTGTAGAGTTAATGAATATTGGTTGGAATTTTCGTAGAGAGCACCTACGTCCACCATATCGAATTCATTATATAATTACTGATGGTGGAGATCAACCAAATGTTGTTCCAAGAAATGCTTCAGTTTGGTATTATTTACGTGAACTGGACTATGAGCATATCATGGAACTTTTTGATTATTCAAATGATATTGCAGAAGGCGCAGCTAAAATGAGTGGCACAGAACTTATATCTACAAGAATATTAGGTTCTGCTTGGCCAAGACATTTTAATGAACCCATTGCACGTGCTATGTATACAAATATAAAAGAAGTTGGCCTTCCTGTATGGGATAAGAATGATCAGGCTTTGGCAAAGGCTGTTCAGAAAGAAGCTGGAAATGAAGAAATAAAAGGACTTCCTACAGAATTAGATTCATTAAGAGGCCCAGTTTCAAGTAAAAATAATTGGGGTGGAGGATCAGATGACATAGGTGATATTAGTTGGACAGTTCCTACCGTAACACTACGTTTTCCATCAAATATACCAGGCCTTCCCGGTCATAATTGGCTTAATGGTATTTCTATGGCAACCCCTATCGCTCATAAAGGAGCTGTTGCAGGTGCAAAAGTGACAGCTATGACACTCGTAGATCTTTTCACAGATAAAGGTTTAGTAAAAGATGCGAAAAAATATTTCAAAAATCAAACAAAAGAAACGAAATATCAACCTATGATTCGTAAAACGGACAAACCAGCAATAGAATTAAATGAAGAGATCATGCGTAATTATAGAGATGAGATGAAAAAATTCTATTATGACCCGAGTAAGTACGACACATATTTAGATCAACTTGGCATAACATACCCAACTATTAAGAAAAAATAGTATAGATAATAGTTTTTTAAACCTCCTTATTCATTTTCTTCTCCTTTATTTGAGCCAGAGGCGTTTCATTACAATCCATATTTTTAATTCCAATAGATACTTATGTAGATATCAAACGTCCAGTGCCTTTTATTTCTACTGATATTTTTGGGCGTCCTTTGTAAATAACACTACCAGTACCAACAATCTTCACATTTAGTTCATCAATGACATTAATCTTTATATTTCCAGTACCTAAGACTTTAGCCTCGGCAATATTAACTTGTATCATTTCCATATTAACATTACCAGTTCCGGTAACATTTACATTATTATTAAATACTTCACCACCCCCACTGAAAATAATGCTCCCGGTTCCAATAAGATTAACTTGAAGAGAACTTGAACTAATCTTATCACTAAAGTTCATACTTCCAGTTCCAATATTTTCTATAAATTGAAATTTAGAACTTTGTGTATATACATAAATAGTTCCACGTAATGATATTTTCTTCCAAAATTTCCACCAATCATCTTTTACACTTTCAATAATTAATCGATTATCTTCAATACTTATTTTTAAATACGATTCAGACTTTTCATTTAAATTAATTTCAGCATATGTTCTATCCGAAAATCGAATTTCAATATCAAAAGGTGTGGAATTTGATATTGAATTAAATTCATTTAATTTGATTTCATAAGGTTCAGCGTGTATAATTGATAGTATTGCTAACAAATAAGTAATAGCTAATATTTTTTTCTTCATAATCATTTTATTTTATTCTCCTTTATTTGACCCAGAGGCGTTTCATACTTTAATTTACACAAAAATTACCCAACAATGTGGGTGTCTCTTTTACAAACAAAAAACCCCGCTACTGCGGGGCTCTTGCTTAAATCCTTTGGGTGGGGAATAATATTGTCTTAATGGATCAAATTGAGATTGTCGCTGATTAAAAGTA
>Ga0208057_1000624_pt1 | contig 12818 bp, 9 predicted proteins | sample DeeseametaMP1649_FD_184183 | JGI IMG/M metagenome (GOLD analysis project Ga0208057, IMG submission 184183) | Marine microbial communities from the Deep Pacific Ocean - MP1649 (SPAdes) | ecosystem: Environmental > Aquatic > Marine > Oceanic | place: North of Tokelau, South Pacific Ocean...
TACCACTCGTTCAAGTATCTGCCTGACCTCGAGCGCCGCGCCATCATGGCCTACTACGCGTTCTGCCGGCGCGCCGACGACATCGCCGACGGTGACTATGTCGACATCTTTCCCGGTGGCTCGTCGGACGAACCCGAAGCGGTCGACTACAGGTCTAAGATCGAGCTTCTCAGCGCCGGCAGGCCAGTCGTCGACCGCTCTGCCTACAATGACAAGATGTCGCAGTTGTTCTATTACAGGAAGAAGCTCTCCACCGCCTACAGCGACGTCACCTCGACCGACCCGATCTTCATGGCGATGAAGGACACGGTCGAGACTTTCGGAATCCCGCGCCAGATGCTCGACGACATGGTCAGCGGGATGGAGGACGACTTCCACCGCAACCGATACCAGACCTTCGAGGACCTATACTCCTACTGCTACAGGGTGGCCTCCACCGTCGGGCTCGTCTGCATCGAGATCTACGGCTACGACGACCCGAGGGCGCGCGAGTACGCCGAGTCATGGGGCGTCTTCATGCAACTCACGAACATCCTGCGCGACGTCGCCGAGGACGCCGAGCGCGACAGGATCTACCTGCCTCTGGACGACCTCGCTCGCTTCGGCATCACCGAGGACGACGTCAAGAGCGGCAAGGAGTTGCTCAATCACCCCGGCTGGAAGCCCTTCGTGGATGAGTACATCGAGAGGTGCGACAGGTACCGCGAAAAGGCGTTCAAGCTGTTCGGTCTGCTCGACAGGTCGTCTCGGTACTCACCCGCCGCGATGGCGACCTTCTACCAGTCGATACTCAATAAGATACAGAGGAAGGACGGTGACGTCTTCACCGAGAGGATACAACTCAGCAAGACCGAGAAGATGTTTCTCGCCGCGTACGTGTACGTGCGCTACCGCTTCCTTGCGCTCTGAGCAGAAGCGGCTGCCTCTGGCAAGCCACACAGAAGAAGTATAGAACGAATCGCAACGGGGGAAGGAGCATGCGGGTGGCAGTACTGCTGGAGGACCGCTGCCAACCCAAGAAGTGCAACGCCGAGTGCTGGGCCTTCTGCCCTCCCGTGCGAAACGGCATCGAGTGCATAGTGCTCGATGACTCGAGCGGTAAGCCCCTGGTCTCCGAGGCGCTGTGCATCGGCTGCGGGATCTGCGTCAACGTGTGCCCGTTCGACGCCCTCATCATCACCAACCTGCCCGAGGAGCTGAAAGGCGAGATGACGCATCGCTACGGCGAGAACGGCTTCCGCCTGTTCCGGCTGCCAACTCCTCGCGAACAGCAGGTCGTCGGCATCTTGGGTCCCAACGGGATGGGCAAGTCCACCGCGGTGAATCTCCTGGCCGGGACCATTCAGCCTAACCTCGGCGACTGGACTGTCAACTCGCGCGATTGGGGCGAGATTCTCGAGTCGTTCCCACGGGGCGAACTGCGCGACTATCTGGGAATGGTCGCAAACGAGGACGTTGCAGTCGCTGTGAAGCCGCAGTACATCGACAAACTGCCGAAGATCTTCGATGGCGAGGTCCGTGAGCTGCTCGAGAGGGTCGACGACCGCGCAGAGCTCCGCAAGTACGCCGAACTGCTCTCCATCGAGCACGTCCTCGAGCGGAAGTTGGGCGCGCTCTCGGGCGGAGAGTTGCAGCGCGTCGCCATCTGCGCGACGCTGCTCAAGGAAGCCGAGGTCTACTTCTTCGACGAGCCCTCATCATACCTCGACATCTATGAGAGGATGCGCGTGGTGCGCATCATACAGGACCTGGCCAAGCGCGGCAAGCGCGTCTTGGTGGTCGAGCACGACCTCGCGATACTCGACGTGCTGTGCGACCTGTTGCACGTCGTCTACGGCGAGAGGGCGGCGTACGGCGTCTTCACCCCGCCGCGCTCGACTCGCAAGGCGATCAACGCCTACCTCGACGGCTTCCTAGCGGAGGAGAACATCCGGATTCGCGAGAAGCCGATCCAGTTCCTGCGGGGGCGCACCCGCGGGGAGGGGGTCGGAATGCCCATCCTGAAGTGGGGTGACATCGAGAAGACGCTTGGAGACTTCCACCTCAAGACCGGACAGGGCGAGGTCAAGTCGGCCGAGGTCGTGGGAGTGGTCGGGCCCAACGCTACTGGTAAGACGACGATGGCTAGGATCATCGCCGGCCAGATGGACCCCGACGAAGGCTGGTGCACGATGGACGCCAAGGTCTCCTACAAGCCGCAGCACGTCAGCGCCGACTTCGAGGGCACTGTCCAGGACTGGCTGGACACCGAATTGGGTAATAAGTGGCGAGCGGGGGAGTTCCACACTCAGGTGGTGCGCACGCTGCAAGTGGACAAGATGCTCGAGTTACAGGCCAAGAATCTGTCCGGTGGCGAGCTGCAGGCTGTCAGCATCACCATCTGCCTGGGCAAGGAGGCCGACCTCTACCTGCTCGACGAGCCGAGCGCCTATCTGGACGCCAACGCGAGGATGGAGGCGGCCAAGGCCATCCGCAGGACGATGGAGAGCAACGAGAAGGCGGCGATGGTGATCGACCACGACATCTATTTCATCGATATCGTAAGCGACTCCCTGCTGGTCTTCGACGGCGAGGGAGGCAGCAATGGCAACGCCGTAGGGCCGCTGAGCCTGCGCAAGGGCATGAACCGCTTCCTCTCGGATGTGGGCGTGACGTTCAGGCGCGACCACGACTCGCACAGGCCTCGGATAAACAAGCCCGGGAGCGTCAAGGACCGCGAGCAGAAGGCGAGTGGCGAATACTTCTACGCGGAGTGACGCGAACCATTGGATTCTTGAATGAGGTCTTGGACGGCGCAACGTGCCCGATGAGGTCGAGGACGAGGTCGCAGAAGCCGTCGAGGAGGAGGCCGAGGCCGATCCTGTAGAGGCGCTCGAGGCAAGGGTCGCAGAGCTTGAGAAGGAACTCCAGTACTCCGCCGCCGAGATGGTCAACGTGCGCCAGCGGGCGAGGCGGGAGCGCTCGGAGGGGATGCGCTACGGCGGTATGTCGATGGCCCTCAGGATGCTCCCTCTGGTAGACAGCCTCGAGAAGGCGCTGGAGTCTTCCAACGGTGACGAGTCCGACGCTCTGCGAGAGGGAGTCAGACTGACTCTGGAGGGCGCCAAGGCCGCCTTGAAGGCTGAGGGAGTCACCCAGATAGAGGTGGATTCCACATTCGACCCGACGAACATGGAGGCTATCGCCACGGTCCCCGCCCCCGAGGGCTGCGAGCCCGGGAGCGTCATCGAGGTCGTCGAGGTCGGTTACATGTACCATGACCGCGTCCTTCGCGCCGCTAGAGTAATAGTGGCCGAGGGTGAGTGATGTCGGAACAGCAGCTCATCGACCCGGATATCAGGAAGGCGCACACACTGCCTTCCCGCTACTACACCGACGAGGGCGTCTTCGCCGGGATCGTCTCGGAATTCTGCGGATGCTGGCACTTCGCAGCACACGAGAGCCAGTTGGCCGAGCACAACGTGCTGCCGCTGGAGCACATGGAGAGCCTCGTCGGCGAGCCGATGCTGCTGACTCGCGATGATGTCGTCCGCTGCGTTTCCAACGTCTGCACCCACCGCGGGATGCTGGTCGCGACCGAGCCGTGCAGCGCCTCCACGCTGCGCTGTGGCTACCACGGGCGGACCTTCGGGCTCGACGGGTGCTTCCGGAACATGCCCGAGTTCGAGGGGGTGGAGGGTTTTCCCAGCCCTGCCGACGACCTAGCTCCCTTCGCGCTCAGGCGCTGGAAGGGGCTGCTGTTCGCAGGCACTGAGCCGAACGGGTTCGGGGGTTGCCTCGACGAGTTGGAGTCGCGCTTGGGCTGGATGCCGATCGAGTCCTTCGAGCACGACCCATCGCGCCACCGCTCCTATGACATCGAAGCGAACTGGGCTCTCTACGTCGACAACTACCTCGAGGGCTTCCACATACCCTACGTACACGGTGGTCTGCATGAGGAGTTGGACTACGACTCGTACAGGACCGAGTTGTTCGAGGGAGGGGTCCTGCAGATCGGGATAGCCCGTGGGAATGAGATCTGCTTCAACTTGCCAGGGACTTCTCCCGATTACGGTCAAAGGGTGGCCGCGTACTACTACTGGCTGTACCCCGGAATGATGTTCAACTTCTACCCCTGGGGCCTGTCAGTTAACCTCGTCGTGCCCCTGTCGGTGGACCGTACTAGAATCGTGTACCACGGCTATGTCTGGGACTCCTCGATGTTAGGCAAAGGAGCAGGTAGGGACCTCGATAAGGTCGAGGCTGAGGACCAAGGGATCGTCGAAGCCGTGCAGAGGGGTGTTGCTGCCGGTGCTTACGACAGAGGTCGCTACTCTCCAACCAAGGAAGCAGGAGTTCACCACTTCCACAGGATGCTTGCATCCTGACGGGCATTTGATAACCGCTCGGGCCATCAGGGACTCCATGAGTCACGATGCCAAGACTAGGATAGGCATTCTGCTTGTTATTTCCATGCTGCTGTCGGGTTGCACCGGCGAGGTCGTGGAAGAGCCGTTGGACGAGGTGCCTGGTTGCATGGATGAGACCGCAAGCAACTACAATCCCGATGCCACCGTATCCGACAGGTCCTGCACCTATCCCGAACCGGAGCCGGAGCCAGATGTAAGGCTAACCTCGCAGTCCGAGTTCTGCGACGACGTGAACCCGCACCACTGCATGCTGCCCTTCCCGGCTCCTGCTTTCCTCGTAGATGATGAAACCACGGCCACGGGTTACAGGTTGCACATCACGGCTGAGGCGATACCGGATTCCGGTTCAGGCCCTTCCGAAGCGTTCCACATGATCAACAGACTGGACGGGTACAGCCCCTCCACCCAGATATTCACCACCTTCGAGTCGACCCCCGACGTATCAGGCCTGGCCGACCAGTACAGCATCGGCGACTCACTCGACCCCGGGCACGCAACCGTACTGATCAACCTCGATCCCGGCGAGCGACTTCCACACTGGGTGGAGATCGACGTGCGCAGCCAGGAGGACGAGCCGACCTTCGTCTACATCCGCACAGTTCGCGGCCTCGAGCACGATGCATCCTACGGAGTCGCTTACCGCAATCTGGTCGACACCGGGGGCAACGCAGTCGAGCCTTCGGCCGCCTTTGCCGCGCTGCGCGACGGCCAATCCACCGACTCGCCTCAGATCGAGGCGCAGCGCGCCGATTACGAGGGACTGTTCACTTCCCTCGGGGAGGCTGGGGTCGACAGGTCCACGCTGCAGGCAGCCTGGTTCTTCCACACCGCCTCGACAGCTTCCATCCTGCAGGACATGGTGGCCATGCGCGACGATGCATCGCAAAGGCTGGGAGACGACGGGGTAGGCTGCGACGTCACCGAGGTCGTGGAAGACTACGGGGAGGACAATACGACTTTTCGCCTGATTCGGGGCACGTTCAGCACCCCTCAGTACATGGAATCTGACTTCCCGCCTGCAGCGATGCGCAGGGATGCGAGCGGATCTCCTGAATTCATCGAATTCCGAGAAGTGGTCTTCGCCATCCTCATCCCACAGATTCTGGCCGAGGAAGGTCGCTCTGGATCGATGACAATTCTCGGCCATGGCTTCATGGGCGACGGGGATGGCATGGTACGGGGCAACCGGGTGTTCGCAAACATGACTGGCAGAGTGATGATTGGGACCGATTGGAAGGGATGGAGCTCTGATGGCGATTTTGATGCTCTGACCTACTCCCTGATCAACGTCGAGTACTTCCAGCACCAGCAAGAGCGACACATGCAGTCAATTGTCAACAACCTCGCTATGATGCGGACATTCACCGGCGTGTGCGCGGATCTCCCGGAGTTCCAACACGAAGGCACCAATCTGGTTGATGTCTCGGATGTGAACTACTGGGGAGTATCCTTCGGAGGTCTCCGTGGACCTGCATTGATGAGCATGGTTCCCGAGGTGGACCGCGGAGTGCTGTGGGTAGGAGGATCCTCTTTCACTCACCAAATCGAGAGGTCTACCCACTACACTACCTTCGATTTGCTTTTCGCCGAGAGCATAGCATACCCCTCCAGGAACGACAGGGGGATCATGATAGCTGCGATGCAATCCCTCTGGGACTCAACTGATGCGGAAACCTTCCTGCCATACCACGAGAATGGTCTGGATGGGCTGATTCAACCCTTCCAGATGGTCTACATCACCTCGATGAACGACTTCCAAGTAGCGACTTTGAGTTGTGACAGGGCCGTCAGGACAGCCGGCCTTGCAAATCTGGAAGCTTCCGCCTGGCATCCATGGGGCGTGGAGGTAGTAAGTGGGCCTATCACGGGCTCGGGAGTCGCATACTTCGACGGCAATTTCCCCGAGGTTCCCACTGGCAATCTCGCTGGATCCCTAGACTATCACTCCAACGCACATGGGCAAGTCATACCCCAACCAGCGGCCTATACCATGGCATTCGACTTCCTCGACACCGGAGTGATTAGTGACACATGCGACGGGTCGTGCACCTTCGAAGGCATCTGGTGATCAGCCGACTGGCTCGCCGCCCTCGCCTAGGAAGGCGAGACGGCGTAGCCCCTGCGCCCCGATGAGGTAGTTCACGACCGATATAGGCATGGCGGGCGAGAGGACTGTTCGGACCGCCTCGTCGTCATCTATCGTGGACATCATCTGAGCCGTGGCTCTCACCCGCCAGCCCTCGAACCGCTCGCGCTGCTCGAAGGGGGTTATCACGACCTGCCATCCAGCGCTCTCGTAGAGTCCTGCCGAAGGCAGGTCGCTAGTGAAGAAGACTCCAGCAGGACCGTGATACTGCTCTGCGTGAGCAACCCAGTTGGGTGGGTCCTCGATGTCAGGGATCGCCACGATGAGAGCATGCTCGTAGCCGCCCTTTTCCTCCAACCAGGCCCGCAGCATCTCCTCGCGCTCCTCTGTGCTCCACGGGTTCTCCATCGACTCGGGGCGGTTGGAAGAGCCGATGGCGATGATCAGAGGAAGCTCGGGCGCGATCGACAGGCGCCACCTCTCGGCGGCGGCTATCATCAGAGTGTGTCCGTGGTGGACGGGCTGGAAGCGGCCTAGGACGACGACTCCCGGGGCAGGGGGCGAGGCTGGCGGCTCTGGATGCATTGGAAGCTCGGTCAGGCCCCCACCCCCAACGCCGAGTCGAGTGATTCCGAGTCGAGCTTCCACAGGCCTGGGTCGAGGTACTCTCGGCCAATCAGCAGAGACAGTCCCTCGCGTCGAGCTCTCTCTAGGAAGATGTGCAGTGAGTCACTGGCAGTGCGGTGAGCCTCCATCGTAGGCAGGATGCGCGGGTCCTCCGACGGCTCCATCGTCTCTCCGAGGTCCTGCCTGCGCGACATCCAGTCAAGCACGACCGACTCAGAGTAAGACAACCGGTCGGTCTTGGCGAGGGCGTCGGAGAACTCCGCCCACATCTCCGGCCGGAGGAACTCCTCAGCGGAGACGCCCCTGCCCAGTAGTGGCTCGATGTAGAGGTACAGTCGGGCGTCCCAGCAGCGCCATTCGCCGACCGAGCACCAGTGGGTGAGGGCGAGGGCCAGTCCGCAGGCCGACGCAGGAGAAATCCGCTGTTCGCGCAGCGACCTTGACGGGTCGGCTCCCTCGGCCCCATCATACCACTCCAGGACATCGCCCTCGAGGTCGACGTCGAAGGCTCGGTGGAAGCGCTGGTCTGATTCTGGACGCCGGTCTCTGAGAGCCCGTCGCTGCATGCCATCGAGCAGCTCTCCGAGGGGCATAGAGCACAACCCATCGAAGGCCTCCCGCTCGACCAGAAGAAGCATCACATCAACCATGGCACTCGTCCCGAACAGACCACTCGGCGGTACGCAAAGAACCCTCGCTCGCCTGTGGCGAGCGTTAGAACGCCACCGGATTCAAGAACCCGGGGCGGGGCGTGGATGACGCCCGAGAAGGCAATGGAGGGAGCGTCCTGGCAACTATAGCGGAGCAGATCAAGTCCCTCGAGGAGGAGATTTCCAAGACCAAGTACAACAAGGCCACTCAGGGCCACATTGGCAAGCTCAAGGGCAAGATCGCTGCACTCAAGGCCCGCAGGGAGAAGGCTCGGGCCCATGCCAAGGCCAGCGGCGGTGGCCCCGGTTTCGAGGTTAAGAAGTCGGGTGATGCCTCAGTCTCACTGGTCGGCTTCCCGAGCGTGGGGAAATCCAGCCTCATCGCCCAACTGACAGAGGCCGACTCCAACATCGGTGACTACGCTTTCACCACACTGACCTGCATACCCGGGGTGATGGAGCACCGCGGGGGCAAGATCCAGATTCTCGACCTGCCCGGCCTCATCAAGGGGGCTGCGGACGGCAAGGGCCGGGGCCACGAGATCCTCAACGTCATTCGCAGCACGGACATGGTGCTGTATGTCATCGAACCGTTCCAGAAGTCCCACTTCGATATCCTCGACCGTGAGCTCTGGAAGTCCGGAATGAGACTCAATCAGAATCCCCCACAGGTGTTCATCACGAGGACCAAGAGGGGAGGCATCGTAGTCCGCTCGACCCTCGAGCAGAGCAACCTGACAGAGGAGGAGATACGGGGCATCGTGCGCAGTTTCGGCATAGTATCGGCTACCGTGACCCTGCGTACCGACGTCACAGACGACCACATCGTCGACACGTTGGCGGGCAGCAGGGTCTACAGCCGCGCAGTCATCATCCTGAACAAGATCGACCTCGCCACCGAGAAGGACCTCGAGAGGGCGAGGGCGGTGCTGCCTGAGGGCTGGCCGGTCCTCGAGGTCTCAGCCAAGACGGGAGAGGGCATCGAGCACATGAAGGACTTCATCTTCGACAATCTGCACTTCATGTCGATCTACCTCAAGCCGCAAGGTCAGGAAGCCGACCTCGTCGAGCCTCTGATAGTCAAGGACACCTCCACCGTGCGCGACGTCTGCGCCAAGCTGCATCGCGACTTCGTTCGCAAGTTTCGCTACGCCAGGGTCAAGGGACCTAGTGCCAAGTTCGACTGGCAGCGCGTCGGGCTGGACCACCTGCTCAAGGACGAGGATCTGCTCACCGTCATCATCAGGAAATGATGCGCCCAGGCGAGTTGCCGTTGCGATGTATTCACGAACAGGACGCCCACGCCACAACATGGCCGAAGGCTCTGTCGATATCCTCCCTCGAGCTGCGCTGCGCGGCCTAGTAGGGCACCTGTATCGCAGGCTCTACCTGCTCGTCGCGGTGTTCTTCGCGGCTTTCATCGGTGGGTATCCAGCCGCCGGAGACGCCATCGGGTGGCTGCTGCAAGCCGATGGCTACCTGCCCGACGGCGTCCAAATCATCATACTCCAGCCGATGGAGGTCGTCCTCCTCAGACTGAGGATCGCGGCCAATCTGGGGATGGCTCTGGTCGTGCTCACCCTGATGTGCGACCTCGGATGGAACGGGCGCGCGATCATCTCCGAGGCGCACCGGAGGAAGTTCGTGCCGACCGGGGGTGGCCTCGGTGGGCTGCTGTTCGTCATTCTCGGCTCCTTTGCTCTCGCAACTCTGGGGGCGATGTACGCGCACGAGATACTGATCCCGATGCTGCTGCAGTACCTCGCCGAAGACGCGGCTGCCGCCGGGCTCGAGTCGACTTGGCAATTGCAATCATGGATCGGCTTCATCATCGGGCTGTACTTCGCCTCCGTTCTGGGATTCCAAGTCCCGCTTGCGACCCTACTGCTGCTGCGTTACGATGTCATCGAGCGCTCTGCTATCACTGAAAACCGCCGTGTCCTCTGGTTCTCCGCCCTGCTCCTGGGCGCGCTGCTCTCACCGCCCGACCCGCTCTCGCTCTTTCTGGTCGGCGGGCCTATGCTGGTCCTGCTCGAATTCGCACTGGTCATCGACCGGCTCACTCGGACTCAAGGCTGATGCCGCGGTTGCGGGCATCCTCTTCCCTAGCCGCACGGCGACCGTCGTCGACATCGACCCACCTCATCATCACCGAGCCGATTATGATCAGGACGCAGATGCTGGCTATCCCGACTCTGCTGTCGTATATCACTGTGAGAGTGCCGTACAGAAGTGGCCCGAGGATCGCCGCCACTCTGCCGAAGAAGCCGAAGAAGCCGAAGAACTCGGCGCTGCGGGTCTCGGGCACCATCTGCCCGAAGATGCTGCGTGCGAGTCCCTGCGAGCCACCCAGCAGAGCCCCTGCCATGCAGCCCAGCATCAGGAACTGCCCAAAAACGCCTATGCCAAGGGGCTCCCAGGCAGCGTCACGAACGGCATCTGATACGAAATCCAGAGGCCCATCGCCTAGGCTCGTGGGGTGATCATCGCCCAGAGCAATGGTGCCGTCCAAATCCCCTCCTCGCACGCTCATGCTGAAGCGGCTGTCCTCGTCGAAGGTAGCGGTGAAACCGGAGATTCCGCTGGCATCCAAGACCGCTGCCGCTGGACCACTGGGGTCGTCGAATTCGTAAATCGTATCCCCGGCTTCGTTCTCGACGAGGTGCAAGGGGAGGAGGTTCGACCACTCGGACGCCCAAGCCTGTTCCTCATTGCTCTGAGACAGGCCGTGATCGTAGGTGCTGTCACCGACGGATACCACATACTCCCCCGCTACGGCCAGACGTTCCTGCAGCCATCGCGATGGATTGGGGTTGGGAGTGCTGGCAGGATCCAGCGGGTCAGTGCCTGCCTCTGTCTCTGCCGCGTTGCTGTACCAGTCACCGTCGGTATCGTCGTCGTCCGCATCTGGAATCCCATCGCCGTCCATATCCCAGTCGAACTGGATGTCGTACTCGTCATGCGAATCGAGAGCCAGTGGGGCGAAGGCCAACGCGCCGACAATGACGACAACCCACATGACCAGTGAGAATGAGAGCGCGTAGTGCGTGGAGGTCCTCTTTGAGAGCATTGTGAAGCCGATTGCACAGGGCGCGGCCACGAACTGGATGATCAGGATGATGACGATTAAATTCCCGATGGTCAGGCCGAGTACGGTGATCCCGTAGATTCCAGCTAGGGCGGAGACGCTGTTGATGCCATCGATGAAGAAGAAGTAGGCGAGCATGTAGATGAATAGCGTGCGGAAGCGCGTGACTTGGCCGAAGGTCTTCTTCAACTCGCTGATAGCCAGTTTCGCGGAGTCAGCGACCCCGAGGCTCTCCATCTCGTTCTCAATCGGTGGCTCAGGCACCCAAGCGAAGGTCAGGCAAGCGAATCCCAGCCACCACACCCCGGACGAGGCCATGATGAACGGGATGACCCAGTCGCCGGTGATTGTGCTAAACAAGACAAGGTGGACCGCGAGCAGGAGTCCGCCCCCGAGGTAGCCATAGGCGTACGCCCTGTTCGAGATGGCGTCCATCTCGTCGTCGGTGCCCAAATGGGGCAGGATTGCGTTATAGAACACCCCCGCGCCGTTCAGGCCGACGTTCGCCATGAGGAACATCACCATCAGCCAGACCCACTGTTGGGATACTCCGAACATCGGGGCGAAGGCGAGCAGGAAGGTTGACCCGGCCCCCAGATAGGTCAGGATCCTCAGCCACCACATCTTGATGGCGCGACGGTCGGCGATGACGCCGAAGGAGGGAGCGAGTATGGCGACGAAGATAGCGGCAAACGCCACCCCGTAGGACCAGATTGCGTCACTGGTCATTCCTACCCCGAGGACAGTGGCCTCCAGCCCATTCGCCTTCAGGAAGATGTAAGCGAACCATCCAGGCAGCACAGCGGTGGTGACGCTGGTCTCGAAGGACGACTTCGCCCAATCGTAGAATGCGTATCCGCGTACTGCTCGGGGGTCTGAGGCGCGGTCTAGTTCAACTGTATCCGACATGGTAATACCCAGACGGCGCTGGAGGTTCGAGGGTTTGAGCATTGGGGAAAGCCCGAACATGTCCCGTCATTGCATTCTTGGACTAGTCACTGCACGCGTGGAGTGTTGGCATGACTGTCTGGAACCAACCCAAGGAGAATTCCATCGATGCCCTGCTGCATGGCATGCAGTTCGCAGACGGAGTCGAGTTCGACCTTCGTCTCAGCAGCGACGGCGATTTCGTGGTCTACCACAACGAGCTGGTTCCCGGGGAGGGTCCCAAATCTGAGAGGAGCATAGAGAGGATGGGGACGGACGAACTACGCTCGCATGGCATCGTGACATTCGACGGGTTACTCTCACAGAGGCCGTTCACAGATGCCTGGCAGGCCGGTGGCAAGACTGCGAACATCGAGTTCAAAGTGCCGCACCCAGCCGCTCAGATAGACGATGTCGATGGTTATCTGAGAGCCATGATGAGGCTCCTTGAGGAGAAGTTGGGGCCATTCGATCTCCCCGACAGGTCCGCGCTGGTTTACAGCTTCAGCCCGAGGATCGGACCTGTCGCCAAGTCAGTCGGATTCGAGTTTCCGGTGACTCGACTGTCCCCCTATCTCAGACCTTGGGGCAGCAAACCGATCAGGCGACTCGTCGGGACTCCGAACTTCATACTCAGCACGGTCACTGGCCTGATTAAACAGCACCGCAAGGAGGGGATGCCGGCTCTAGCGATGGCCCTCCAGTACCTGCAAGGGTGGGAGCGCTTCGTACACCTTGGAACGCCGATGGCAATCCGTGGGGGCGGCCTCGAGCGCCTCAACAGGGCTCGAGCCGGGATGGGGCTGCATGTCTGGCCCGCACCGCTGGAACTCGAGGCTTCGATGCTGGAAGCGGGATTCTCGCTCATCTCCGACAACATGGACCCGCGCGTCGTCTCGTTGCCGGACGGCGGGGCGCGCTGGTCGAGGCCTGCCAGCCAGCCGCTCGACGAGGAGTGGCGAGAGCGCCTCGATACTGCTGCGGACTCGGAACGTGCCGACCTCATCAAGGAAGCCGGCGAATCCCTGCCC
>Ga0208057_1000640_pt1 | contig 12717 bp, 10 predicted proteins | sample DeeseametaMP1649_FD_184183 | JGI IMG/M metagenome (GOLD analysis project Ga0208057, IMG submission 184183) | Marine microbial communities from the Deep Pacific Ocean - MP1649 (SPAdes) | ecosystem: Environmental > Aquatic > Marine > Oceanic | place: North of Tokelau, South Pacific Ocean...
TTCAGTTAGGTACATAAGCAGATTAATTCCTAAACTCATATTACCAGCTTTTAATATTGGTATTTTTTTTGAGTACTTTTTAATTAAATTTTCTTCCTTTTTGGTAAAACCAGTTGTTCCAATCACAACTCTTTTTTTTAGTTTTGATGCGATTTTAAGAACTTCAAAAGTGCATTTAGGAACAGTAAAATCTATAATTACATTTGATTTTTTAAATGCATTTTCAGTATTTAATTGAGGTTTTAAACCAGAAACTTTTTTACTAATTTCTCTATTTTCTGTAACAGAAACTAGTTTAAAATTTTTTGCAGTTTTAGATGATTTAACAAGCTGTTGTCCCATTCTTCCAAGGCATCCAGTTATTGTTAAATTAATTTTTTTCATTTAAACGATAAAATATAAAACTATCATAACAACTATAACAATTATAGCCCAAATAGATAAATTAGTTAAAAACTGCTTTAATTTTGAATTAGTTTTTAAGAAAGCTGGAAGCACTAATATTAATACAGCAATTAAAAATTGCTGGAATAACTTGTTCTATGTTCATTTAATTCTTCCAAAAACTTTTGGCTTTTTGAAAGAATTTTTTGATACTTGGATTTGATTTTTCGTTTTCAATTTCTCTAAATTTTTCAAGCAATTCTTTTTGTTCTCTATTTAAAGAAACTGGAACCTCTGTATTTACTTGAACGTAAAGATCTCCATTACCACTTCTTCTCATAAAGGGCATTCCCTTGCCTTTCAATCTAAATTGCTTGCCGCCTTGCGTTCCAGCTGGAATTTTAATTTTAGCTTTGCCACCATCAACAGTCGGAATTTCTAAGGAAGTACCTAAAGCAGCATCAGCTATTGATACTGGGCATTCAAAAAACAGATTTTCATTTGATCTTTTAAATAAATCGTGAGAATAAACATTTATAAACAAATACAAATCACCGTTGTTTGCTCCTCTTGAACCTGCTTCACCTTTGCCTGCAAGTCTTATTCTTGTTCCATCATCGACACCTTTTGGTATCGTAACTGATAATCTTTTTGATGCATGTTTTTTACCTTGCCCTCCGCAATCACTACATGGATAAGTTATCTCTTCACCGTTTCCTGAACACTGTGGACAAGTTTGTTGGACCGTAAAAAAACCCTGATTCGATCTTACACTACCATTTCCTCCACACATAGAGCATGATACAACATTATGTCCAGGTTTGGATCCACTACCCTTACAAGTATTACATTTTTCAGAACTTGAAAATTTTATATCTTTTTTTTTTCCAGCGTACGCTTCTTCTAGTGTAATTGACAAATCATAACTTAAATCTGATCCTCTTAAGTTTGAATTTCTTCTTCCTCTTCTATTACTGGATTCACCAAAATCAGTAAAAAAATCTTCAAAAATATCTGAAAACGATGATGAAAAATCAAAATTTTCAAATCCACCTCGGCCACCATTTTCAAAAGCAGCGTGACCAAAGTTATCGTAACTTTGTTTTCTCTCTGTATTTGATAAAACATGATATGCTTCTGATGCTTCTTTAAATTTATCTTCTGAAGCTTTATCGCCTTTATTTTTATCTGGATGATATTTTACTGCAAGTTTCCTGTAGGCTGCTTTGATTTGATCAGGAGCACAATCTTTACCCACACCTAAGACATTATAATAATTTCTTTTTGCCATAACTAATTATAGACAAATAGTTGCTAGCCTTAGGCGCTTTTTTCTTTGTTATCTTCTTTTACTTCCTCAAAGTCCGCATCAACAACATTGTCGTCTTTTTTTCCTTCTTCTTTATCTTTTGAAGTTTCATTAGGTTTAGTACTTTGTTGAGATTTATATATTGCTTCACCTAATTTCATTGATTTTTGAACTAATTCTTGAATATTTTTCTTAATTTCTTCGACATCTGTTCCTTTTAAAGCATTTCTTAAGTTTGCTGACGCAGTCTCAATTTCTTTTTTATCTGCATCTGAAACTTTGCTACCATGTTCTTTTAAATTTTTCTCAGTTGAATGTAATAAAGTATCAGCTTGATTTCTTGCATCCACAGAATCTCTTTTTTTCTTATCTGCTTCTTTATTGGCTTCTGCTTCTTTAACCATTTTATTAATTTCTTCCTCGCTTAAACCGCCAGAGGCTTGAATTTGTATTTTTTGTTCTTTACCAGTTCCCTTGTCTTTTGCAGATACATTAACTATTCCATTTGCATCTATATCAAAAGCTACTTCAATTTGAGGAACACCTCTAGGAGCTGGAGCCATTCCAACTAATTCAAAATTTCCAAGTAATTTGTTATCTGTGGCCATTTCTCTTTCGCCTTGTAGCACTCTAATTGAAACAGCTGGTTGATTGTCCTCAGCTGTTGAGAAAACCTGACTTTTTTTAGTTGGAATTGTTGTGTTTTTATCAATTAATTTAGTAGATACACCTCCTAGAGTTTCAATTCCTAATGATAAAGGAGTTACATCAAGTAACAAAACATCTTTTACATCTCCTGAAAGTACGCCCGCTTGTATTGCGGCACCCATTGCAACTACTTCATCTGGATTTACACTTTTATTTGGTTCTTTTCCAAAAAAGTTTTTTACTTCCTCAATTACTTTAGGCATTCTAGTCATACCACCAACTAAAATAACTTCATTAATTTCAGCCGCAGATAATCCTGCATCTTTTAATGCGGTTTTGCATGGCGGAATTGTTCTTCCAATTAAGTCTTCAACTAAAGCTTCTAATTTTGCTCTAGTCATTTTTATATTAATATGTTTTGGACCAGTTTTATCCGCAGTTATAAAAGGTAAATTAATTTCAGTCTGTACTGCTGAAGATAATTCAATTTTTGCTTTTTCTGCTGCTTCTTTTAATCTTTGTAAAGCAAGTTTATCTGATTTTAAATCAATGCCATTTTCTTTTTTAAATTCATTTAATAAATAATCTACGATTGTGTTATCAAAATCTTCCCCACCTAAGAAAGTATCACCATTAGTTGATTTTACTTCAAATACGCCATCACCTAACTCTAAAATTGATACATCAAATGTGCCACCACCAAGGTCATAAACAGCAATTTTTTTGTTTACTTTTTTATCTAAACCATAAGCTAATGAAGCAGCCGTTGGTTCATTTATAATTCTTAAAACTTCTAGTCCTGCAATTTTACCAGCATCTTTAGTTGCTTGTCTTTGAGCATCATTAAAATATGCAGGAACTGTAATTACAGCTTTTGTAACTTCTTGACCAAGATATTTTTCTGCAGTTTCTTTCATTTTTTGTAAAACAAAAGCAGATATTTGAGAAGGTGAATATTTTTTTCCTTTTGCTTCAATCCAAGCATCACCATTTTCAGCTTTAATAATTTTGAATGTAGAGGATTCGATATCTTTTTTTACTGTTGGATCTTCAAAATTTCTTCCCATAAGTCTTTTAACTGCAAATATTGTATTTTCAAAATTTGTAACCGCTTGTCTTTTTGCGGGTTGACCGATTAATTTTTCGTCACCATCAGTGAAAGCTACAACCGAAGGAGTTGTTCTCGCACCTTCAGCATTTTCTAAAACCTTTGCTTGTGTACCTTCCATAACTGCTACACAAGAGTTAGTTGTTCCTAAATCTATTCCTATTACTTTGCTCATATTATTAATACTTACTTCATATATGTCTTATTTTTTAATCTACAAGTATCCTTAAAACTAATTTTCATCAGTTTTTGATTGATTTTTCTCATCTTTTTTAACTTCTTCAGATTCTTCATCTTTTTTAACTTCTTCAGATTCTTCATCTTTTTTAACTTCTTCAGATTCTTCATCTTTTTTTGCTGGTTTTTTTGAAACTACTACGAGAGCTGGTCTCAGCAACCTATCTTTCATTACAAAACCTTTCTGTATTTCTTGAACAATAATTCCTGGTTCCTTGTTTTCATCTTCAATCTCCATCATTGTTTGATGAAAGTTCGGATTTAGTTTTTGGTCGATTGACTTTATTTCTTCAATATTATTTTTCTTTAATATTGAAATCATATCTTTATATATAACTTCCAAATGTTCAGTTGCTTTTTTGAGAGCCTCTGTATTTTTTAATTTTTCATCATTTTCTAATGATACTTTTGAATGTATAAGATTATCAATTAAATTTAATGCTTCTCTGGCCAATGTAAATCCTCCATACTCAAAGGCATCATCTTTTTCTTTTTCAAATCTACGTCTTTGATTTTCCATTTCAGCGTAAGCTCTAGTCAATTTATCTTCCAAATCTTTAATCTTATCTTCTAAATCTTTAATCTTATCTTCAGGGGATAATTCGTTCTTTTTTGATAAAACTTCTGTTTTATTTTCGGTTTGCTCTGGCAGCCTATCTTCCACTTGTTCTAATTTCAAATTAGAATTGTCTCTTTCAGATTTTTTCTCTAAATTTTCTTTTTTAATTTTTGGGCTTGAGTTTTCTTCTTTTTCCATATCATGCTATATGGTAAGGAATGCTATAATTTCCAGATGCTAAAGAAAAAAATTTTAAAATTATTAATTGGGTCAAATAATCAAGGTAAAATAAAGGAAATTAGGGACTTACTACCAAAAAATATTTTGGTTTATACTCCAAAAAATTTCGATTTAAAAAATCCCAAGGAAATTGGTAAGTCTTTTTTGGAAAATTCTCTCATTAAAGCTAAGTTTTTTTCAAATAAAACCAAGATGGTTACTTTGGCAGATGATTCAGGGCTTGAAATAGATATTTTAAATGGAGCACCAGGTATTTATTCTGCAAGATGGGGAGGAAAAAAAAATAATATTAATTTAGCTATTAACAAAGTCTATAGGGAACTTAATAAGATAGATGAAAATTGGTATAAAAAAAAAATTACAGCACAATTTATTTGTGCATTAACCATTTACTGGCCAAATAATTTTTCTGTATGTGTAGTTGGAAAAGTTAAAGGAACAATTTCAAAAACAAAAAGAGGAAATAATGGTTTTGGTTATGATCCAATATTTATACCATTAAATAGTAGATTAACTTTTGGAGAAATATCTTTCTCTAAAAAATATAAAATTGATCATAGAATGAAAGCATTTAAGAAAATTAAAAAATTTTTGTAAATTTTTCTTCTTCAGCTACATAAAAATTTAACAAGTGACCAATCTTGTTTTTATTGATTTCAAACACACCTATTTTACCTTTAAATTTATTTTTTCTATAAAATATTTTTTCATCAACAACAAAGTTGTTTTGATAAATTAAATAATAAACCAAACCAACTAAATCGTAACTCAGGAAAGAAATTTGATTAGGGTATTTTTGATAAATATTAAAATATTTTGAAACAAACTCATCATAATTTTCTTTGTTGATTGATGGAAAATAGATTGGTTGTAATGATTTTTCTTTTAATAATGATTTATCAAACCATTGATTAAGGCAAATATAATGAATCCTTTTTGAGGATACATCAGTGTATAATAGTGATGTTGTAACACTTTTTAAGCTTTCATCAAAATCAGCAATTATAACTGAGTCAAAATTAATTCCTCCAAATGTATCTTTTTTTTCTAAGTCTGATATTTTTTTTTCTTTATTAACTTCATTTGAATTTTCTAACCTTTCTATTTCATCTTTTAACCTTTGTTTTCTTTGAGAATATCTTGTTAGTTTTTCAATTTGTGCAGTTAAAAGTGTTGGATCTGTATCATAAATAAAAGTATCTTTTAATTTAATTTTTGTTTTAGAAATTGCTTCTTCTATTTCATTTTTAAAATCAGAATTTGGAATAAGAAAAATACTTCTTTTAATTTTATATAGTTCTTGAAATTTTATAATTGCATTTATCTGTGATATAGCATTTATTCCAGCACTTATGACATTTTTTGGATTGTTAATTATTTTATTTGTCAGAGATAAAAAAATTATATTATTCAATTCTTCTAAATAAATTAAATTTTTATTAAAAACTGGACCTATAATTATTCTCACTCCAAGTTCATGGAGTTTTTTTGCAACCCTTAAAGTTATTTCAGGATTAGATTTTGTATCACGAGGAAGAATTTCTATTTGCGAATTATTAATCTTATTAATGGCAAGTCTTGTAGAGTTTATAATTGACTCTCCAATTTCTTTATACTCTCCTGAAAGAGGAACTATTAGACCAATCTTAATTTTCTCTTGGGATAGGCTTTTTTCAACGTTAAAAAACAAACCCAAGAAAATTAAAAGAATAAATTGAATAATTATCTTCATTTTAATGTTATTATTATAATCTATTGAACCAATGAATCTACAATCAGACTTAAATATAAATACCATAAAAAAAGGTTTATATGTTGTATCAACTCCAATTGGAAATCTTGGAGATATTACGCTTAGAGCCTTGAAAATATTAAGTAAATCAGATTATATTTTATGTGAAGATACAAGATATTCTAAAAAACTACTTTCAAAATTTAAAATAAATTCAAATTTAATTTCGAATCATAAATTTAATGAAAAGAAAAATCTTCAAAAAATTATAGAAATATTAAAAACAGAAAAAATTGTTTCATTAATTTCAGACGCTGGTACCCCAACAATTTCTGACCCTGGAAGAATACTCATAAATGAATGTATAAAAAAAGATATAAATGTATACCCATGCCCCGGACCGTCAGCAGTTTCTGCTGCAATTTCTATCAGTGGTTTTTATGATCAATATTATTTTTATGGTTTTTTTCCTGAAAAAAAAGGAGAAATTAATAAAGACTTAAAAATTTTATCTGAATTATACTGTTCAATAGTTTTTTTTGTTTCAGCAAAAAAAATTAATAGAGTTATAGAACCTATTAAAAAATATTTTTCTGATAGAAAAATAGTTGTTTGTAAAGAAATTTCTAAATTTTATGAAGAATATTATCGTAATAATGTTAGTGAACTTGAATTTTTTGAAAAAACACTTAAAGGTGAAATAACTATAGTAATTTCTGAAAAAAAACGTAAAAAAAATATTTCAAATAATTTAACCGAATCAGATAAAAAAAATATAGAAAAATTAATTAAAAAATTAACAATTAAAGAGATTACCAATTTGATTAGTGAAGGAAAAAAAATTTCAAAGAAAGAGATTTATAATTACTGCTTAAAATTAAAAAATGAAAATTAAATTAATTAATCTATTTCTTATATTATTTATCTTAAGTGGTTGTGTTGGAGCTTCCTCAAAAGGTATTTTTGGTACAGGTGTTAGCGTTGCTTTAGATCCAAGATCTTTAGGAACTCAAATTGATGATTCTATTATGGACAAAAACTTAGAAACAAGATTGTTACTTTTAAATAAAAGCTATTTTTTATCTGTTAAAATTAAAGTTTTAGATGGAAGAATATTTATTACTGGTAAAATAATTGATCTAGAAGAAAAATTAAAAATAACAAAATTAGCCTGGGAAACTGAAGGAGTTAGATCAGTAAAAAATGATTTAAAAGTTAAGGAAGAATTTAATTTTAAGCAATCAGCCAAAGATTTACTTATTACCGCTCAATTAAGAACAGCATTAGTGTTTAACAAACAAATTAAGTCAGCAAATTATAATATAGATACCTACAAGAAAAAAATATATATTTATGGTATTGCTAATTCAGAAGACGAAAGAAAAGAAGTCATCAATGAAGCTAAACAAATTCTTGATATTGAGGATGTAATAGCAAGTATTCTTTTGGTAAAAGATTTAAGAATACAAAAGAATTAATTTTTTTTACTGTAATCAATTACACCTGCTGAATAAGCAGCAACTGAAGCCAAATTTAAAATATCCGATGTAGATGATCTTAATGGTGCAATTTCAATTGCCTGTCCAAGACCAATTAACAAAGGTCCAATTACCTTTGCTCCACCCAATGTTTTCAACAACTTGTAAGAAATGGCAGCACTATGTTGACCTGGCATAATTAATATATTTGCATTTCCTACAATTTCTGAAAAAGGATACAACTCTTTGTATTCTTCGTTTAAAGCTACATCTGGCTGCATATCACCGTCAAATTGGAAATCGACTTTTTTATCTTGTAATATTTCTACAGCATCTCTTATATGTTTTGTTCTACTAGTTATTGGTTGACCAAAAGTTGAATGAGATAAAAAAGCAACTTTTGGATTAAAACCAAATAATCTTACTACTCTTGCTGATGATATGGCTATTTCCGAAAGTTGTTCTGAGCTTGGGTACTCATGCACAGTTGTATCTGCAATAAATACTGTTCTTCCTTTATTTACAACCATATTTAGACCAAACATTATTTCCCCAGGTCTTGCATCAACAACTTTATTAATTTTTTCCAATGATTGTGTATATCTCCTAGTATTTCCAGTTACCATAGCATCGGCATCACCACATGAGACCATGCAAGCTCCCCAAACTACCCTGTCATTTCTGACCATCCTATCACAATCTCTTTCTAGAAGACCTTGTTCTCTATGTAATTTTTTAAATATAAAATTTACATATTTTTGTCTTTTTTCTTTTATTGTAGAATTAACAATTTCAATATTAAAGTTTTCACTGTATCCAATGTCTTTTAATCTTTCTTTAACCTTTTTTTCTTTAGCAATAATCACTGGAATTCCTAATCCACTATTTTTAAATGCTATTGCAGCTTTAAGTGTATTTTCATCTTCACCATCGGCAAAAACAACTTTCTTTTGATTTTTTTTAATTTGAGAATTAATACCTTGCATTATAGTTAAAGAAGGATCTAACCTTTGCTTTAATTGTTCTTCATAGATTTCAAAATTATCAATTTTTTTTCTAGCTACTCCACTATTAATTGCTGCTTTTGCAACCGCTACTGGAATTACACTTATTAGTCTTGGATCAAATGTAGAAGGAATAATATATTCTTTTCCATATTTTGGTCTTTCACCTCCCATTGCTGCCACAACTTCATCGGGAACTCTTCTTCTTGCCAATTCTGCAATTGCATTAGAAGCTGCTACTTTCATTTCTTCATTAATTGTTTTAGCTCTTACATCTAAAGCTCCTCTAAAAATATATGGAAATCCAAGCAAGTTATTCACTTGATTTGGGTAATCTGATCTTCCGGTAGCAACAATTGCATCGTTTCTTACTTCTTCAACTTCTTCTGGTGTAATTTCTGGGTCAGGATTAGCACAAGCAAAAATAATTGGATTTTTTGCCATTTTTTTTACCATCTCTTTTTTTAAGATATTTGCAGAAGATAGACCTAAAAATACATCAGCGTCTTTTATTGCGTCATTAAGATTTCTGTGTTTTGTTTCAATTGCATAAACAGATTTCCATTTATTCAAATTACTCCTCTTTTTATGAATAACTCCTTTTCTGTCTAACATAATAATATTTTTTTTTAAGACACCATTTTTTATAAATAAATTTGTGCATGCCATTGCAGAAGCTCCAGCACCATTTATAACAACTTTAATTTTTTTTATATTTTTTTTTGCAATATCAATTGCATTAATTAAAGCAGCATAAGTTATTATTGCAGTTCCATGTTGATCATCGTGAAATACTGGAATGTTCAAAATTTTTTTAAGCTTTTCTTCAATTATGAAACAATCAGGTGCAGCAATATCTTCTAAGTTAATTCCTCCAAAGCTACTTGCAAAATTTTTTATACTATTAACTATTTCATTAGGATTAGATGAATCTATTTCAAGATCTATAGCATCAATATCAGCAAATCTTTTAAACAGGACTGCTTTTCCTTCCATAACTGGTTTAGCAGCTATCGCTCCTAAATTACCTAGTCCTAAAATTGCAGAACCATTACTGATTACAGCTACTAGATTTCCTTTAGTAGTATAGTCATAAGCAAGCTCAGGATTTTTTGCTATTGCTTTAACTGGTGCAGCGACACCAGGAGAATAAGCTAACGCCAAATCTCTCTTAGTTATCATTGGTTTTGAAGAGATAATCTCTATCTTTCCTGATTTCTTTGAGCTATGAAATTCTAAAGCTTCTCTATCAGAATAATGTTCGATTTTATTTTTTTTCATTTTGATGTAATTAGATATACAAAATAGAGCAAATTTAAGACTAATATGATTTATGAACCTAATTAAGTCAACTGGTACATTCAGTTTTTATACTCTGATTAGTAGATTGTTAGGATATTTAAGAGATGTTCTGATCGCAATATTTCTTGGGTCAGGACCTTTAGCTGATGCTTTTTTTGTAGCATTTAGAATTCCAAATACTTTTAGAAGATTATTTTCAGAAGGAACATTTAATGCTGCATTTGTTCCAAGTTATTCTTCTGAGTTAACAAAAGGCAAAAGAAAAACACAACTATTTGCCAACAAGGTATTTAATATTCTTCTATTTAACTTAATGTTTATAGTTTTTATTGTTGAAATTTTTATGCCAGCTTTTATTTTATTAATTGCTCCAGGTTTTAGCGAAAACTCTGAAAAATTTGATATAGCAATAACTTTAACTAGAATAACTTTCCCCTTTCTTTTTTTTGTTAGTTTATCATCTTTTTTTTCAGCAATATTAAATTCACATAATAAGTTTGCTGCCGCATCAGCAGCTCCAATTATTTTGAATATTATTTTAATTTCAGTCCTTTTATTTGGAAGTTATCTAGCAGATCAACTAGTTTACTACTTATCTTATGCAGTAACTATTGCAGGATTAGTTCAACTAATTTTTTTACTGATATTTGTAAAAAAATATTTTTTACCTAATTTATCATTAAGTTTTAAAATGGATAAAAAAATAAAATTATTTTTTACTAAATTATTACCAAGTATTTTTTCATCAGGAGTAACACAAATAAATATTTTAATAGGTACAATAATAGCTTCCTTTGAAGCAAGTGCTGTATCTTATCTTTATTATGCAGACAGAATTTATCAAATTAATCTTGCAATAGCTGGAATTGCAATTGGAACAGTTCTCTTACCAAATTTAAGCAAATACATTCAAAATAAAAACGCTAAAAAAATTGTTTTTATACAGAACAAATCTTTAGAACTAAGTTTATTTTTAAGCCTTCCAGCTTCAGTGGCTTTGCTTATAGCATCAAATGAAATTACAACTGCATTGTTTGGTTATGGTTCTTTTGATGAAATAGGTGTAAATAATTCTGCCCGTGCATTATTTTATTTTGCATTAGGTTTACCTGCATTTTCTTTATTAAAAGTATTTTCAAGTTTTTTATTTGCAAGACATAATACTAAAATACCATTTTATGTTTCTTTATTTTCAGTAATATTAAATGCCTCACTAAGTATTTATTTTTTCGGTAAAATTGGTTTTATAATTATTCCTATAGCAACAACAATTTCTTCTTGGTTTAATGTTTTAATCTTATTTTCATTTATAAAATATAAAAATTATTTTGAATTTAATTTAATTTTTCTTTCAACAGTTCCAAAAATTATATTATCAACTACATTTATGGGTTATATTTTCTATTTATTGATAAATTTTTTCAGTGATAAGTTAAGTTACTCTTATGAATTTAAATTAATATATCTGATTTTTATTGTCATATTTACATTTTTTGTTTATCTTGCATCATCAGTTTTGACTAAAGCTTTTAAATTAAGTGATATTAAATTAAATGAATAAAAAAATCTTTTCCGGGGTTCAGCCGTCCGGTAATCTACATTTGGGAAATTATTTAGGTGCAATAAAAAATTTTGTGGATCTTCAAAATGAAGAAAATACAGAATGTATTTATTGTGTTGTTGATCTTCATGCTATTACAATTAAACAAGATCCTAAGGAGCTTAAAAATAATATACGCGAAACTACAGCAACTTTTATTGCCAGCGGGATTGATCCAAGCAGAAGCATTATTTTTAATCAATCTTTAGTTTCAGCGCATTCAGAAGGTGCTTGGATATTAGCTTGTGTATCTAGAATGGGATGGTTAAATAGAATGACACAGTTTAAAGAAAAGGCTGGTAAAGATAAGGAAAAAGCCAGCGTTGGCTTATATATCTATCCTGTTTTAATGGCAGCTGATATATTGCTTTATGATGCAACACATGTACCAATTGGCGATGATCAAAAACAACATTTAGAATTATGCAGAGATATTGCTCAAAAATTTAATTTGGATTTTGCTGCGGCAAATTTTTTAAAAGCTCCTGAACCATTAATTCAAAAAAAATTTTCCAGAATTATGAGTTTAAAAGATGGTTTAATAAAAATGAGTAAATCAGATCCTTCTGACTTAAGTAGAATAAATTTAACAGATGATAAAGATCTAATTTCAAACAAAATTAAAAAAGCAAAAACGGATAATTCACCAATGCCAAGTGATAATAGTAATTTAGAAAAAAGACCTGAAGTTGAAAATTTATTAGGAATCTATTCCAGCCTAAATAATCAAAATTTAGAAAAATCAATAGAAGAATTTAGTGGAAAGAATTTCTCAGACTTTAAACAAAAGCTATCAGAGGTTGTAGTTGAAAAAATTTCCCCTATATCATTAGAAATAAATAAATTACTTAAAGATAAAAATCACATAGACAGCATTTTAGATAAGGGAGCAGAAAAAGCTGACAAAATTTCTTCAAAAAAGATTAAAGAATTAAAAAAAATTATAGGTTTTTAAAATTGACTTTTATCTTTAAATAGAAAAAATAAATACTATATATTTAGTATGTTTGTGCAAACTCAAAATACACCAAATCCTAATTCACTAAAATTCTTGCCAAGCAAAAAAGTTTCAAATGATGATCCTTTTGAGATTACTGACAAAAATAAATCAGATAA
>Ga0208057_1000647_pt1 | contig 12664 bp, 10 predicted proteins | sample DeeseametaMP1649_FD_184183 | JGI IMG/M metagenome (GOLD analysis project Ga0208057, IMG submission 184183) | Marine microbial communities from the Deep Pacific Ocean - MP1649 (SPAdes) | ecosystem: Environmental > Aquatic > Marine > Oceanic | place: North of Tokelau, South Pacific Ocean...
CAGCGTCATAGGACTGCTTGCCGCCTCGGGTTCGTCCGGTAGCGCCCGCGGGATCGGGCTGAGCGCGGGAAACATAATAAATAAAGGGTTCGACCATGCTTCGAAAACTTGGGTTTGGCTTAACCGCACTGGTCATCATGTCACCAGGCGTTGCGGCAGCTTTAGGGGTTGGGGAATACGAGCTGAATTCCTACCTTAATCAGCCCCTGGATATGGAAATTTCCTTGCATGAGGTTGGGGATCTGACCGAAGAGGAAATTCTCGTGAATCTGGCGTCGCAGGCCGAATTTGATGCGGCGGGGGTGGATCGCGCCTATTTTCTCAACCGTATGGATTTTGCGGTGGAGAAGCAGGGGGCTGACAAAGCACGACTGCGTATCACCACGGACCAACCGGTTCGTGAGCCCTACCTGAATTTCCTGGTGGAATTTCTCTGGCCTACCGGCCGACTGATGCGTGAGTACACGGTGTTGCTGGACCCGCCCAGCTACGCGGACAGTGCAGCGACCACCGCGCCAACGATCAGTCGTGCGCCCCAGCCGGTTTCTCGAAGCGAGCCGCAGGTGCAGCCCTCTCCCCAGCGCCCGGTTTCGCCGGCTCCGGCTCCGGCACAGCCCGCGCCAGCCGAACCGGCCGCACAGCCGTCAGTACCGGCTTCACCGATGGCCGACAGCGGTGCTCGTAATTCGTACACGGTGAAAGCCTCTGACACGATGTGGCGTATTGCTCTGGATAATCGTCCGGCTGACAGTGTTTCCGTGCAGCAAATGCTGGTCGCCATCCAGACCATGAATCCGGATGCGTTCATTAACAACAATGTGAACCTGGTACGGGAAGGCACCGTGCTGCGCATTCCCAACGAGCAGGAAGTGCGCACCATCTCAACCCGCAACGCCATCGTTGAAGTGGCGGACCAGAACCGCAAATGGCGCGAAATGCTCGAGGCCCGTGGCATTCAGGCCCCCCAGCAGCGCGCCCAACTGGATGGCAGCCGTCAGGTTGCCGATAGCGATGAAGATGACCGGGGCCCAACTACCGGCCAGGTGAAACTGGTTTCCCCGGAGTCTGCGGCCGGTGTGGATGACGGTGACAGCACTGGCTCTGCCAGTGACGGGAATGCCAACACGGCGGTGCTTGAGAATGAACTGGCCATTCGCGATGAAAATCTGGACCGTCTTGATCGCGAAAACGCAGAACTGAAATCCCGCCTGGGTGACCTGGAAGAGCAGACTCGTACCAGCGAGCAGCTCCTGAAACTGCGTAACGACCAGATTGCCCAGTTGCAGGAAGAACTCCGCAAGCTGCGTGAGCAGGAAGGCGTCGTTGTGGACGGGGAAGACCCGCTCATGGAAGCGCCTGCCGAACCGGAAGTGGTTGAAGTGGAAGCGGGCACTGATGACACGGCTGACAGTGATGTCGCTGCGGACACTTCCGAACCGGAATCCACAGAAACCTTGCAGGGTGCTGATTCTTCGGATGCAGGCCTCGACGACAGCGCCTCTGCAGCGGCAGCGGATACCGGGGCAGCGAATCAGGATGAGAGCGTTGACGGCAGCGAGTCGGCAGAAGGGGACGCCACGGTTGTCGCCGACGGCGAGCCGACAACGGCAAAAGCACCGGAAGTGGCAAAACCCGAACCGGTAGCCCCGGCACAGCCTCCGGTTCAGCAGCAGGGCGGCATTGTATCTCTGTTGCTTGATAACCTGATGTATATCGCCCTGGCTCTGGTTGCCATCCTGCTGCTGGTATTCGTGCTGCTTCGCAGCAAGAAGAAAGACGATGCCGACCAGGATTCTGAGGGCGCCCTGTTCGAAGACCTTGATGATGAGGGTCAGGATGAGTTTGGCCTGAACCTGGATGATGACAACGCGGCCACTGGCGCCATCACGGATCATGATGACGACGACGATGCGCCGGAGCAGGGTGGCAGCCAGGATCCGCTGGAAGACGTGGAAGTCTATGTGGCCTATGGCCGTTACCCGCAGGCCGTGGATTTCCTGCGCAATGAAATCAACAAGCACCCCCAGCGAGATGACCTCAAGGTCCGTTTGCTGGAGCTGCTCAAGGAAATGAATGACGATGCTGCTTTCCAGCAGCAAACCAGCATTTTTGCCGGCACCTCCCCCGAGGTCGATGATGCTATCGCCCGCCTTGGTGGTAGCGTGGCGTCAGACGCTTCTGCAGCGGATGATGACGCCTTGTCTCTGGACGATCTGGAAATGGGGCTGTCTTCCGGTCTGGACGACGATGTGCCGACCATGCAGGCGGATGAGCCTGAGTCCGGCACCACGGACCAGGACCCGGAGCCGCAGGGTGATGAGCTGGCTGATTTCGATTTCGAACTCGATGAGAACGGCGACGACGAAGATCACACCGTGATGCTGGACTCTTCCGAGGAGAATACCGCTTCGCTGGATGACGACTTCAGCCTGGATTTCGAAGACGACAGCAAGCCGCAAACCGAGCAGAAAGAGGAAGCGCCTCTTTCCGATGCCGACAAGCAGTCTCTGGGCGCCAGCCCGGTGCTGGAGCTGGACGATGTAAGCAGCGCCTCCATGGGCGACGATGACACCGAGTTCGGCGATTTCAACCTGGACGACATGAGTCTTGAGTTCGATGAGTCCGGTGACAGTGAAGACAGCAAGGAAGAACTGGACCTGTCCCTGGATGATCTGGATCTGGATGGTGGCGCGGATGACAACGCGGATGACACTCTGACGGATCTGGACCTGGAATTGGATGAGGCCGAAAAATCGCTGGCCGAATCGGCGGAAAGTGGCGTTGAGGCTGGCGCTGCCAAGGATGATCTTGCCGATCTGGATCTGGACGAGCCAGCAGAGTCGGAGGCGCCGGCCGCCGACAAGGCCGATTCACTGGAAGACCTGTTGGGCGATGACGATCTGGAGATCGAGGAACAGGGCGAGAGCCTGTCTCTGGAAGAGGAGCCTGCCCGGGAAGATGCGCCGGTGGCAGAACCGGAAATCCCTGCCGTCCCGGTGCCGCAGGCCGATGAGCTGGCGTCGTCTGCACCGCAAGAATCCGCTGACGTCCTGGGTGACGAGGATGATTTCGATTTCCTCGGCGAAACCGACGAGAACGCCACCAAGCTGGACCTGGCCAAGGCCTATATCGATATGGGGGATACCGAAGGTGCCCGCGATATCCTTAATGAGGTGATCTCGGAAGGCAATGATCAGCAACAGGCGGAAGCCCGTGAGCTGATGTCCCAGGTCGGCTGATACTGGCTGAGCTAGGAAAAAAGGGGGCGATGCCTTAAGGTATCGCCCCCTTTTTGTTTTGGTGGAACCATGGCCCGCATCGCCCTGGGAATTGAATACGACGGTACTGATTTTCGCGGCTGGCAGACACAGCAGCCCGGCGTCAGAACCGTGCAGGAATGCCTCGAGGAGGCATTATCGAAAGTGGCGGATCACCCGGTATCGGTGGTGTGTGCCGGACGCACCGATGCGGGTGTCCATGGCACCGGGCAGGTGGTGCATTTTGACTCTGATGCGCCCAGGGAGATGAAAAGCTGGATCATGGGCGGGAACACCAACCTGCCCCGGGACGTGACCGTGCGCTGGGCGAAACCGGTAAGCGATGAGTTTCATGCCCGTTTTTCTGCGGTCAGCCGACGCTATCGATACGTGATCTACAATCACTCGCGACCGCCAGCCCTGTACCGCAATCAGGTGACCTGGAATTACCGGCCACTGGATCTGGACGCCATGCGTGAAGCTGCGTCTTGTCTGGTCGGCAGTCATGATTTTACCGCTTACCGAAGTGTGCACTGTCAGGCCAAGTCTCCCCACAAGACACTTCACAGTCTGAAACTGCACCAACACGGCAAGGTCATCGTGCTGGAAGCCCATGCTAACGCCTTCTTGATGCATATGGTGCGTAATATGGCGGGCGTATTAATGACAATCGGTGCAGGCAAGAGGCCGGCCACCTGGGCCCGCGAAGTCCTGGAATCCCGAGATCGTCGCAAGGGGGCAGCCACGGCGCCCCCCTATGGTTTGTATCTGGTGGAGATCGAATACCCGGATCAATTCGATTTGCCCAGAGAGCCGCTGGGTCCTCTGTGGTTACCCGATTCCCTTGAGGCATAATGGCAGGGAGTGAGTACAGTCTGGCTCGCTCATGCCCCGGAAATATCCCTAATCCATCGGGCTTTTGATACACTGGAGAACCCATGACCATACCCCGGGTCAAAATCTGTGGCATTACCCGCATTGAGGACGGACTGGCGGCGGCAAACGCCGGTGCCGATGCCATTGGTCTGGTTTTTTACGAGCCCAGTCCCCGTTTTGTGACGGTCGCCAGGGCAGCAGCAATTTGTGCCAGCCTGCCTCCGTTCGTGACTACCGTCGGCCTGTTCGTGGATGCCACACAGGCGGATATAGAGAATGTGCTGAGCCAGGTACCGTTGGATCTGCTGCAATTTCATGGCGATGAGCCTGCAGAGTTCTGTTCCCGTTTTTCGCGCCCCTGGATCAAGGCGGTGCGCATGAAAGACGATGTGGATCTGTATCAATGCGCGGTTCAATACCGGCAGGCTGCAGGGTTACTGGTGGATAGCTATGTGGCCGGTATTCCGGGGGGGACCGGTGAGACGTTCAATTGGGACAGGTTGCCTAAGGACCTGTCCCTCCCCGTGGTGCTGGCCGGTGGCCTGCAACCGGGTAATGTGGCCGATGCCGTAGCACAGGTGCGGCCATGGGCGGTGGATGTGAGTGGTGGCGTTGAACAGAAAACTGTTCAGGGTGGCCGCAGTGGCGGGATCAAGGATCCTGCCGCCATCCGCGCCTTCATCAAAAGTGCGAAAACACGAGGAGTAGCTGGTGTCTGAACGCCCTGATTTTTCTGCTTTTCCTGACGCCCGAGGCCACTTCGGCCAATTTGGCGGCTGTTTTGTATCCGAGACCCTGATGGGGGCTCTGGACGACCTGGCCGCCATGTATGAGCGTCTCAAGGATGATCCGCAGTTCCGTGCGGATTTCGACTATGATCTGGCCCATTATGTCGGCCGCCCGTCTCCACTGTATCTGGCGGAGCGATGGTCGAAGCAGCTCGGCGGCGCAAAAATCTGGCTCAAGCGTGAGGACCTGAACCACACCGGGGCCCACAAGGTGAACAACACCATTGGCCAGGCGCTGCTTGCCAAACATATGGGCAAGCCACGGGTGATTGCGGAAACCGGGGCAGGGCAGCATGGGGTGGCAACTGCCACCGTGGCCGCCCGGCTGGGGCTCAAGTGCCAGGTGTACATGGGCGCCGAGGATGTGGAGCGACAGAAGCTCAACGTTTACCGCATGAAGTTGCTGGGTGCCGAGGTGATTCCGGTCACCTCCGGTTCGAAAACCCTGAAAGATGCCATGAACGAGGCCATGCGTGACTGGGTCACCAATGTGGATGACACCTTTTACATCATCGGCACCGTGGCAGGCCCGCATCCTTACCCGTTGCTGGTGCGCGATTTCCAGTGCGTGATCGGTCGTGAAGCCCGTGAGCAGAGCCTGAAGCAGGCCGGTAAGCTCCCGGATGCACTGGTGGCCTGTGTCGGTGGTGGCTCCAATGCCATTGGCCTGTTCCATCCCTTCCTCAATGATGATGGGGTGGCCATGTACGGCGTAGAAGCGGCCGGCGACGGGATTGAAACCGGTCGCCATGCGGCTCCGCTGAGTGCAGGGCGCCCGGGTGTGCTGCACGGCAACCGCACTTATCTGATGGAAGACGACAACGGCCAGATCATTGAAACCCATTCCGTGTCTGCCGGCCTGGATTACCCGGGTGTCGGTCCCGAGCACGCCTGGTTGAAGGATTTGGGACGGGTAAATTATGTGTCAGCAAACGACACGGAAGCCCTCTCTGCGTTTCGTGAGTTGACCCGGGTGGAAGGCATCATGCCGGCTCTGGAATCGGCCCATGCGCTTGCCTACGCTCGCAAGCTGGCTCCGACCATGACCCCGGATCAGGACATCGTTATCAACCTGTCCGGTCGAGGGGACAAGGATATTCTGACTGTCGCTGCCATCGATGGCATTGAATTTTAAGGAGCAGTAATGCGTCGTATTGAAAGCTGTTTTCAGCGGCTGGCCGAGCAAAAACGCAAGGCATTGATTCCTTTCGTGACCGCCGGTGATTCCAGTAAGGAAGTGACGGTGCCACTGATGCATGCCATGGTGGAAGCCGGTGCCGACATCATCGAGTTGGGTGTGCCTTTTTCTGACCCCATGGCTGACGGGCCGGTGATCCAGAAGGCCTGCGAGCGGGCCCTGGCCCATGGCACTTCCACTCATGACGTGCTGGCAATGGTAAAGGCATTCCGTGAGCGCGATAGCGAGACACCGGTGGTCCTGATGGGCTATCTGAATCCGGTGGAAGCCCTCGGCTATGAAAACTTTGCCAAGGCGGCCTCACAGGCCGGCGTGGATGGCATCCTGCTGGTGGACCTGCCCCCGGAAGAGGCCCTGGAAATCAAGCCGGTGATGGATGCCTACGAGCTGGACATGATTTTCCTGGTGGCCCCGACCACCTCGGATGCCCGTATCAAGCTGATTGGCAAGGCCGGTTCCGGCTATCTGTATTACGTCTCTCTCAAGGGGGTGACAGGCTCGGCCTCCCTGAATGTGGACGAAGTGGCCGGTCGGGTTGAAACAATTCGCAACCTTGCTCAATTGCCCATTGGTGTCGGCTTTGGTATCAAAGACGCTGAATCTGCACAGGCGGTAAGTCGAGTGTCTGATGGTGTGGTTGTCGGGAGTGCCCTGGTGAACCAGATCGCGGCCAATCCGGACAACCCGGAAGTGATCAACCAGTCCATCAGTGACATTCTGGCCGCCATGCGTAACGCTATGGATCAGTAACGGGACCTTTGCATGAGCAACAGCAACTGGCTGGAAAAAATCCTGCCTGCAGTACGCCGCCCCCAGGAAAACCGGCGCAACAGCATTCCCGAGGGGTTGTGGCGCAAGTGCCCACGCTGCGACGGGGTGGTGTATCGGCCCGAACTGGACCGCAACATGGATGTTTGCCCGAAGTGTGAGCATCACCTGCGCATCAATGCCCGGCGGCGGCTCAAGCTGTTTCTCGATGAAGGCGTGCAGACGGAAATCGGAGCAGAACTGGCCCCGGTGGATCGTCTCAAGTTCAAGGACTCCAAGAAATACAAGGATCGCCTGGTCGCTGCCCAGAAAGCCACCGAGGAAAACGACGCTCTGATAGCCCTGAAAGGGACGTTGCACGGGGAACCCCTGGTGGCCTGTGCCTTCGAATTCAACTTCATGGGCGGCTCCATGGGCTCTGTGGTCGGTGAGCGGTTTGTCCGTGCCGTAGACGTATGCCTGGAGCAAAAGCTGCCGCTGGTCTGTTTTTCCGCCAGCGGTGGGGCGCGCATGCAGGAAGCCCTGTTCTCCCTGATGCAGATGGCCAAGACCAGTGCGGCGCTGGAAAAGTTGCGGCAGGCGGGTCTGCCGTTTATCTCCGTACTCACCGATCCGGTTTATGGCGGCGTGTCCGCGTCCCTGGCCATGCTGGGTGATGTGAACGTGGCTGAGCCCAATGCCCTGATCGGTTTTGCCGGACCTCGGGTCATTGAACAGACCGTGCGGCAGAAATTGCCTGAAGGTTTCCAGCGTAGCGAGTTCCTCTTGGATCATGGTGCCATCGACATGATCGTGGCTCGCCACGATATGCGCGATACCCTCCATCGCCTGCTGGCGAACATGATGGGCTGGTCCCTCCAGACTGTCGATGACTGACGATCCTGCCGCATCCGCTCTGGCCGCCTGGCTGGAGCGGATCGAGGCCATGCATCCCACCGAAATTGAACTGGGCCTGGAGCGTATTCGCCAGGTGGCCAGTCGTCTCGGGGTGAGCACAATGCCTGTTCCGGTGATCACCGTGGCTGGCACCAATGGGAAAGGCTCCACCCTGCGCCTGATGCAGGTTCTGGCGGAGCGTCATGGCCGAAGAGTCTGTCTTTATACCTCCCCCCATCTGCATCGTTTCAATGAGCGCGTTCGCCTGCCTGATGGTCTGGCGTCTGATCAGCAGCTCTGTGAAGCGTTTGAACAGGTTGAGCAGGCGCGCCAGGACATTTCCCTGACCTATTTTGAGTTCAGTACCCTGGCGGCGCTGTGGCTGTTCCGGCAGAGCGGGGCAGATCTGGTACTGCTGGAGGTGGGGCTCGGGGGCCGACTTGATGCGGTCAATATCGTCGATCCGGATGTGGCGGTGGTCACCTCGGTGGGGCTGGATCACCAGGACTGGCTGGGTGAGACCCGGGAAGCCATTGCCGGTGAAAAATGCGGGATTGCCCGATCCGGCAAACCGCTGGTCTTTGGTGAGGCAGACTGGCCGCAAAACCTGCCGGAGCTGGCAGGACAGTATGCCGCGGTGCCGGTGTTTGCCGGCCGGGATTTCCGTCTTGCCCGGCAGGGAGTCACTCTCTGTGATGGGCGTGACCTGGCTTTTCCCGACCGGGTAGTGCTGGGTCGGGATAATCTGGCGACGGCTTGCCAGGCCCTCAGCCTGGCGGGGGTGCAGGTCGACACAGCGGACTGCCAGGCCGTGGCTGAAGTGACCCTGTTCGGGCGTTGTGAATTCCGACAGATTCAGGGTCGTGCCTGCTGGTTTGACGTGGGCCATAATCTGCCCGCGGTTGCGCGTTTCCTTCAGATGTTGCCCCCCTGTGAGGGGGCGCGACACCTGGTGTTCGGGATGATGGCCGACAAGCCGATCGATGACGTGGTGGCGCTCTTCACCGGACAGCCGGTGAGCTGGCATCTGGCCGCGCCTGCCATTGCCAGGGCAGCCCCCGCGACCAGGCTGGCCGCTGCCTTGCCGGAGCAGGCATCCTGCCGCCAGTACGCTAGTGTCCGTGAGGCGTTGCAGGGTGCCCTTAACGCTGCACAGGCCGACGATCAGGTGCTAATCTTCGGGTCTTTCTATACCGTTGCGGAAGCGAGGGGAGAGCAAGGTGGATAAACGAACCCGTCAGCGCATTGTCGGCGTTGTTCTGTTGTTGGTCCTGGCGGCTGTGCTGGCACCCTTTGTGTTCCGGTCGCCGGAACAGATCCGCAATGCCCTGGATATGCAAATTCCTGATCAGCCGGAGATGACGGCGGTCAACGTGGATCCCGTGGTGACAACCGAGATGGAGGAGGCCGCGGCGGAGCGCATTGAGTCGGAGAGAGAGGCGGTCAGAGCTGCTGCGCAGGAGCATTTGCAGGCGAATCCAGACAGTGCCGAGCCGCCGCCGGCCAAGGAGCCTGTGGTGACGGAGGATGCGCCAGTGCCACCGCCGGCAGATCCGGATGACGGTCCGGTGCTGGCCGGTTTTGTGGTTCAGGTGGGCAGCTATTCCAGTGTCGATAACGCCGAGGCCGTGGTGGAGAAGCTGAAAGCCGCCGGTTACCGAGCGTACAGCGAGACTGACAGCCACCAGGGCAAGGTCGTTCACCGTGTCATGGTGGGGCCGGAAATCCACAAGAAAGATGCCGAACGAACCCGCCAGCAGCTGGCGGATGACAGCCGTTTCGGCTTCAAGGGGCTGGTACGGATTTACGCCCCCTGATTGCCGCCATCCACGGGCTGTATCCATGGGCAAGTGGGTCAGCCTCTGTTAAACTTCGCGCTCTGAATTTTCCGGGTGTCCCGCCGCTGGCAGCAGCGCAAGGGCACCCCCGGACGAGCGCTTATCCGCCGGTGAGAGCACGCTTTACATGAATCTGGCAGACGCCATCATTCTGATTGTCATCGCAATTTCCGCTTTGCTTAGCGTGCGCCGAGGCTTCACCCGTGAAGCCTTTTCGTTGCTCACCTGGGTGGCGGCCTTTATCATCGCGCGCCTGTTCAGCCCGGCCCTGGATCTTCTTCTTCAGGACCAGATCACCACTCCCAGCCTGCGTGCCGCTGTTGCTTTCGGCTTGCTGTTTGTCTTGACGTTGGTGGTCGGTGCCCTCATTAACCATTTGCTCGGTGAGTTGATTCGTGTCACCGGGCTGAGCAGTACTGATCGATTGCTGGGTATGGTCTTCGGCGCCATGCGAGGTGTGCTGCTGATGGTTGTGCTGGTAGCCCTGGGGCGGCACCTGTTTGGTGCCGATCCATGGTGGCAAGAATCCACTCTGGTTCCGCATCTGGTCATGATGGAAGCGTGGACCCGGGACATGGGCGAAAAACTACTCGCTCTGGTCATGAACGTATAAGCAACGAGGGGCTGCAAGACATCGTTCAGATGAATGCGGTTAACAGCCCCTAACGAGAGGAAAGTACCATGTGCGGCATTGTGGGCATTGTCGGCCATAGCTATGTGAACCAGGGTATCTATGATGCGCTGACAGTCCTTCAGCATCGGGGGCAGGATGCAGCCGGTATCGTTACCTGTGACGGAGATCGTCTTTATCTGCGCAAGGACAACGGCATGGTGCGTGATGTGTTTCGCACCCGCCATATGCGCCGTCTGGTGGGCAACATGGGCATCGGTCATGTGCGCTATCCCACTGCGGGCAGCTCCAGTTCCGCGGAAGCCCAGCCGTTCTATGTGAACTCTCCCTACGGCATCACCCTGGCCCACAACGGCAATCTCACCAATGCCGAGGAATTGGCCGAGCATATCTTCCGGGCCGATCTGCGCCATATCAACACCACCTCCGATTCCGAGGTGCTGCTGAATGTGTTTGCCCACGAACTGCAGAGTCGTGGCAAGTTGCAGCCGGAGCCGGACGATATCTTTGACGCCGTCGCCGCTGTTCACAAGCGGGTGGAAGGGGCCTATGCGGTGGTGGCCATGATTACCGGCTATGGCATTCTGGCGTTTCGTGATCCCCACGGCATTCGTCCGGTCTGTTTCGGTCGCAAGGACACCCCCAATGGTCCCGAGTACATGGTGGCGTCGGAATCTGTGGCTTTGTCTTCCCTGGGGTTTCATATCGAACGGGATCTGGCGCCTGGTGAAGCCATCTACATTACTGCAGAAGGGGAGATGCACACCCGTCAGTGTGCCGACAATCCCAGTCTGCATCCCTGCATTTTCGAGCAGGTTTACCTGGCCCGGCCGGACTCCATCATCGATGGTATTTCGGTGTACAAGGCGCGCCTGCGCATGGGCGAAAAGCTGGCGGAAAAAGTCGAGCGGGAATGGCCGGACCACGACATCGACGTGGTGATCCCGATCCCGGATACCAGTCGTACGTCTGCCCTGCAGATGGCGAACCATCTGGGCGTCAAATACCGTGAGGGTTTCATCAAGAACCGCTACATCGGCCGGACCTTCATCATGCCGGGCCAGCAGCAACGCAAGAAATCCGTGCGCCAGAAACTCAATGCCATTGAGCTGGAGTTCAAAGGCAAGAATGTCCTGTTGGTGGATGACTCCATTGTCCGCGGGACGACCTGTAACGAGATCATCCAGATGGCCCGGGAAGCCGGCGCCCGCAAGGTCTATTTCGCCTCTGCGGCTCCTGCGGTGCAGTATCCCAACGTCTATGGCATTGATATGCCGGCCGCCCAGGAGCTGATTGCCCACGGTCGCACCACTGAGGAAATCGGCAAATTGATCGGTGCCGACAAGTTGATTTACCAGGATCTGGAAGATCTGGTGGAGACGTGCAAGGAAGGTAATCCCGGGGTGGAGTCCTTCGACTGTTCCGTGTTCAATGGAACCTATCTGGCGGGCAACATCACCCCGGAATATCTGGCCGGTCTGGAAGCCCGTCGTAACGATATGGCCAAAGGCAGTAGTGAGAAAACCCGCGCATTGGCAGATAACGAGATTATCGATTTGCACAATCCGAACTGAGCAAGACCGAAGGAAAACCGAGGCTATCAATGAACGATCTGGATCCGACACAACTTGATGTGGAAACCCTGGCTATCCGCACGGCACAGTTGCGTACGGACGAGATGGCACACTCGGATCCGATTTTCCTGACCTCGAGTTTTGTCTATGAGAGCGCCGCCCAGGCTGCGGCCCGATTCGGAGGCCAGGAGCCGGGTAATATCTATTCCCGCTTTACCAATCCCACGGTACGTGCCTTCGAGCAGCGGCTGGCAGCCCTTGAAGGGGGCGAAGCCTGTGTGGCGTTTGCTTCTGGCATGGCCGCCATCAGCGGGACTTTCTTTTCGCTGCTGTCCCCGGGCGATCACATTGTCAGCTCACGCAGTGTGTTCGGTACCACCAATGTGGTGTTCGACAAATACCTGGCCAAGTTCGGTATCGAAACGTCATTGGTGGACCTGAGTGACTTGCAGGACTGGGAAGCGGCAATACGGCCGGAGACCCGGATTCTCTACCTGGAAACCCCGTCCAACCCGCTATCGGAAATTGGCGATATTCGCGCCCTGGCCAAATTGGCCCATGACAATGGCGCACTGCTGGTCGTGGACAATTGCTTCTGCACCCCTGCGCTGCAAAAGCCCCTGGCGCTTGGCGCTGATATCGTCATCCACAGTGCCACCAAATATCTTGATGGCCAGGGGCGTTGTCTCGGTGGTGCCGTGGTAGGCCCGAAAGCCGAAATGGAAGAAGTGCTGGGTTTTGTTCGCTCCGCCGGTGCCTGCATGAGCCCCTTCAACGCCTGGGTATTTCTCAAGGGCCTGGAAACACTATCCCTGCGGATGGAAGCCCAGAGCGCCCGTACCCAGGAGCTGGCCGAGT
>Ga0208057_1000653_pt1 | contig 12593 bp, 8 predicted proteins | sample DeeseametaMP1649_FD_184183 | JGI IMG/M metagenome (GOLD analysis project Ga0208057, IMG submission 184183) | Marine microbial communities from the Deep Pacific Ocean - MP1649 (SPAdes) | ecosystem: Environmental > Aquatic > Marine > Oceanic | place: North of Tokelau, South Pacific Ocean...
TCAACGCCTGTAAGGCGCTGTCGACCAAGCGTGGCGATGACCCCAAAGCAGCCAGCCGCCCCTATGACGCAGACCGCGATGGTTTCGTTATGGGCGAGGGCGCGGGCATCGTTGTTCTGGAAGAATACGAACATGCCAAAGCACGTGGTGCCAAAATCTATGCTGAATTGACCGGTTACGGTGCTACATCAGATGGCTTCGACATGGTTGCACCATCGGGTGAAGGCGCAATTCGCTGTATGAAGATGGCGATGCAAAATATCGATGCTCCAATCGATTACTTGAATACCCACGGCACATCTACGCCTGTAGGTGACGTGAAAGAACTTGCCGCTATTCAAGAAGTGTTTGGCCAAGCGGGCGTACCAATTAGTGCAACTAAGTCACTGACAGGTCACGCACTAGGTGCAGCGGGTGTAAACGAAGCTATTTACAGCTTGTTGATGATGGAGAATAACTTTATTGCGCCATCAATTAACATCGACACACTGGACGACGCGGCACAAGGGCTAGATATTGTTACCCAAGCTCGTGAAGCAACGTTAAACACAATTATGTCTAACAGCTTTGGTTTCGGCGGCACTAACGCAACGCTTGTTATGCAGCGTTACAACGGTTAATTAAAACCGCTTGAACCAGTAAGCTTTTTTAACTTCAGTTAAGAAGTTTCAAAGAAGACAAAAGGGCGTAAACCTGAGCACCGTGGGTGCTTGTGTTTACGCCCTTTTTTTATTGGTATTTTTTAAATAAAACCTGTGTTTTCAGAAGCGGCCGCTTAAGCGATTGTAATTGTGTGTTTTGTCCGTGAAGCAGAATGTCAAATTTTTATTAAGCGCAGTGTTTCGAGTGACGCTAAATTTGTCGTTTAACTAAGTGCTCTGAGCTATCGGTTAAACCAACTTTCATTACTCAATCGGCAATCTTTGTCAATGTTTGCCATAATTTGCAAATGGTGGACATTTGGAAATAGACAATGGCAACTTTAAATGTGTCGCTTCCTGACGAAATGCGTACGTGGATTGATGAACAAGTAAAAACTGGCAAATTTGCTAATGCTAGTGATTATATTCGCGATTTAGTGCGTCGCAATCAGAGTGAGCGAGAGGCAATTAGCTTAGCTCTCATAGAAGGTGAATTGAGTGGGAAAAGTGATAAGAATGTTTTAGATATTATTCAAGTTAAGAAAACTCGAGCCTCAGAATGAATAAATATACCCTCTCCAATAAAGCAGAGGAAGTTATCTCCGGGATTTACGATTATTCAGCCAATATTCATGGCGTAACTCAAGCTGAAGCCTATCTTGTTGCCCTACACGAAGCTCTAGTCATTCTGGCGGAAAACCCTAGTATCGGTGCTTCAGCTGAGGATATCAGAAAGACTTACTTTCAACTGCCAGTTCATAGGCACATGGTCTTCTATAAAAAAGTCGATGACGGCATTTTCGTCATTAGGGTACTTCATCAACAGATGAAATACTCTATACATCTATGCGATTGAAATACGAAGGAAAGACCCAGTAATGTGGCTGAAGCGTCAAGTCAAATAAACTGATAACGACTAAACAAGGTATCTGGTTCGGGAATAGTGATTTTCCCGTAATGCCGTTTAACCAAACCTTCTTGTTGAAGTTCACCTAATAACTGGTTCACCGTTTGCCTACTGCTATTTATCATTTGCGCTAAAGATTCTTGCGAAAGGGTAAGTGTAATCGCGTTATGTTTGGGCAAATGCTGACCGTAACTGGTGGTAAGCATTAAAAGCCGTTTTACAAGCTGGTGCTTGAGGCTAAGACCCGCACTTGAGTCAATAAACTGAAACGCGCTGCGCACTCGCGTGCATAAAAGGCGAGTAAAATGCGGGTAGAGTTCAGGATATTGCTCAAGCAGTGCTTTAAACGCGTTCTTTTGAATAATCGCCACCGTGCAATTTGTCTCGCAGAAGTTGTCGTGAGTACGAGGGAGGTCGTCAAACATCGATATCTCACCAAACCAGGTGCCGGGGCCCAGTAGCGCAAATAGCATCTCTCGACCATCTACCCCCACAGTAACCACTCTTAAACGGCCTTCGCATACGCCATAAAAACCGACACCGTCTTCACCTTTGGCATGCAGTTGCTGCCCAGCTTTTAAGTGTTTTAGACGCATCTTGTCGAACATGGCTTTCTGCAAATAGGGTGGAAGCGCGCTAAACCAAGTAGAGCTAGCGAGAACAGGTTTAAATTTTTCCATTTAACAAATTTCTTACACTGTCGTATACCCGACAGTGTATAGCAATTACTGCGCGTAATGTAGGCGTTAAGAGAGAGTAAGTGGAAGTTTCATTGAAATGTTCAAGGTATCGAGCCTTCCACCTAGGACTCCCGCCCCAAATGAAATTAATTTGTACGTTAAAAGAGTAAAGCTATGACAGATTCAGTAAAGTCGAAAGTTAGCAGTGAAGAATGGCAAACCCGTGTTGATCTAGCCGCATGTTATCGCGCAGTTGCTATGTATGGTTGGGACGACCTTATTTTTACTCACATTTCTGCTCGTGTTCCTGGGCCTGACCATCATTTCTTGATTAATCCCTACGGTTTAATGTTTGATGAAGTTACTGCGTCAAACTTGGTTAAAGTTGATCTTCACGGTAACAAGGTAATGGAAAGTGAGTATGACATTAACCCAGCAGGCTTTACCATTCATAGCGCCGTTCATGAGGCTAGAGACGATGCAAAATGTGTCTTGCATTTGCACACAGCAGAAGGTGTGGCGGTATCCATTTTAGAAGAAGGGTTGCAGCCATACTCGCAACAGTCGCTTTTTCCGCTGGCGTCGCTTTCCTATCATGCCTACGAAGGCGTGGCGCTAAACCCAGAAGAAAAAGTGCGATTGGTTCGCGACCTTGGCGATACCCAATTTATGATTTTGCGCAATCACGGGCTTTTAACCTGTGCAGACAATATTCCCGATGCTTTCTTGTTTATGTTTATTATGCAGCGCGCCTGTGAAATTCAGTTAAAAGCGCAGGCCACAGGCAAACCGCTTATTCCAATTCATTCGGCAATTCTAGATGGCATTCGTACACAAGCCGATCAAGTCACCCGGCAGGCTGGTGGTTCGTTAGCATGGCCGGGTATTAAACGACGCGTTGAACGCCGTTTCCCTGGATATGACAAGTAACGGCGTGAAGTTTAACGTTATCTAATACGATGATCGCAACGGATGAAGTGGACAAAAAACGTGAGCTAAAGTGGTTTGCTTCAAGCGTTCCCGTGTTAAAGGATTGTATGAACTTCGGCCGTCTCTTTAATGTTGCGGCCAAACGTGCATCAAAATGACGTAAATTAAACGAATCACCGATAAGATAAATCAAGGGCGCTGGGTTACTAAAAGCCTAAGTTAAGGTACACTTAGCGCCATGAAAATACTTCTTGAAGATACCATTCCGTTTGGCACCGATTACCTTAATAGCGTAGGTGAGGTTGAAACCTATGCATGGCAATCTCTTGTGCCTGAAATGCTGCGCGATGTAGATATTCTTGCGCTACGTTCTACCACCAAGGTTACCCCTGAACTGCTGACCAGCGCTAGCAAGCTCAAGTTTGTTACTACGGCAACGGCGGGGACCAATCATCTAGATAAAACGCATTTAGATAGCGTGGGTATTATGCATAGCAGTGCAGCAGGCTGTAATGCCGTAGCGGTTGCCGAGTACGTGTTGAGTGTTTTGCTGCACGCGCAAAAAGCCCAAAAGCTCGATTTATATAATGCGACAGTGGGAATAGTAGGTGCTGGTAATGTGGGAACTGCATTATCAAGAATTTTAATGGCAATTGGCGTTAAACACTGTCTGTATGACCCACCGCTACAGCAAGCGCTAGCAAAATCTGGTAAGAAGGAGCATAACGGTCAGTCATTTGTAGACTTAACGCAAATAGCAAAGTGCGATGTTATCTCGCTTCACGTGCCTTTTATTAAAGGCGGCGAATATCCTACATATCAGATGATAGACGAAGCGTTTCTGGAAGGATTAACGTCAAACCAGTTGCTTATAAATGCATGCCGGGGTGAGGTTATTGATGAAGTGGCACTACTTAGCGTACTTCAAGGGGAAAAAGCGCCAACGGTGGTACTCGACGTATTCGATAATGAGCCTGCCATAAATACAGCATTATTTGACTATGTTTGGTTCGTTACACCACATATCGCGGGGCACTCTGTAGAAGGCAAAGTGCGCGGTACGCAAATGATTTACGAGCAAATTTGTGACGTAGTGGGCAAAGCCCCAGACAAAGTGCTTAGCGACTTTTTAGAGAAAACCAATCCGATCAAAGTTGCGTTAAATTCGCCAGAGGCAACGCGGTTGTCTGTTGATGATCTCATTGCCGTATTCCACGATGTGTATGATGTAGCTATTGACGATGAGATAACGCGAAACGCGTTTGCGTCAGGCTACAATGAAACGCCAGAGACACACATTGCAAATACGTTCTCTACATTGCGTAAGCAATACAGAGTGCGTCGCGAGTGCAGCGCCTATGCGTTACACTTGCCAAAAAACACCAGTAAGCAAATCCAAGACACATTCACCAAACTGGGCTTTCACGTTAGCCTGGTTTAGTTATTTTTACATTAGGAGCATAAAGCATTATGTCGCAAGCGTTTGACGTAGCGGTACTTGGCGCCACAGGTTTAGTGGGCCAAACCATGATTGAACTATTAGAAGAGCGAGACTTTCCGGTAAACCGTTTGTATCCGCTTGCCAGTAAACGTTCAGCAGGTAGTACCGTGTCGTTTAAAGGCGAAGACATTGAAGTATTAGATGCTGATGATTTCGACTGGTCATTAGTGCAATTTGGCTTTTTCTCAGCTGGAGGCAGCATTTCTGCAAAATTTGCGCCGTTAGCTGCAGAGGAAGGCTGCATTGTTATCGACAATACTTCAGAGTTTCGTTACGAGCCAGATATCCCACTTGTGGTGCCAGAAGTTAACGCCCATGCACTGGCAGAGTTTCGCAATAGAAACATTATTGCGAACCCAAATTGCTCAACCATTCAAATGTTGGTTGCACTTAAACCTATTCAAGACGCGGTTGGTATTGACCGTATTAACGTGTGCACATACCAGTCAGTTTCTGGTGCAGGTAAAGAAGCCATGGAAGAGCTGGCTAAACAAACCGCAGGTTTGCTAAACGCACGTGAAGTAAAGCCAGAATCGTTTAGTCGCCAAATTGCCTTTAACGTTATCCCTCAAATCGACGTATTCCAAGACAACGACTACACCAAAGAAGAAATGAAAATGCTGTGGGAAACCCAAAAAATCATGGGCGATCAAAGTATTTTGGTAAACGCGACGGCTGTGCGCGTGCCGGTTTTCTACGGACATGCTGAGGCCATTCACCTTGAAACGCGTTCGCCAATAGATGCGCAGCATGTTAAAGAGCTTTTAGCCGATGCGCCAGGCGTAACAGTTTACGACGGCAATGAGCAATTCCCAACGCAAGTAAGCAGTGCTAGCGGCAACGACATTGTGCATGTAGGGCGTATCAGGAATGATATTACTCACCCTTGTGGTTTAAATTTGTGGGTGGTGTCAGACAACATTCGCAAAGGTGCAGCGACAAACAGCATTCAAATTGCTGAGACACTTATTCGCGACTACTTATAAGTATTCTACAGAGACACAGCCTCTGATTAATCGGATAAGCACAGGAAAAGGTAAACATTTTTCTGTGCTTGCCGATACGCAATGAAAGGGGCATTACCTGTTGCAATGAAGCGGCACTATTCAACGGGATAGAAAGACAGCACTCGAAGCTACTGAATGACGGTTTTTAGCGAAAATTTGAGCATTAGAGCGCTTCAATACTACTGTCTAACTAGATCACCCTTAATAACTGGTTTATAGTTTGTAAAGTTAGGAATAGAACAACGTTAAAAACAATACTTAGTCAGATACTTAGGCGAAGGGTAAGAACTCTATAAAGCGCAAATAAATCTTACTGCTAAGTTCAAAAAGACTGTAAAACGCTGGCTTGATTATTAATGGTTTCAAGGTGGCTTAAGAATAAAAATAAAAGCCAATATTTTCTTCCGTACTGATTGGCTAGAAAATCCGCCCATACGTCTCGGGTGGTAAAGACGCTTGAGGGCATATAGGACTGCTATGAAATTGCATTTGACGGGCTTACTTTTACTAACACTTTGTTTGTCTGGCCCTATTATCACTGTAGATGCACAAGAACGCGCTACCTTCTTAAAAGGTCCCAAAGACGCAACTGATCAGTATTCGGGCCTGGAATATGGGCCCATCGACGCCAACGATACCCTATGGCGCATTGCTGAGCGCTATCGCCAAAACAATAACCTGAGCGTATATCAGGTTATGACCGCCATTTACGAGCTCAATCCAAGCGCCTTTGAAAACGGCAATTTAAATTTATTAGTTGATGGTGCGGTATTAAAGCTACCATCAGAGCGCTATATTGCCAGAATTGATAAGCAAAAAGCCCAGATGCGCGCTGAGCAGGATGATAGAGCATTTGCTGAATTGCTTAATAAGCCCGGCAGTAGCGTAAGAAATATCAAGCCTGCATCGCCTTTAGTCAATCAACAAGACTTAACGCAAACCCAAACTGATATTGAGCAGAAAATCACTCGCTTGGATCAGGAGCAAACCCGACAATTCGACGAACTGCGTATGCAGTTTGCAGCCTCACTGGAAAATGTTGAAGCGATTCTTAACGAAAACAGACGCTTGTACGAGCGTGTTGAGGCCGTTAATGGCGAACTAGAAACCTTGCGTGGGCAAGTGGAAGGTGATGTTAAAAGCCAACTAGATATGCAAGTGGCGCTTCAGCAAGAACTGCTCGACATGATCAAGGCCGAGCAAGCGCAGCGCGAAGCAGAAAAGCAGTCTTCTTTTTTAAGCGCACTTACCAGCCCTTTGAGTCTAATTATAGGCTCGGCAATTCTGTCACTATTGTTAGTAGGTGGCCTTATCCTGTGGCTGCTAAAACGTAATAGTAAGCCTGACGAAGCGCCTGCGGCTGGACCTACGATTACAGCCGATAACGATGAAGTGCCGGTACCTGATTCTGACATTGGCGATCTTTCAAGTGCACTGGCCCCTGACTTTGATGATAAAGCAGAGTTGTCAGATGATGACTTGTTCAATGACGACGACCTACTTGATGACGTACTTACCTCAGATTTAGAAGAAAGCCTAGATGACGAACTAGAAACCTTCGCCGACCTTGAAGACGACATGTTGGTGCCAGACGATGGCAGTGATGACTTGTTTGAAGCTGGCGATGATGAGCTTGATCAAAGTGAACTAGATAGTCTGTTTGATGACGATGACCTGTCAGATAAAGTATTAAACGAAAACGACACTGACGACCTTGAAGGCTTCGACCTGTCAGGGGATGACGACATCTTTGATGAAGATTCTGCCGATGAAAGCGAGCCAGAGACGGAAGTTGCTGACGAGGCTGCATCGACAGATGACGATGATTTTGACATTGATGACTTGCTTGATGATGTACAAAGCCAAGACGCGGCAGAACTTGAGAGTGATGAGCTAGATGAGTCGGGCGACATAGACCCTGACGATATCCTTGCCGAGGTTAACGGAGCTGCAGAATCTGACAATGTTGATGAAGACGATATCGACGCGTTGCTTGCCAGCTCAGTTGATGATTTATCTGACGCTGACGAAGAAAAAGAAAGTGTTTCTTCTTTGCCAACCGTAGAAGATGAGGACGATAAGCCTGAAATCAGTATTGACGATTTGCTAGAAGAGCACGGCGTTGATGCAGGTCTTACTGATGAGCTAGACAGCAATGACGACCTTATCAATGAGGATATGCTAAGCAAGCTCGACGACGAGATTAATCAGCAAAATAAAGAAATTGATAAAATCACCGACGATTTGTTAAATGAAATTGAGCAAATCGAAATGATGGGTGGCCTAGGTGAAGAAGATGACGAAGACGAGGATGATCTCGAGGAAGAAATAACAACTTCTTCGCCGTCGCCGCAGTCTATTCAGAGTCTTGATGCCATTACCGACGATTTAGACGAAATAGTCACCGACGAAATCGAAACTAACGCGGACTTCAGTGACCCTCTTTCCGATGAGCTTATTGCTGAACTACAGGCGGAAGATGAGCTTGCTGAAGAGCCTTCAGCGGATCAAATGCCTTCAGCGGATCAACTGCCCTCAGATGATGAAGAGCTTAATGAAAGCGCTTCTAGCGAGTTACCTACTCAATCCGATGAGGAAGGTGATTTTGACGATCCGTTTACTGATGAACTACTTGCAGAGCTTGAAGCAGAGTTAGATGGCGAGCCTGAAGTTAGTCCAGAAGCTCACGATGAAGACGTAGGCCTTGAAACGCCTGAAGGCGATGAAGAAGATGCAAGCGAAGATGATTTTAGCGACCCGCTAACTGATGAGTTACTTGCTGAACTAGAAGCTGAAGAATCTAAAAGCAGTGAAGATGTAGATTTGCTGACAGACGAGCTACTTTCTGAGCTTGAGTCTGAAATAGAACCTGATGATGAAACAGATGCAGAGTTCGAACCTGAAGCTTTGAGCGAGTCAGAAGCAGAAGCTGAGCGAGAAGCTGACTTTGAAGATGAAGTAGAACTTGAGACGGAAGCCGAAGTTGAACCGCAGTCAGAACTAGAATCAGAGCTTAGCACTGAAGTAGAAGCAGAGCAAGATGCTGAGATTGAGCCTGAACTAGAAGCGGAACTTGAGTCTGAGCCGGAGCCGGAATCAGAGCTAGAATTTGAAGCTGATTCTGAATCTGAATTCGAACAGGATTTCGATTCTGAAACAGAACTAGACCAAGAAGCAGAAGAAAAAGCTGAGCCTGAAGCCGCCTCGGAAGATGCAGTAGAGTTAGAGACGGAAGCCGAGGGTAAAACGGAGTCAGAACTAGATTCAGAGCCGGAGTTTGGCACTGAGGTAGAAGCAGAACAAGACGCTGATATTGAGCCTGAACTGGAAACGGAACTTGAGTCTGTACCAGCGACGGAGTCAGAGCTTGAATTTGAAGCTGAGCCTGAGCTTGAATCTGAATTAGAACAGGATATCGATTCTGAAACAGAACAAGACCAAGAACCAGAAGAAAAAGTTGAACCTGAAACTGAAGCTGAACCTGAAGCCGACTTGGAAGATGAAGTAGAGCTAGAGGCGGAAGCCGAAGGTGAACCAGAGTCAGAACTAGATTCAGAGCCAGAGTTTGGCACTGAAATAGAAGCAGAACAAGACGCTGAGATTGAGCCTGAACTAGAAACGGAACTTGAATCTGAGCCAGAGTCGGAATCAGAGCTAGAATTTGAAGCTGAGCCTGAGCTTGAATCTGAATTGGAACAGGATATCGATTCTGAAACAGAACAAGACCAGGAACCAGAAGAAAAAGTTGAACCTGAAACTGAAGCTGAACCTGAAGCCGGCTTGGAAGATGAAGTAGAGCTAGAGGCGGAAGCCGAAGGTGAACCAGAGTCAGAACTAGATTCAGAGCTAGAGTTTGGCACTGAAGTAGATGCAGAACAAGACACTCAGATTGAGCCTGAATTAGAGGCGGAACTTGAATCTGAGCCAGAGCCAGAATCAGAGCTAGAATTCGAAGCTGAGCCTGAAACCGACTCGGAAGATGAAGTAGAGCTAGAAACGGAAGCCGAGGCAGAACTACAGCCAGAAACAGGCGTAGAGCCAGAGTTCGACGCTGTCGATGAAGACGCTGAAGAAAAGGCAGGGCAAACGTCAGACGATCCACTAGATGACGCTATTGAAGCGTTTGAAAGACAGATGATGGATGATATTCCTTCGTTCAGTCAGATGGATACGGAAGAGCCATCAGCGCAGGAAAAGCCCTCAGCGCCAACAGAGCCAGCGGAAGATGCTTCAGCAGCAGACAGTGATGAATACGACGACAGCCTGTTAAACGCTGCGTATGACGAAGTAGAAAGCTTTGAATTAGAGCAAGAAATTGACGGTGTAGTAGACGGTGAAGATGAAGGTGACGAAATATCATCGGAATCTAGTGCTGCTGAAGAATCGAGTTCACCTGAAGAAGCTGATTTAAACCAAAGCGATTCAGATAAGAACAGCGAAGAAGACTTTAACGAACTTGACGATGTTCCTGGCCTTGACGACTGGCTGTCTGCTTCCGATGACGACGATCATGTAGACGACAACGAGATTCTTGACGATCTTGACAGTGCTGAGTTCGATGAGCTTCTTCAAAGTCTTGAGTCAGACGCTATTGTTGATACAAGTGATGTCGACACCAGTGAAATTGAAAGTGATGACGACGGTCAGGATCCAGAAGCATCTTCAGCAGAGAGTGAAGATACTTTCGAGCTTGAGCAGGAAGATGATGAAGCCAAATTCGAGTTAGAAGGGAGTGACGACAACCTTGGATTCGACGAAAGCGATGATACGTTTGAACTAGACGAAGAAGATGAAACCTTTGAGCTAGACGAAGATGGTGCTTTTGAGTCTGAGCAAGAAGACGACGAAGATACTTTCGCCCTTGAAGAAGATGATTCGGAACTTGCATTAGACGACCTTGAAATTCCAGATGATGTGGAATTGGATATTGCCACGCCAACTGAAATTGAAGAGGACGAACAAGAGGCTCAATCCGTTGAGACTGAAAAGGCTCAAGAGGATGATCTTAAACTCGATAACCCTGATTTAGATCTTGCCGCCTTACTTAGTGATGTCGATGGTGAAAGTGACGCGCAAACGCCACCAGAAGACTTCCTTGATGTAGAGGCTTTAATGGACGATGGCGATGATGCAGACGCTATTGACCCGGATAGCCAAGCGCTCGATCTTGATGTAAGTTTATCTGACTTCACAGGTGTATCTGATGAAGATACGGTGATTGATATAGATAAAGACGCAGGGCAAAACGCTAACCTGGACTTAGCTCGCGCTTATATTGAAATGGACGATGTGGACGCTGCAAAAGAGTTGCTTGAAGAAGTAATGAAAGAGGGTAGCGAAGAGCAAAAACAGGAAGCCGCATCGATTTTAGCGAATATTGCTTAAGTAGTTTGCTCTTATGCGCATAACCGCGCTCTCGTTTGAGATTTTGGACGGCCAGTATATTTACAAAATATACAGGCCGTTTTTGTTTTAGGTGATGTACATTTATTTTCTATGACCTAAAAGAGTTTTGCGTATTAGCGGCATTGCATGTTGCAAGCGACATGACTACACTTAGCGCCTTTTCAGAAACGGGGTAATACAGATATGGAGCGAATTGCCTTAGGGATTGAATACGACGGTGCTGCTGTATACGGATGGCAACGCCAGCGTGAAGTACCAAGTGTTCAGGAACATCTTGAAAAGGCACTATCGACAGTAGCCAACGAACCCATTGAAGTGCAGTGCGCTGGACGTACCGATGCTGGTGTACACGCTACTGGGCAAGTGGTTCACTTTAACTGTGATGCACCACGCTCAGAGCGCGCTTGGACACTCGGCGTAAATGCGAATCTGCCTAACTCTGTTGCTGTTACTTGGGCAAAGAACGTCAGCGATGACTTCCATGCACGTTTTTCTGCTACCCATCGCCGCTATCGTTACGTTATTCATAATGCGAAAATGCGTCCAGCTATTCTACATTCAGGGGTTACCCATATCCACCGCGAATTAGACGAGAAAAAAATGCATGTTGCCGCACAAGCATTGCTAGGTGAGCAAGATTTTACCTCGTTTCGCGCAGCGCTGTGCCAAAGTAAAACACCATTTCGCAACGTTACTGATGTAAGCGTATATCGCCAAGGGCGATACGTTATTATCGATATTCGCGCCAATGCATTCTTGCATCATATGGTTCGCAATATCACGGGCGCGCTTGTTGAGATTGGGGCAGGGGAGCAAGATGTAAATTGGATAGCTCACTTGTTAAGCCTGAAAGACAGAAGCAAATCTGCAGCCACGGCGAAGCCAAATGGGTTGTACTTGGTTGACGTCACATACCCTGACGAGCATGGTTTACCTAAGCCGCCTTTAGGACCACTATTCCTTCCAGAAGCCTAATCTATCTACCTTCGCCTTTAAATTTTTCAATCTGAGTTAGCTGCACATCGGCAAGCAGTTAACTCAGGTTGTATTGAAGCGTGTATCTTCAAATCATCCCTTGCCAACTTCTAAGACCAGTTTTGTTTTTTCCATTTCGTTGTATTGTGGTCTAATAGCGCGCTATATTAGGTAGCTGTTCTATTGTGTTACGTATTTTTTCTTTGTAATACAGTATGAAACTTAAAAAATTAATGTGTTGTTGACCACAAGTATGGACAAACATCAATCGTCATGGTCGGCAAACAAAAAACAAAGGATTCAATTTCCATGAGCTGGATTCAAAAAATTCTTCCTCGCACGCAAACATCAACCAAAGGTAACGTACCAGAAGGTATCTGGACGAAGTGTGGTTCATGCCAAGCAGTGCTGTATAAGAGCGAACTGGAAAAACTTCAGGAAGTTTGCCCTAAATGTGACCATCACATGCGTATTACGGCACGCCGCCGTATCGATGCGTTCCTAGATGATGGCGATCGCGTTGAGTTAGGTGCAGAGCACGAGCCG
>Ga0208057_1000662_pt1 | contig 12500 bp, 12 predicted proteins | sample DeeseametaMP1649_FD_184183 | JGI IMG/M metagenome (GOLD analysis project Ga0208057, IMG submission 184183) | Marine microbial communities from the Deep Pacific Ocean - MP1649 (SPAdes) | ecosystem: Environmental > Aquatic > Marine > Oceanic | place: North of Tokelau, South Pacific Ocean...
AATTAATCCTGTTTGCGGTGAATGAACTCCAGGATGACAAACGCCAACAGGAAGAGATTTGTTTAATTTTTTTTCTAAACTTTTAGTAATTTCTGAAATATTTTTAATTACGGAATTATAATCTTTGGGACAATCTGTTCTTTCTCTAAAATTTTCTTCTCCAGAGTCTTCTAAAACAACACTCTCTATTTTAGTTGCACCAACATCAAATCCTATTTGCATAGCTGATATTCATAAATAACATTATATTTTTTATATTATTTATATTATTTATATTATTAAATTTTCCATAATTATATAGATTTTTAACTGGGAGTTTTATGAAGATTACTAAATTGTTATTACCATTATTATTTTTAATAGGGTCAACTACTTCTTGTTTTGCGGAAACTACGGTTACACCAGAAGTGAGTTTTGTATTAAACACCTTGTAATGTTTTCGTATTTATTGTTTCATTTATAATTTGGTACTTCATGAAAAAAACAATTGGTATAAGATTAAGTGCAAAGGCAGAAAAAATTGGAACAGACAAATCTGAAGTTGGAGTAATTGCTTACGCCATAAGAGATTAATTGTCCTTATTTGATTACCATTCTCCAGTATTTTCCATAGAGGCCCAAGGCTCTTTGGTCTCTAAATGTCCTTCTTGAAGTATCTCGATTGAGATATTGTCTGGCGATCTTACAAATGCCATATGTCCATCTCTTGGTGGACGATTAATTGTTACTCCCATATCTTTTAATCTTTGACAAGTTTCATATATATTTTCAACTCTATAGGCTAAATGACCAAAGTTTCTAGATCCTGTTCCAAGATTGTCACCATCCCAATTATAAGTAAGTTCAATTTCAACAGTTTCATCCTTAGGTGCAGCTAAAAATATTAATGTATATCTTCCTTTTTCATTTTCTTTACGTCTTGTTTCTTTTAAACCTAAGCCTTTACAAAAAAAATCTAATGATTTTTCTATATTAGTAATTCTGATCATTGTATGTAAATATTTCATGCTTAGTATTTTTTAATATGTTGCCCTACCACCACTTAAATCAAAAACTGCTGCAGTTGTAAAAGAATTTTCTTCACTAGCTAGCCAACAAACCAGGGAAGCCAACTCATCAACTTTAGCAAAGCGATTTCTTGGTATTTTTGATAACATATAATCAATATGCTCCTTTGTCATTTGATCAAATATTCTAGTTTTAGCTGCAGCGGGAGTAACACAATTTACAGCTATATTTTTTAAAGCAAGTTCTTTACCTAAAGATTTAGTTAACCCTATAACTCCTGCTTTTGATGAACTGTAAGCACTTGCGTTGGGATTTCCTTCTTTTCCAGCTATTGATGCAATATTTACTATTCTCCCGTAGTTATTTTTTATCATAAAAGGAACCACAGCTTTACAACAATAAAAAACAGCGTTTAAATTTAAATCGATTACTTTATTCCATTCTTCTAATGGATATTCAGCAACAGTTGTGTTCGTTCCTGCAATACCTGCATTATTTATAAAAATATCTATTTTGCCGTGATTACTTTCAATATCATTTAAAATTTTTTTTATTTCATCAAAATTTGTTACATCAACAATTTCATAAAAGCAGTTTTTTGAATTTATTTTTTTTAGTGCAATTTCTGCTTTTTCTTTATCTATATCCCAAATTATAACTTTTGCACCAGATTTAATAAATCTTTCAGTTATAGCGAGACCAAAACCTTGAGCGCCCCCTGTAACAATTGCAACACGATTTGATAAATTAAAATTAATCATTTTTAATTTTTTTTCTTTTTATTAAAGGAAAAATCAAAGCAATAACAGATAAAATAAAAAAAGTTAATACAATTGGCCGTGTAAAAAACATCAGCCAATTTCCGTCAAATATAACTAAAGACTGTCTTAGTGTACCTTCAACTAGTTCTCCTAAAATTAATCCAATTATAACTGGAACTAATGAGAAACCATAGCGTCTCATAAAAAAACCAATTGCACCAAACAAAAGCATAATCCAAACATCAATCAATGATTGATTTAATGAGTATGTCCCACAAACAGAAACAGCAAATATCATTGGCCACAACAATTTATTTGAAACCAAAGTTATTCTTGCAAAAATTTTTGCTCCAAAAAATCCAAATACAAAAAACATGATATTTGCAATTAACATTGAGCCAAAGATTCCATAAAGAAATTCTGGTTGTTCTCTAAATAAATCTGGTCCTGGTCTAACACCATGAATTATCAAGCCTGTTAATATTACTGCTGTAGTTGCGCTACCTGGAATTCCCAAAGCTAAAGTTGGAACCATTGCACCTCCCGTTGCAGCATTATTTGCAGCTTCAGCACCTGCAATTCCTTCAATTGAACCTTTTCCAAACTCCTCTGGTGTTTTGGACCATCTTTTTGCTTCAGCATAACCAATTAAAGATGCAACCGTTCCGCCTTCTGCTGGCAAAACACCAATAAAAGATCCGATACCAGACGATCTTAAAATTGTTTTCCATGTTTTTTTATAATCATCAATTGATGGTAATTTAACTGCTTTTAAAGTAACTCTTTTAAAAACTTGATCTAATAAAGTAGATTGAGTTAACATTTCACTAATTGCAAATAATCCAACAACTACGGGTATAAAACCAATTCCTTCTGACAATTCATTAATTCCAAAAGTAAATCTATCAATTGAAGTCATAAAATCTTTTCCAATTGTTGAAATTAAAACTCCAAAAGCACCTGCAATTAAATTTTTTATAGGACTTCCATCGCTTATAGATGCAAGCATAGTCAAACCAAATATAGCTAATGCAAAATATTCTGGTTGACCAAATTCATAAGCAAGTTTAGCCAATAATGGAGCAAAAAAAACAAGAACTACTACACTAAAAATTCCTCCAATAGCGCTTGATACTGTTGCCATTCCTAATGCTCTACCTGCTTCACCTTTTTGAGCTAAAGGATAACCATCTAAACAAGTTGCTGCTGCTGCTGGTGTTCCAGGCGTATTAATTAGTATAGCTGTAATTGCTCCTCCATAAGTACCTGCACAATAAATTGATGTTAAAAGTACTATTGCGGAAAGTGGATCCAACGTCATTGTAAAAGGTAAAATTAACGCTCCACCAGTAGTAGGCCCTAGTCCTGGTAAAACACCAAGGATTAAACCAAATAAAGTTCCAAAAAATAAAACTATTAATAGTTTCAAGCTAAATAAAGGTGCCATCATTAAATATAAATTTTCCATACTAGTAATAATAAATATTAGTAATTATTCCCGGTGGAAATCTTAAACCCAAAATTGTTTCAAATAATACAAATACAATGATAGGAAACAATATGCTTACTAATAGTAAGTAAATAATTCTTCGCTCTCCCCAAAAATATGAAACCAAAAATGATAAAACTGAGATAGCTAGGAGAAAATCTAGAGTCTTTGCAATAATAATAAATAAAATAAAATTATATAAAGTTATAAAAAATTGTTTTGGTAACTTTTTTTCTTTTTTCCATGGAATCTTTAAAGATAAAAAATAAACAATTAAAGTTAGAAATATTATTAAAACTAGTAATGCCTTAGGAAATGTAGCTGGTTGTATTCCTCGATTTAAAATTGGAGGAACTATGTCAAATGTAAATGTAACAATTAATAAAATAGAAGAAATTATAATTATTATGAATGAAACTATAAAAGAATTAGTAAAAAAAAAGGGCAAACTACTTTTGTTTGCCCTTTTTTTATTTTGTACATTATTCATTTGAAAAAATGTACAACGAATAGTTAATTAGTATAACCCAAAGCTTTAAGCTGAGCAGTCATTTCAGCAAGCATAACTTCCATTTGCTTACCCCACTCTTCAGCACCAACTACACTTGTCTCATCAAGACCAATTTCTGTTAAGAAATTTTTAAAGTAATTGTGACTCATTGCTTTTAGCATTCCAGCTTCTAACTCTTTTACTCTTTCAGCTGGAGCACCTTTTTTAGTTACAAATCCTCTAACAGTGGATAAAGAAACAGGTATTCCTAGCTCTGTAGCTGTTGGTACGTCTCCTATTTTTGCCATTCTATTGTTTGCAAGAACTATTGAAACACAAAGTGTTCCTTCGTTAATTTCAGTTAATGCTTCTCCTAAGTTTAAAACACCTACATCAATATCTCCTTTGACAAGGTTAGTTTTAATTGGAGCAACACCTTTGTAAGCAACAATTGTAGGATCTTTTAATCCAGCTTTTTTTGTAAAAGCAATTGCACTTACATCGTCAATTCCACCTGTGTGAGTAGTTCCGTATTTAAGTGATTTTGATTTTTGAGTGCTAATAAATATTTTAGCATCTTTAATATCTGCTTTACAATTTACAACAAACAATTGCGGATCATCAGTTCCTCTTGCTAAAGGTTGCATATCACTTAATTTAACTTTTGTTTTACCTAGAGCCATTGAAACGGCATGCCCAGTAGTCCAAGTTAAAATATGTTGTCCATCAGCTGGTAATGACATCATGTAGTCCATGGAAACGGCTCCACCCCCACCTTTTTTATTTACCAATTGCATATCTTGTTTAAGAACTCTTCTAGCTCTTAAAAGCATCATTCTAGTTGTTACGTCAGTTCCTCCACCAAAACCAGCATGTGTTATTGCTTGAATGGCAGGTTCAGCAGCAAAAACTGAGCTAAAAGAAACGATAGCTAAATCAGCAACTAACACAGCAGCTGCTATTAAAACTTTAAATGTTTTTTTCATTACTCCCCCTCTTTGTTAATTTATATTTAAATATTTATACATAATCTGTTAGAAACCTTAAGAGAAAAATGACTAATAAAAAAAGACATATTGCCATACTTTTAGGAGATCCTTCCGGAATCGGTCCTGAACTAGTATCAAAATTACTCTCACAAAATGAATTAGACCAAGCAAATATAGTTGTAATAGGGGAAAAAAATATTTTAGAAAATGGAAACAAAATTACAGGGAATTCTCAAAATTTAAATTATGTTGAAAAATTTGAAGAAATAAATTTTGAAAAAGGAAATAAATTTTTCCTAGATATTTCTAAAGGTAAAAACATAAATTATAAATTATCAGAGTGTTCAGCAGAGTCAGGAGAAACAGTTTTAAATGCTTTGAATTGCGCTTTAGATTTAACAAAATCAAATAAAATTTATTATCATGACTAAAATAAAAGATATAAAAACCACAATCTATAAATGGACCGGCGAAATTGTTCCACCATCTCAAAATTTTTGTACAAACCCTACAGATTTACTTCGTGAAAAGGGAGATAAAATGAAATCCTTTCGTTTCCATGAATGGTTAGTTTGCGAAGTAATAGCGGATGATGGAACTATAGGTATAGGTAATGCAGCATTAGCACCACAAGTTACCAAGAAAGCAATAGACTGTTATTTAAAAGATTTAGTAATAGAAGAAGACCCGTTTGATTATGAATATCTTTGGGAAAAAATGTATAGAAATACAATGGCATGGGGAAGGAAAGGAATAGGCATGATTGGAATATCTGCAATTGATCTAGGTATTTGGGATTTAATGGGTAAAATTAAAAATAAACCTGTATTTAAACTTCTTGGAAATAGAACTAAGGAAAAAATTCCTGTTTATGTTTCAAAACTCTACAGCCAACCTCTAAATGAACTTCAAAAAGAAGCTGAGAAGTACATAAAAGAAGGTTTTAAAATGTTTAAAATGCGTTTTGGTTGGGGTCCCAAAGATGGGCCTGAAGGAATAAAAAAAAATATTAATCTCGTAAATGCGGTAAGAGAAGTCATTGGTTATGATAATGATCTAATGCTTGAAGCTTATATGGGGTGGAATTTAGAATATTCTAAAAACATTATACCGCAATTAACCAAATTTAAACCTAAATGGTTGGAAGAACCTGTTATCCCAGATGATATAGCTGGTTATGCTGAACTAAACGCTATTGGTAAAATTCCAATAGCTGGTGGAGAGCATGAATTTAATTTTTATGGTTTTAAACATTTGCTGGAATTAAAAGCAGTTAGTTACATTCAGTATGATGCTAATCGTGTTGGTGGAATAACCGCAGCACAAAAAATAAATTTACTTGCTGAAAAATATAATATTCCAGTAGTGCCACATGCAGGCCAAATGCATAATTATCATTTAACAATGGCAAGTGAAAATTGCCCGTTTTCTGAATATTTTCCAGTGCATCAAGTCGAAATAGGAAATGAATTATTTTATTATCTGTTTAAAGGAGAGCCTGAACCAAAAAATGGGTTTATAGATTTAGATGATAATATTCCTGGATTAGGAATTTCTATTAATGAAAAATATAAGTCAGATTTTAAAATTGTAGAATAATTATAACAGTATTTTTGTAAGTTCATTTAGTGGAAATTTTTTAGGTTTTTCACAAGTTGTTTTAATTTTTTGTGGTTTTCCACTTATAGAAGCTTTCATTGTAGTCTCGATCATATCTAATACATGAAGTGATAACTCACCATTACATCTATGTTTTTTTTTCCTTTCAATACAATATAACATTTCTGACAAACCAACTCCTCTATAGTTTGCATTAGTTGGTGTCTCATTTGACCTACCGCTTGCAGATCGAATATTGATTTTGCCTAATGGCATTTTGTTAGTTTTATATTCTTTCCATTTACCACCTTCTTTAAGAGATACATAAACTGAACCACCAAACATATTAGGATCAGGTACAACAATTGATCCTTTTGTTCCATAAAGTTCCATATGATTTCTTTGATGATTTACTACATCAAAAGATAAAGTAACTTGAATAATTACATCAGAATGAAATTTAATATTAGCCAGGTAAGTTGTTGGTGTTTCGACTTTAAATGTTTTTCCTTTGTTTGGACCTGCTCCATATTTTCTTCTTTTAAATGCTGTTAAGGCATTTCCTTGAACTTCTTTTGCTGGTCCTAAAAGATTAACTAAAGTCGTAAAAAAATATGGACCCATATCAATTACAGGACCTCCTTCTTTTTGAAACCAGGATTCTGCTTTTGGGTGCCAAGGTTGTACTCCAGGAAAAGCAAAAATAGTATTTCCAAGTTTTACATCTCCAATTAGTCCATTTTCAATTAATTCTTTGGTTTTTTGCCCACCTCCACCTAAAAAAGTATCCGGAGCATTGCCAATATAAAGGCTCTTCTTTTTTGCAAGTTGAACAAGTTTTTTTCCTTCTTTAAAAAAAGTCGCTAGAGGTTTTTCTGAGTATACATGCTTGCTTGCAAGTAAAATCTTTTTTGCTACAGAATAATGATCTTGAGGAGTTGTTAAATTTAATATTACTTCTAAGTTATTGTCATTTAAAAGTTCTTTAATTTTTTTTGCTTTAATTTTGTAATGTTTTGCACAACGAATTGCAGCCTTTTCGTTAATGTCAGAGCAAGCTATTATTCTATAATTTTTAAAATATTTATGACCTCTAAAATAAGTTTCGGCTATATGCCCACATCCAATTAAACCTACTTTGAAAACCTTATTCATGATAAGGATTAAACACCTTGTCTTTGTTTTGACTTGCCTTCTTTATGAAGCTTTAAAGCTTCTTCATTTTGTTTACTAGTTGGAATTTCTAAAGTTGGACTTTCCCAGTAAGCTGATCCTTCTAACCATTGATATGCATGTGTTTTAATAGAAATAACATAAGTTTTTTTTGATTTTTTTGCTCTTTCAAATGCTTTTTCTAATTCTGAAATAGAGTTTACTTTTTCACCTGTTGCACCTAAACTTTCTGCATGTTTGGCAAAATTTACATCAACTAAGTTTGTAACTTTTGAACTATTAAATTGACAATTAAATTCTTTTCCTCCTTTAAATAATTGCAACTTATTAATCACTGCGTGTCCACCATTATCGCAAACAATTATTATTAATTTATGTCCAGTAATTATTGAACTATAGATATCAGAGTTTTGTAACAAGTAAGATCCGTCACCTACAAAAGAAATTACTTCCTTGTTAGGATTGGCCATTTTAATACCTAGTGCCCCGGATATTTCATAACCCATACAACTAAACCCCCACTCAGTTTCATGAGTATTAATTTCTTTTGGTCTCCAAACTTGTAAGACTTCGCCAACTAAACCTCCGGCTGCCGTAACAGCAATATCGTGTGGATCTGCTTTTCTATAAATTGCTCCGACAGCATGGGCGTAGCTTGGAACTTCCTGATTTGTAGGACCACTTTCTTTATCTACATATTCATTCCAACTTTTTAATTCATCTCTAGATTTTTTATACCATTCATCAGGTGCTTTCCAATTTCCTAATGCTGATGAAAGTTCTATTAATGATACTTTGGCATCGCCTACTACTGATTGTGCCATGTGTTTATTAGCATCAAACCTGGCTACATTTATTGAAACTAATTTGAATTCTGGATTTTCAAAATTTGACCATGAACCAGTAGTAAAATCTCCTAGTTTAGTACCTACAGCAATGGCCATATCAGTTTTTTTTGCCATATTATTTGCTGCTTTACCTCCAAGTCCTCCAATTGGTCCTAAAAAATAAGGATGATCTTTTTTCATTGTGGAGTAACCCATTACAGTCTGGGTAACCGGAATATTATGTTTTGTTGCAAAGTTTGCGACATCTTCCATTGCATCAGAATAAAAAACTCCTCCCCCCGAAATAATAATTGGATTTTTAGAATTTTTAATTTTTACTGCTGCTTCTTTTATTTGAAAATCATCTGGCCTTGGTCTTCGTATAGAATGAATTTTTTCTGTAAAAAATTCTTCTGGATAATCAAAACTTTCTCCTTGAACATCTTGACTTAAAGACAGACACGCTGGTCCACAATCTGCAGGATCTAGCATTATTTGAATTGCTTGAGGCAAAGTTTGTAAAATCTGTTCAGGTCTTGTTATTTTATCAAAATATCTTGTTACAGGTTTAAAAGAATCATTTTGAGTAATGCCTGGGTTATTAAAATGTTCAACTTGTTGTAAAGCAGGATCTGGCATTCTATTTGCATATGTGTCTCCAGGTAAAAATAGTATTGGAAGTCTATTACTCATAGCAACAGCAGCTGCCGTTATCATATTAGTTGAACCTGGACCAACGGAACTTGTTGCTACAAAAATTTGTTTTCTTCTTTTCGCTCTAGCAAAGGCTATTCCTGTTAAAGCCATATTTTGTTCGTGATGGCCTCTCCAGGTTGGAAGTTCGTCTTTATTTTCCTCCAAAGCTTGACCAAGACAAGCAACATTTCCATGACCAAAAATACCAAATACCCCAGCAAATAAAGGAGCTTTTTTACCATTAATTAGAATTTTTTGAGCAATAAGATGTTTTACTAGTGCATGAGCGCAAGTAAGCTTTATTTTTTTCATATTTAAAGTTATATTTTAAAAAAAAATATCTCATTTAGTAAACCATAAAATAAAATTATGTATAGTAAATTTGGACAGTTCATTGATGGAAAATGGCAGCAAGCTGAAAAAAAAGAAACATACGACGTAATCAATCCAGCCACTGAGGAAGTAATTGGACAAGCTTCAAAAGCAAGTCCAGTGGATGTCGAGAAAGCACTAAAATCTGCAGAAAAAGGTTTAAAGGTTTGGCGAAATACTGCACCATGGCAAAGATCCTATATCATTAGAAAAATTGCAGATTTAATGAGAGAAAAAAAAGATATTCTTGCAAAATGGTTAACTCTTGAAGTTGGAAAACCTTTAGCTGAAGGAATTGGAGAAGTGGGCGGATCTGCAGATATTTTTGAATGGAATGCAGAAGAAACTAAAAGAATTTACGGGCAAACTGTTGAAAGCAGATTCCCTGACACTAGAGTTCATATTTATTATCAACCAGTTGGAGTTGTTGCGGCACTAGTTCCATGGAACTTTCCAGTCGTATTGGCTGCAAGAAAAATATCAACAGCGCTTGCAGCTGGGTGTTCTGTAATTTGTAAACCTGATGTTATTACACCAGGTTGTGTAATGGAATTAGTTGATATCTGTAAAGAGGCTGGTGTTCCACCAGGTGTAGTAAATCTATTATCAGGAGACCCACCAGCAATTGCAGAACAATTAATAAAATCTGACATAGTAAAAAAGATATCAATTACAGGTTCTACAAGAGTCGGTAAACTAATTTTAAAACAAGCTGCTGATAAAGTTCAAAGAGTTACCATGGAACTTAGTGGTCATTCCCCTTTTATAGTTTTTGATGACGCTGATATTAATAAAGCTGTAGATATGGCGATAACATCAAAATTTAGAAACAACGGACAAGTTTGTATCTCACCAAATAGATTTTATATTCAAGAAAAGAAAAAAGACGAATTCATTAATTCATTTATTAGTAAGGCAAAAAAACTAAAAATTGGCAATGGAATGGATAAAGATGTTCAGTTGGGGCCCTTAACTACTCAAAGAAGACTAGACGAAATAGAACAATTAGTTGAAACAACAAAAAAAGAAGGAGCAAAAGTTTTAATGGGTGGAAAGAGACCTGCAGGTTTTAATAAAGGTTATTTTTACGAACCTACAGTTTTCGATAACATAAAAGATGATTTTACAATTATGAAGCAAGAACCATTTGGACCACTAGTAGCAATGTTATCTTTTAAATCTTTCGATGAAGTTATTGAAAGAGCAAATAATAATGATCTAGGTTTATGTAGTTATATTTGTACAAATTCGATGGATCAAGCACATAGAGCTTCTGAGTTAATGGAAACTGGAACTGTTGCTGTAAATACTCCTGTACTAGCGATTGCTGAAGCACCTTTTGGTGGTATTAAACAAACTGGATATGGTCGAGAAGGTGGGTCAATGGCAATAAAAGATTACTTAAATATAAAATATACCCATCTCGGTTTAAAAGGTTAATTAATTGAGACAAAATAAATTAAAAAAAACATTTAAAGAAGGTAAAGCTGTAATTAATGGGTGGTTGCAAATTCCTAGTTCTTTTTCAGCAGAAGTCATGGCAAATCAAGGCTGGGATTCTTTAACTGTTGATATGCAACATGGTGTTATTGACTATCCAAATGCACTTCAAATGCTTCAAGCAATATCAACTACTGAAACAGTGCCTTTAGCAAGAGTAAATTGGAATGATCCTGGTCAAATAATGAAAATATTGGATGCTGGTTGTTATGGAGTAATATGTCCTATGATTAGTAATAGAAAAGAAGCAGAAAAATTTATCCAAGCATGCATGTATCCACCTAAAGGTTATAGAAGTTTTGGTCCAATTCGTGGACTAATTTATGGTGGAGGAGACTATGGTGAACATGCAAATGATGAAATTCTTAAAATTGCAATGATCGAAACTAAAGAATCTCTAGATAAACTTGATGAAATAATGAGCACACCAGATCTAAATGGAATATATATAGGCCCAGCTGATTTAAGTTTAGCTATAGGTCAAAAACCTGCTTTTGATAATGCAGAAGGAACCCCAACTTACAATGAAATTGTAAATATTTTGAATCATGCAAAAAAAAATAATATTTTTGCAGGAATTCATAATGCTACCCCTGAATATGCTCAAAAAATGATTGATCTAGGTTTTCAACTTGTAACAATTGGATCAGATCAAAGATATATGAGTGCTGGTGCAAAATCAGCTATATCAAAACTTAAGTCAATTAAATCTGAAGAAGAGTCAAAAGTTTACTAATTTAAGTGTCTGATAAAAAAAAAATTTTAATAATTCAAAACATTCATCAGACTGGTCTTCAATTGATTAAAAATAACCCAAAGTACGAATTTGAAATAACTGATGATACTAATTTAGATAATTTAAAAAAAAAAATAATAGACTGTGATGCTATTTCAATAAGAACTGCAAAATTACCAAGTGAAGTTATTGAACAAGGAAAAAAATTAAAAATAATTTCAAGACATGGTGTAGGTTATGACAATATCGATTTAAATTCGTCTAAAAAAAATAATATTACAATCACTATTACAGCAACAACGAATGCAATTGCAGTTGCTGAACATGTGATGTTTATGCTTTTAAACCTTGCAAAGAGAAAAAGTATGTATGATGAAACTGTAAGACAAGGCAATTTTTCTGATAGAAATAAATTACCTAAGACAATTGAATTATGGAATAAAAAGATTCTAATAGCTGGATTTGGTCGAATAGGTCAAAGTTTAATTAAAAGATGTAAAGGTTTTGAGATGGATGTTTTGGTTTTTGATCCATTTGTAGAAGAAAAGATTATTAATAATCTAGGAGGATCAAAAGTGATTGGTTTAGAAGAAACTGTTAAAGAAGTTGATTTTATATCAATTCATATGCCTTTAAATGAAAAAACAAAAAATCTTTTCAATTTATCACTTATGAAAACAATGAAAAAAAATTGTATAATAATTAATGCTGCTAGAGGTGGAATTATAAATGAATTAGATTTAAATGAAGCATTAAATAAAGAAATTATTTTTGGAGCTGGTTTGGATGTTTTTGAAAAAGAACCTCCAGAAAAAGACAATTTATTATTAAAAAATCCTAAAGTGTTTTTAAGCCCGCAT
>Ga0208057_1000670_pt1 | contig 12334 bp, 8 predicted proteins | sample DeeseametaMP1649_FD_184183 | JGI IMG/M metagenome (GOLD analysis project Ga0208057, IMG submission 184183) | Marine microbial communities from the Deep Pacific Ocean - MP1649 (SPAdes) | ecosystem: Environmental > Aquatic > Marine > Oceanic | place: North of Tokelau, South Pacific Ocean...
TCGAAAGTGTGTTAGAAACTGACAGAATATTGCTTATAAAGGGACAGGTCAGCTTTGATGATTTCTCTGGGGGCAATACAATCACCGCCCGTGATGTAATGGACATTGTTCAGGCACGAGAGAAAAACGCGAGAGCGCTGGCACTTAATATTGATACCCAGCTGCTTGAACCGAAGAAAATGAGTCAGATGCAATCTATCCTGCAGGCATTTAACGGCGGAAGTTGTCCTGTTCAGTTAGCGGTAACCCATCCAGACGCTGAAGTAATCTTAGCGTGTGGTGCAAGATGGTACGTTACCCCTGAAGACCAACTTTTGCACGATCTCAAACAATGTTTGGGAGACAAAGCCGTTTCAATTCTCTACCATTAAGGGTAAGAGTTCGATAGATTGGACATCTCGCGTTTGCATAGACGAGCGTAGTACGAATAGGACATGAAATGAGTATACAGTTTTTGGACTTTGAACAGCCAATAGCCGAACTAGAAGCAAAAATTGAAGAGCTTAGGTTGGTGAATCAAGGTGGCGAGTTTGACGTTGGTATTGAAGAAGAAATCAATAAGCTTCGCGGTAAAAGCGCAGAGCTGACTAAAAAGATCTTTTCTGATCTTGGCGCATGGCAAGTTTCCCAACTTGCACGTCACCCAATGCGTCCATACACGTTAGATTACATTCCTCGTATTTTTACCGAATTCGACGAGCTTGCTGGCGACCGCGCGTTTGCTGACGATAAAGCGATTGTTGGTGGCCCAGCAATGCTGGATGATCAGCCGGTGATGATTATTGGTCATCAGAAAGGGCGTGACACCAACGAAAAAATTAAGCGTAACTTCGGTATGCCTAAACCAGAAGGCTACCGTAAAGCCTTGCGTCTTATGAAGATGGCCGAGCGCTTCAATATGCCTATCATCACCTTTATCGATACGCCGGGAGCGTATCCTGGTGTTGGCGCTGAAGAGCGTGGCCAAAGTGAAGCAATCGCGAAAAATTTATTCGAAATGGCTGAGCTTACTGTTCCAATCGTGTGTACCGTAATCGGTGAAGGTGGTTCAGGTGGTGCACTCGCGATTGGTGTTGGCGATCGCGTTAATATGCTTCAATATTCTACGTACTCGGTTATTTCACCAGAAGGTTGTGCGTCTATTTTGTGGAAAAGCGCAGAAAAAGCACCACTCGCTGCTGAAGCGATGGGCGTAAGTGCGCCACAAATTAAAGAGCTAGGCCTGATTAACAGCATTGTTGAAGAGCCTTTAGGTGGTGCGCATCGCGATCATAATGGCATGGCGGCTAATTTGAAGGCCGTCATTAAACAGCAGCTTAATCAACTTAAAGAGCTAGATAAGACTAAATTGATGGAAGAGCGTTACCAGCGTTTGATGTCGTTCGGTTATTGCTAAGCTCATTAAGAAAACTAGCATGAAAAGTGCATTTAGCCGTTATGTACAGCTGCGTTCTATCAGTTTAAACGCTTGCTATAAAAACTAGCGAGCGGCGGCTTAATTCATGTTGGTCATGTAATGTCGTATACGAACAAGGGGGTTGTTTACCAAAGGTAACCAACCCCCTTGTGTTATTAGAAAGTGTGTTATTAGAAAGCCAGTGCTTAGCCAAATACAAAGTTAAACCTCAGTAAAACATAGCGTTGAAAGAATAAGGTATTACCGGTCTGTGACCCCTCTACAATCCCCAATAATCGAACATATCGTCAACCGCATAGCGACATCTCTCACTGATGTAAAGCTACCACTTCAAACGCCACTCGTCGTTGCTTACAGCGGTGGTGTGGATTCGACCGTTCTGCTCCAAGCCGTTATTGCATATAGGGAACAGTTTGATAGCCCAATTCATGCTGTACATGTACATCACGGTTTAAGTGAAAATGCCGAACAGTGGGCAAAGCACTGCGAATTACAGTGTCGTCTTGAAGACGTAGCATTTCATTTGTATCGAGTTGATGTTGATACGGGGTCGAGAAAAAGCCTGGAAGCAGAAGCGCGTAAGGTTCGATACAACGCATTGTTAGAAGTGTGTGACCAAATAGGCGGTGTATTGCTTTTAGGACAACATGCCGAAGATCAGCTTGAAACCGTATTGCTTCAGCTTAAACGCGGTGCTGGTCCACAAGGCTTAGCGGGTATGGGAGAAGTTCAGTGCCGAGGTGACACCTTGATAATGCGCCCTATGCTAGCACTAGAGAAAGCCGAGATTGTAGCTTATGCCGAAGAGGAAATGTTGCAGTGGGTTGAGGATGAATCTAATCAGCAAAATAGCTTTGATAGGAACTTCTTAAGGAACGAAATTATACCTCACTTGCTGGCGCGATGGCCTAAGTTAACCAAAACCGTGGGGCGCAGCGCCGAGCTTTGTGCTGAACAAAGCGCACTAGTCAGCGATTCTGCCCAAAAATATTTTGAAGATTGTAAACGTTCAGATTTAAGGCTAAACGGGCCAAAGCTCGCTGCATTGTCGTTACCGTGGCAGGCTATGGTCATTCGCGCGTGGTTTCGAGCTAAAGGCGAGCTGTCGCCGTCAAAAGCGCAGACAGACCAAGTACTTGCCATGTTAAAAGCAAAGCATGATGCAACCCCTGAAGTGAACTTTAAATGGGGGAGGGTTATACGGTTTGACCAAGACCTTTATTGGGTGGTGAACGCTACTCATGAAGTACCGCAAAACCTAAAATTAGTGCCCAACCAAAATATCGCGCTTCCTTGGCTCAGAGGCCATATTCGAATTGCAGTACCAAAGGCGCGAGAAGAAGATACCGTTTCTCTGCAAACCAATGCTCGCAACCTTAAAGTAAAGCCAGAAAATGCGAACGTATCTAAGTTGCTGAAAGAATGGTTTAAGGTATGGCGCGTGCCAAGATGGGAGCGAAACGGCGTGCCGGCAATCTTGATTAACGACGAGCCTGTCGCACTGATTGTTGAAGGACGTTGTGTTTATCTGCAGCCCAAAGCGCCAGATATAGAAATAACCTTTAGTCTCGACTGAATCTATGTAGCACTAAAAGTGCCGTTTTTTGAAAGGGCTAGATACTCTTGCTTATGGTATCCATGGCAATAATGTGCAAAAGCGGCATTGCTTTGCCGCCATCCTGATAAATTCGAATCGCGACGTTACGCTGCGTGATAGCTATTTTTTCCAGAATTTTTCACGCGATACAGGGCGTTGTCAGCACGGTCAAATAGGCTACTCATCGTATCGCCGTCGCGATAAATCGCGCCGCCAAGGCTGGTTGATACGCCTAAGCGAGATAAGTAGCTAGAGCTATTGATACTCATTTGAATACGCTGGGCTGCACAAGCTAGTTGCTGTTGCGACTGACAGTCTAGCAAACAACAAAACTCATCGCCGCCATAGCGAAATGCTTCGTCTTCATCCCGCAGAACATTAGATAAATGTGATGCAACATGGACAAGTACTTTGTCACCTTCGCCATGACCAAAATTATCATTCACATACTTAAAGTTGTCTAAGTCGATCACCAAAAGTGCGAAAGGATCATCGTGTCTTTGCGCCCAGCCGAGTTGTCTTGTCATTGACTGCTCAAAGCCCGCTCGGTTACCTAAGCCAGTTAACACATCTTTAGTCGCCATCTGTTGCACACGCATCAATGAAAGAGCGTGCTTTACTTGTTTTCCAAATAAATCATGCAGTTGGAATAGACTCTCCCGTTGCGATAACGACAAGGGTGAACTAATGTAATAATAGACATGAGCTTGATCGCCATTAACGGCATTGGCACCTTGTAGTGGTAAATCAATGAGTGTTGACGATATCTTTGCATTACCGTACACCCAACGCGAGTCAAAGTCAGACAAGCTAAACCCGACAATAGGTAACAACGTGTTTAGCTGCTGAAAATACACGCCACCTAGCTCTTGTAGTTCAAGAGTAGAAAGTAGCTGCGTGATAAAGCCTGATAATTCACTAAAAGAGAGTGATTTACCTGTGCTCTCAGCAGGGTAAAAATTGTTATGTTGTGTGCTATCGTAGACTGACGTTGAAAAATCCACAGTAGTGCCCCTATACAAAATGCGTTGATATGCAAAGAAACAAGTGTCAAAGCCCTGACGTTTCTGTGGCCACATCTGCATTTTCGCGGAATTTATGGCGATCACAGCGGCAAAACTTGCCGGATCTGCATTTACACAGTGGATTTTGCAAACTAGATGCCAACAAAGTGTTTCAGGCACTAGTCTTTAGTTTAAAGCGTAAAATCGCGTGATTTATCGCGCCTGTTTTACAAATGGAAGTTTATGTAGCTTTAGGAGGTAGTGTGGGGACGAGCTTTTTAAATATCGTGATATTGATGTTCATATCGGTATGCGCGGTCGCATTATTTAAACGCATTCATCTCCCTCCTATTCTTGCTTATCTGTTTGCCGGCGTACTCGCGGGTCCGCAACTATTATCTGTGTTTGCCCACCCAGAAGAAATGCACCTGCTTGCTGAAGTGGGCATAGTGTTTTTGCTCTTTTCACTTGGTCTTGAGTTCTCGTTACCCAAATTGTTGGCAATGCGCTCTTTAGTATTCGGCGTAGGATTAGGGCAAATGGTGTTTACCACGGCAGTGTTTACCTGTGTTCCTCTGTTTCTCGGCATTCCAATGAGTGCGTCCATCATTATTGGTGGTACGCTGGCGTTAAGCTCAACCGCTATTGTAATTAAGCAAGCTACCGAAATGGGCATTCTTAATAACAGGCGTACACAATTAGCGGTGAGTATCTTACTCTTTCAAGACTTAGCGGTGGTTCCGTTCCTAATTGCTATTCCTCTTTTAGCCCAGACTGGTGAAGTAAGTATTGCGCTAGCTTTAGGCGAGGCGTTGCTTAAAGGTGTGTTTGTCATTGCGTTTCTAATGTCAGTGGGTAAGTGGTTACTACCTTGGGTGTTTAGAGAGGTAGCAAGAACAAGGACTGACGAGCTGTTTGTTCTGACCACTATATTGATTGCCCTATTGGCAGGAGGGCTAACTTATTACTTCGGGCTATCCATGGCGCTAGGCGCTTTCTTGGCGGGTATGATGTTGGGGGAAAGCCAATACAAGTATCAACTTGAAGCCGACATTCGTCCGTTTCGAGATATTTTAATGGGGTTATTTTTTGTTACCGTGGGTATGCAGTTAGAACTCACTGTACTGTGGAACAGCCTGTTTGAGATTGTTTTTGGCGTTTTTGCTTTGATGATAGTTAAAGTCATTTTAGTAAGAGGCGCATCTCTATTAGTTAAAACCGATGCAATAGATGGCTGGTCTGCTGGGGTTAAACTTTGTCAGATTGGCGAGTTTAGTTTTGTAATTGCTGCGCTTGCTACGACACACGGCGTGTTAACGTCAGAGCAGTCATCGCTGATTGTGTGTATGGGTGTAATCAGTATGGCGTTAACCCCGTGGCTTATGAATAACAGCGTCACCATAGCAAGGCGTATTGTTAACAAGGATATCTCGTTCGATGACAATGTGAGCTTTAGTAATGCAGAACCGTTAACCAACCACGTCATTATTTGTGGGTTTGGCCGCGTTGGACAGTCGGTAGCTCGCATGCTGAAAATGGAAGGCATTCATTTTGTTGCCATAGATATGGATCCTGTCAGAGTACACGAGAGTCGAAACGCGGGAGAGCCCGTCATCTTCGGTGATGCGAGTCAAAAAGATATATTGATTAATGCCAATGTAGAAGGTGCCAAGCTTGTGCTTGTTACGTTTGATCAAGTCGATAAGGCCAAGCAGGTGATAACGCAGACCCGAAGCATTACGAGCACTACAGATGTTATGGTGCGTACTAAACGAGACTACCAACTTGAAAGCCTATACAGCGCGGGTGCCAATCAAGTCGTGCCAGAGCTGCAAGAGGGGAGCTTGATGTTGGTATCGCAGGTGCTGCATTACGCCGGCGTGCCGATGTCTCGCATTTTGAAACGGGTGCGAGCTGAGAGAAAAGGTCGCTATGATCATATGCACGGCTTTTACCCGGGAGAAACAACAGAGATCACTTACGGCACAGAAGACAAGTTAGAGTTTATCCATGCTGTGGTGTTGTCCGAACACGCTTCCTGTATTGGCAAAGCCATAAAAGATATCGATTTCTCGAGAATGCGAGTAGCGATTAAGGGCCTAAGGCGGGATGGAAATGAAGTTAAAGACCCAGACCAAGACGCTATTTTGCAAGCCCATGACGTGCTAGTGATTGCGGGTAAACCCCGGCGTGTAGAGCGAGCAGAGCGAAAACTATTAGAAGGGAGCTAGCACGCAGTTAAACTTAGCGTTGTTTAATCTAGCGCGCTTGCCATGGAACGTGTGTTGAATTACGTGAGTTCAAGCTTACGCTACGCGGTCGCTTTCTAAGTCTGCAAATTGCTTTTTTAGGTCGTAGCGCTCGTCTGTCACTATCTTCTCAAGCACAGAAACTCGTTCCTTAAGCTCTGCAATTTCGGCTTTATAAGCATCGGTTTCTTTGCTGCTAAGTTTCTTCTTACTTTTGTCTTTTGCACTTTCGACAATGGTAACTAAGGCCCAGGCACAAATGGCTACTATTGCAATCGCGGTCATATTCACGGTGGTATCCCTCACAAATGGCTTTAAAACAGTGTAGGTGAAAATTTGGCCTGTTGCCTAATTCACCCCGTATTTAGTTAAATACTTATCGGTAAAATTACTGCTTCGCTTCAGGTACTATAGCGGTTATCTAACATACTTTTTAGTAAAAAATGTAACCTGTTAAGTCCATCACACTAGCAGTGTTATAATGAGAGATTGCAAGTAGGTTGCCAAGTGACAAAAGTCATTACTTTCTAAGAAGTTAGAATGTTTACCTAAGCTAATACAAAATAAATGTTAATGAATTTCACCAAGTAAAGTAGCAAAATTGACGAATGAGTGACCAAAATAGCAACCGTCCAACACCAAACTTCGACCTTGCAAACAAGCAAACGCAAGAAAAAGAGGCTGTGCAGGAGCCGTTGACTGAAATCGCAATGGAAGACATCGCGACAGAAGAAGACATAATGTGGATGAGGCATGCGTTAACGCTTGCCGATAAGGCTGAGTCGATTGGTGAGGTGCCAGTCGGCGCCTGCGTAGTATTAAACGGTGAGCTTATCGGTGAAGGCTTCAATACGCCGATAACGGATAATGACCCATCTGCGCATGCAGAGCTACGCGCTGTTAAAGAAGCAGCAGCTGCGGTGCAAAACTACCGACTTATTGATGCTACGTTGTATGTGACATTAGAGCCCTGCTCTATGTGCGCAGGTATGCTGGTACATGCACGGGTAAAGCGGGTGGTGTTTGGCGCAAAGGATGCGAAGACAGGCGCTGCGGGCTCGGTCATGAACTTATTGCAACATCCTGCGCTTAATCATCAACTTGAGGTTGTATCTGGCGTATTAGCTGACGAATGTGCTAACAAATTGTCAGATTTTTTTCGCAAGCGCAGGAAAGAAATAAAGGCTGCCAAAAAGGCGAAAAGACTGCTAGAGGGTGATGCTTCAAGCTAATTTATAGCGTTGCCTGAAGTTGTGCTTATTCGTGTTTTCGCCCATTTGGTATGTACCGGTTACATGGTCAATCATTGTGAACCAGATGGCATAGAGGTGGCTTAGCCAGGCGTACGGGTTAACTGAGTGAACATATCGCTGGTAACAAATAGCTTGCGGCGCTGAAGTACTTTTTGGTGACAACGCTTGAGCATAAGTCTGCGTCTGTTGTTGTTTTTCAATTTTATTCCTTTTTTCATAAATCGATTTTTTTTCATTTGTTCTCCTTTCTCTTTTTCCTGTCGTAGACACGTATTCACGTTGAGTGCTCTTTTTTGTCTTTGAGAAAGTGAGCCAGCATTTGGCTAACTGTTTCTAAGGGTACGGTACAAAGATGACATCGAAATGACAATTTTCAAGACAGTGAATAACGAGTTACTCTAAATTTTTCCTTGTTCGTCCAACCATACTAAGCTGTCATAATAACGACGAATATTTTCCACATACTGTAACGCTTCATCGCCTCTTGCATAGCCATAGCGAGTAGTACGGTAATATTTCTTTTGCCTAAGCTGTGGCAAGCGACGCTTTACATCTACCCAAAGGTCTGGATTGCCACCTTGTTGCTCGGTAAGAATGCGTGCGTCTTCTAAATGGCCCATACCTATATTATACGACGCCATAGCCATCCAGGTTCTATCTGGCTCGCTAATTCGCGCAGGTATGCGATTGAGCAAACTGGCAAAATAACGAGAGCCTCCGCGAATGCTTTGTTCAGGATCGGTTCTGTCATCTACGTTCCAGTCACTTGCCGTATCCATGGTGAGCATCATTAGACCGCGAACGCCAGTTCTTGAAATAGCGTCACTGTCCCAGTGACTTTCTTGATAACTCATGGCCGCAAGCAGTCGCCAGTCTAATTCACCTGCATACTGTTGAAATAAGGGTTTGTATTGGGCAAGTGCTGTCTCGGCGGCATAATTAAACGCACGACTGTCGACGTAATCAAACTGGCGAATATGGCCAAAGTACTTGTCTTCTAACACCGTAAACCAGCCTGACTGATGTACAGTACCAAAATATTCAATCAGCGCTGCTTTCACTGAGTCATCTTGATGTAATGGGAGCGCCCACGCCATCGGCATATCTTCATTAAGGGTTTTTGCCACGGCTAAGTTAGGATATCGCCTGCGTTGAAGGGCTAGACGGTTACTGTCTGCTACCGTATAAGCAATGTCGCCATTGGCAACTTGTTGTAACAGTTCTTCGGAGTCAGAATCTTCGGTGGTAACAAGTTGGGTTTTTATTATTGGGCTTTCACTATCACTTGCTTGGTCGGTTACCTGGCCTAATAAACTAGACAGTAAGTGAGCTTGGCTGCTACCCGCCACAGTAACAATAGGGGCATCAAGTTCTAATAAGTCTCTAGGTCTCGATGTCCCTGCTTGGAAGACGAGCTCTTGTTGAACGTGTTGATAGGCTGGACCGTAAGCAAAACGACTTTTAAGTGAAGGCGTTACCGCATCGCCTGTCGCGACAATGTCCAGATTACCTTCTTCTAACTGTTCTAACATGACTTCATAGCTGTAGAAGGGGTAAAGGTCGAGCGTCACGCCAAGGTAATCGGCAAATCCTGCCAGCAGTTCATATTCAAAACCCTGCGGCCCCTCTGCGCCGTTATAAAATGTTCCTGCACCATAAACAGTTCCGACGCGGATCGACTCTCGTTCCAACAATGAAGAAAGGGCAGTGGGTACGGAAGGAACGCCACAACTTATAACAGCAATAGATAATATGATTATTAATTGTAGTTTTAATCGTTTTTTATAGTCTTGTGACTGCATAGACCTTTACTTGTTGTCATTAAACCATCTAAGTTTAAAAAAAAGTTCATGTAAGCGCGTTATGAGGTTACTTACTGCGCATAATTACTCTATAATCCGCGCCGAAATACTCATCAATCCAAGAGGCAACGCGTCGCATTGGTGGTCGTTGTTTCTAACAAACCAGGTAAATCAATATGTTGGTCCTTCGAGGCGCTCCTGCACTATCAGAGTTTAACCAAACTAAACTGATTGCAAAGCTGGGTCAATCCGGCGTTAGGGTTAAAAACCTATATAGCGAATATGTTCACCTAGTCGATTCCCAAGGTGACTTGTCTAAGCAGCAAATAGAGATACTCGAGAAGCTGCTCACTTACGGCCCCGCGAGGCAAGCACAAACCCCTTCTGGAACCTTCTTCCTCATTACTCCTCGCCCCGGCACTATCTCTCCCTGGTCTTCTAAAGCCACCGACATCGCTCACAACTGCAGTCTAAAAAATATCAACCGCATAGAACGTGGTTGTGCGTTTTATATAGAAACAGAAAACGGTGTGAGTGAAGATGATTTTGCGCTTATCGCTAGTTTCTTACACGACAGAATGACCGAATCAGTGTTCACCAATACTGATGAAGCTGCGGTACTCTTTTCACATACCGAAGCCAATACTTTTACCAGTGTAGATGTATTAGGCGAAGGCAAAGACGCGCTAGTTAATGCAAATGTGTCGTTAGGCCTTGCTTTAGCTGATGATGAGATTGACTACCTGTTTGATAGCTTTACTAAGCTAGGCAGAAACCCGACTGACGTTGAACTTTATATGTTTGCGCAAGCAAACTCTGAACACTGTCGCCACAAAATTTTTAACGCTAGCTGGACCATTGATGGCGAGGACCAAGAGAAGTCGCTGTTTAAAATGATCAAAAACACCTACGAGTTGTTACCTGATCACGTGTATTCAGCTTACAAAGACAACGCAGCGGTAATGGAAGGGTGGCAAGCAGGTCGTTTCTTCCCGAACCCGCAGTCACACCAATACGAATACCATCATGAAAACATTGATATTTTGATGAAGGTAGAAACCCATAATCACCCAACGGCAATTTCACCTTTCCCAGGTGCGGCAACAGGCTCTGGTGGTGAAATCCGTGATGAAGGTGCTACTGGTCGTGGTTCAAAACCTAAAGCGGGTTTGGTTGGTTTTACCGTATCTAACTTACGTATTCCTGGTGCTGAACAGCCGTGGGAATTCGAATACGGCAAGCCACAGCGTATTGTAAGCGCTCTTGATATTATGCTTGAAGGGCCACTAGGCGGCGCTGCGTTTAACAACGAATTTGGTCGCCCTGCGCTACTGGGTTATTTCCGTACCTTTGAGCAAGAAGTCAATAGCTTCAACGGTGTTGAAGTGCGCGGCTATCACAAACCTATTATGTTAGCTGGTGGTTTAGGTAATATTCGTCGCGAGCATATTGAAAAAGGCGAAATCACGGTAGGCGCTAAGCTTATTGTGCTTGGCGGCCCCGCAATGAACATTGGTCTTGGCGGCGGTGCAGCCTCATCAATGGCATCTGGCCAGTCAAACGAAGATTTAGACTTCGCTTCAGTACAGCGAGACAACCCTGAAATGGAGCGTCGCTGTCAGGAAGTGATTGATGCATGTTGGCAGCTAGGGGATAACAACCCTATCCAGTTTATCCACGATGTGGGCGCAGGTGGTCTTTCAAATGCACTGCCTGAGCTGGTTAATGACGGTGGCCGCGGCGGTAACTTTGAACTTAGAAAAGTATTGTCAGATGAGCCAGGTATGACACCGCTGGAGCTATGGTGTAACGAATCCCAAGAGCGCTATGTTTTATCTGTCGCGCCTGAAAATATGCCAGTGTTCGAAGCAATTTGTGCCCGAGAACGTGCGCCGTTTGCTGTGGTTGGTGAAGCCACTGCCGAGCAGCACCTAAACTTGAACGACAGCCAGTTTGACAACAAACCTATTGATATGCCTCTTGATGTACTTTTAGGCAAGCCGCCTAAAATGCACCGCGACGTAAGCTCGACCAAGGTTAGCTCGCCAGCACTAGACGAGGCAGGCATTACCTTAAGTGATGCAGCAAATCGCATTTTGTCTTTGCCTACCGTGGCAGAGAAAACCTTCCTTATCACCATTGGCGATCGCTCGGTTACCGGTCTTGTTAGTCGCGACCAAATGGTAGGTCCATGGCAGGTGCCAGTGGCAGATGTGGCGGTAACCGCAACAGCGTTTGATACCTATCACGGTGAAGCGATGTCGATGGGCGAACGTACGCCTGTCGCGTTACTATCGCACGGCGCGTCTGCACGTCTTGCTGTGGGTGAAGCGTTAACCAATATTGCCGCAGCAAACATCGGCGATATTAAGCGCATTAAACTTTCTGCAAACTGGATGGCAGCAGCTGGACACCCAGGTGAAGATGCGGGTCTTTATGAAGCGGTTAAAGCAGTGGGTGAGGAGCTTTGCCCAGAGCTAGGCCTAACCATTCCTGTGGGTAAAGACTCTATGTCGATGAAAACGGCATGGAATGAAAACGGTGAAGATAAAGCGGTGACTTCGCCGCTATCACTCGTTATCTCTGCCTTTGGCGCAGTAAAAGATATTCGCAAAACCCTAACGCCTCAGCTACGTACAGACAAAGGCGCAAGCCGCTTGCTGCTGCTCGATTTGGGCGAAGGGAAAAATCGCTTGGGCGCGAGCTGCTTAGCACAAGTTTACACCCAGCTTGGTGATAACCCTGCAGATGTGGTTTCTGCAAATCGCCTTAAAGCCTTCTTTGACGCTATGCAGGCACTTATCGAGAAAGGTTTGGTGTGTGCATATCACGACCGTTCAGACGGTGGCCTGTTTACCACCGTTGCTGAAATGGCCTTTGCTGGTAAAACAGGTGTAAGCATTAACCTTGATAGCCTAGTTGGAAACGACATTGCCGTATTGTTCAATGAAGAACTAGGTGGCGTAATCCAAGTGCTTGAAAGCGATATGGATGCCGTTAACGCAGTACTGA
>Ga0208057_1000685_pt1 | contig 12163 bp, 12 predicted proteins | sample DeeseametaMP1649_FD_184183 | JGI IMG/M metagenome (GOLD analysis project Ga0208057, IMG submission 184183) | Marine microbial communities from the Deep Pacific Ocean - MP1649 (SPAdes) | ecosystem: Environmental > Aquatic > Marine > Oceanic | place: North of Tokelau, South Pacific Ocean...
CAATTGGCTGCTCAGCTAAAAAGTGCTTATATTTCTGGAAAACAGGAATACGTCAAATTGATTCTCAATCAAGAAGACCCCACCAAAGTTTCACGTATGCTCGAATACTTTCGATACTTAAACCAAGCACGTATCGACGATATCGAAGAGTTACAAGAGACTTTAGAGCAGCTCAAAACTATCGAGCAAGAGATACAAACCACCCTTGTATCGCTATCAGAACTTGAGGAAAATCAAAAAGCACAACAGGCAAGCCAAGTTAAGCTAAAAGAACAACAAAAAGTCGCCTTACAGCAACTCAAAAATAGCTACAGCAACCAAAACTCTCGTCTTTCGAAGTTGAAACGCGATGAACAAGAGCTTGCGAAGGTTATTCAATCTATTGAGAAAACATTACGCCAGTTTGCTCCCAAGCAGTCCCTCACAGGGCTTGGCAAACACAAAAACAAACTCCAACGCCCAGCGCAGGGCTCGTTGCTCTCGCGTTACGGTAGCAATAAACTGGGAAACCGTTTAAAGTGGAACGGCGTTTTAATTGGGGCTAAAGAAGGCGATATGGTTCATGCCATTCACCATGGCCAAGTCGTGTTTTCTGACTGGCTACGCGGATATGGACTATTAGTCATCGTTGATCATGGTCAAGGTTACTTATCTCTCTATGGCCAAAATCAAACACTGATGAAGTCTCCTGGGGACTGGGTTGAAGCTGGAGAGCCAGTTGCGACATCCGGTGGCAGTGGAGGAAGTGGCGAAACCGGACTCTATTTTGAGATTCGGTATAAAGGTAAGCCGCAAAATCCTATGGCTTGGATAAAATAATCGAATGACACATGTTGGGTAGCAAAGTAAGGACAAGGAATTTATGACATCTAGAATTTTACTGGTTAGCATATTGTGGTGCTGTTTTGTCAGCACAGCCTTCGCTGATAACCCAACAGATACGACGATTAAACAAGAATCCAATAATAAAGCTGCTATAGAGTCAGGAACTGCTAATACTGTAGAAACCCTACCATTAGACGAGCTAGCAGCGCTAGCGGATGCCTATGCTCAGATCAAAAAGTCCTATGTCAAAGAGCTTAGCGATAAAGAAATTTTAGATGCTGCAATCCGTGGCATGCTCAATAACCTTGATCCTTACTCAAGCTATTTAACTGCCGAACAGTTCGCTGCATTACAAGAAAGCGCAACAGGAGACTACGCCGGGATTGGTATTGAGGCTAATCATCTTGAAAAGGGTATCGAAGTAGTTAATGTCATTTCAGACTCACCAGCCCAAGCAGTAGGTTTACGAAAAGGAGACTTAATCATAAAAATTAATGATGTCTCAACCCAAAACCTACCTCCGGAAGAAGGTTCCGACTTAATGCGTGGCACCCCAGGCAGTAAAGTTAAGCTAACCTATATAGCTGCTGAAGACGAAAAAGAAAAAGAAGTATTGATTACAAGACGAATCATTCATACCACCAGCGTTAACTACGAACTTCTAGAATCCAATATAGGATTTGCGCGTATTACTGAATTCCAGCTTCGTACCGCAAATGATTTAAGCCAAGCTATCAGCAATATGGAGTACCTCAGCAAAAAACCATTATCGGGATTAATTTTAGACTTACGAAATAATCCAGGCGGCCTTCTCGACGGCGCGACTGAGGTTAGTGACTTATTTCTGAATGACGGCATTATTGTTAAAACCAAAGGCCGTGAGCAAGATAATAATGAAGTCCATAATGCAACTGTTGGCGATATCTTGCGAGGCAAACCATTGGTTGTACTTATTAACAACCGTTCTGCCTCAGCTTCTGAAATTGTTGCTGGTGCTTTACAAGATCATAAACGAGCAACTTTAGTTGGGACACAGTCTTTCGGCAAAGCAATGGTCCAAACGATTTTGCCGATTCACGGTGGTAACGCTATCAAGCTCACAACATCGCTGTATTACACTCCTAGCGATCGTTCAATTCAAAACTCAGGCATCACTCCAGACATATCTCTAGAATTCAAAGCTACAGATACCTCCAAAAGCGAAAAGCTACAAACCGATACAAAAAAAACCACTTCAACGCAAGGTACTGAAAAACAAGACTATCGCCGTGATAACCAAGTGATGGCAGCTGTCGATCACATAAAAAAAGTGTCTAAATAGAATATAGCAACTCGATCAAGTTAATAACTTATATTAAACTGAAAAGCTGTTTTCCTTATCTATCATAATAATATCGGGGTAGTTTATGTTTCCTTGGAGATTATTTTGCGCTTGCGCAGCGCTAATTATCTTATCTGGCTGTGACGTGCCTAATGCTGAAATTAAAGGCAAAGTGACTTATGAAAAGGTCCCTCATAGCGATATTTCTCACGGCTTAGAGTACGATAAATCGTTCGACTCTCCTGTGCGAGGCGTTGAAGTCCAGCTGATTGAAGATGGCAATATTATTGATACCGATATTACTGACGCTCAAGGCCAATACAAGTTTATTAAGAAAATGGATACTTTCGTTAAAATTCGGGTGCGTGCAGAGTTATCGAATGGTACCGATGATGACGATAACAACGAATGGTTAGTTAAAGTAGTCGATAATACTAACGACAAAGCCCTGTACACCATGGAAACAAATACCTTTGAGGTAAAGCGTGAATCTATGTCTATCAACCTACATGCTTCTTCTGGCTGGCAAAGGGAGCAAGGTTATACGTCAACACGTGCCGCAGCCCCTTTTCATGTTCTCGATAAGGTTTATGATATTTTCCTTAAACTCGATGCCATCGGCGATGTTCAACTTCCAGCACTCTCAATTAACTGGAGCCCGAATAATATCCCTCAATTTGGTGACATAACCACTGGTGAAATCGGCACTTCTTATTACCAAAATGGCCAAATCTTTCTATTAGGTGCAGAAGACGTTGATACCGACGAGTACGACCAGCATGTCATCATTCATGAGTGGGGCCATTTCTTTGAAGATAAGATAGCACGTTCAGACAGTATTGGGGGCCCTCATGCAGGAGGTGATTACCTTGATATGCGCGTTGCTTTCGGTGAAGGGTTTGGTAATGCATGGTCAGCGATGATCACCGATAAGCCTACTTATCAAGACTCCTTTGATCAAGATCAAGCAACGGGGTTCTCTATCGAAATCGAAGATAACGATGTCATCAATCCAGGTTGGTTCAGTGAAGGTTCAGTGCAGTCCTTGTTATATGATATTTATGATGAAGCAAGCGATGGTCAAGATTTTATCAACCTAGGTCTAGAGCCTATTGTCGCTATTTTGACCGGACAGCAAAAAGATACTCCAGCAATGACAAGTATCTTCACTTTTATGACTTTTATAAAAAATGAGAACCCTTCTTTCGTAAACGACTTTAATAACTTGCTAGAAGCTCAGAATATTACAGCGGATGTCGATATCTGGGGGACAAATGCTACTAATGATGGCTCCCTTCCAGAAGCTCTGCCCGTTTACTTAGATCTTTCCGTAGGAGACACCATAAGGGTTTGCACAAGTACTTCACAAGGTGCAGATGGTAATAAGTTAGCAAACCACCGCTTTATTAAGCTCAATGTACCTTCTAACGGTAGCTATACCCTTACATTAACGCCTTCACGTGATAATGATATAGATGGGTATATATTTACAAATGGAGCAGCCGTTGCTGCCAACGAAGCCGCCGGTATAGAGCCTGCTGTGATAACAGCTGAACTTGTACAAGGCATTAGTATTGCTGACGTTATAGGCTATAACACAGAAGGCACCGCAGTAGCAGCTGTTTGCTTCGATGCAGACTTCCAAATGAATTGATAAAACTTTTGACCCGGAGTTAATTATGAACATAAAGAAAATGCTCACTATGGCTGTTCTTGCTGGAATGGTTTATGGTTGTGGCGGCGGTGGAGGCAGCGATGATAGTTCTCCAACACCTCCTCCAGGCGGTGGCGGTGGTAGTGGCGAAGCTGCGACAATCTCTGGGAAATTGACCTTTGATCAGGTCCCACATAATCAGTCAACAAACGGTTTAAACCATAGTGCTACTGTAGAAGCTCCAATACGCGGCGTTACCGTTCAATTACTAGATGGCAGTACAGTTGTTGATACAGATGTCAGCGATGCTTCAGGTAATTATAGTTTTGATGCGGAAACTGGTACTTCATACCGTATTCGTATACGTGCTGAGCTGAAACAAAGTGGCACTCAATCATGGGATATCGAGGTTGTTGATAATACCAGCAGTAACGCTCAATATGTTCTAGACACCTCGACGTTCACTGTTAGCTCATCCAGCGAAACACGTGATATCAATGCAGACTCTGGATGGGGCGGTAGCTCTTATACCTCAACACGAGCGGCGGCACCTTTTAACATTCTTGATCGCGTTTATGTCATTATCCAGAAACTACAAAATGTTGATTCAAACCTAACGCTAGATCCTCTTGTCATTAACTGGAGTGTCAATAACATCCCTGAAAGTGGTAACTTAGCGACTGGCCGTATCGGTACTTCATTCTATACACAAGACCAAATCTATCTTTTAGGTGCTGCAAACACTGATAGCGATGAGTATGACGGCCATGTCATCATCCATGAGTGGGGACATTATTTTGAAGATAATAACGCCCGTTCAGACAGTATTGGTGGCCCTCACGGTGGTGGCGATAGACTTGATATGCGCGTAGCCTTTGGTGAGGGATTTGGTAATGCTTGGTCAGGTATTATTACTGACGATCCATTCTATAGAGACTCATTTGGCACAAATCAATCGCAGGGCTTTTCTATTAATGTCGAGAATAACAACGTCTCTAACCCTGGCTGGTTTAGCGAAGGGTCAGTCCAATCTATTCTGTATGATGTTTATGACGGAGCCGATGACGACTTAGCTAACTTAGGCTTGCAGCCAATTTATGATGTCTTAACGGGACAACAGCGAAACACTGAAGCCTTCACCAGTATTTTCAGTTTTATGACATACTTAAAAGCCGAAAACACCAGTGACGTAGCTGCTTTGAACGATCTTCTAAACGGACAAAACATCGATATTAATGTTGATATCTGGGGTTCTAATGAAACTGATAACGAAGGTCAACCAAGCGTAATCCCCGTTTATAACGAACTATCTCCTGGCGACACTCAGGAAGTTTGCACTATCACTACTTTCGGTAACGACAGGAATAAATTAGGCAACAGAAAGTTCTTGAGACTTAATATACAATCCGCTGGAAATTATACATTGAGGCTAACCCCTTCGGGTTCTAACGACTTGGATGGATACATATACAACCAAGGTCAGTTGGTAGCCTTCACTGAAGCTCTAGGCACTTCAACTGTAGACATTACTGAAAACTTTGCAGCAGGCACTCACGTAGCAGACGTACTTGCATATAACTCATCTGGTTCTGCCATTGTTGGCACTTGCTTCGATGTATCGCTTATTCAGAATTAATCGTATTGAGGACAATTTACATGAAAAAGTTATTACTACCATTATTCATTGCGATACCACTTATCGCTTGCAATAACCAAACCACAGCTCAAGAGCAAGGCACTAAAGGCGAAAGTAGTTTTAAAAGCCCGGGAAAGCCTTCGATGAAAGTAGAGATGGGGTATACGGTCTCTAAAGAACGCGTTGCGGTAGGTGAAACGGTTGATATCAGCGTTAACTTTACTGGCAAACAAAAGCCTAGCCACGCTAATTTAAAGACTACTGACAACATGGTGTTACACGGTAATACACAGCTTAACCTACAGAAAGCATCTAGCGGTCAAGCCCAACATAAGTTTAGCGTAACGCCAATGACCGAAGGTATTCACCTTATCACAGTGGTCGCGGAGGATGCCCAACAGTCTCACAAGAAACCTTTCGCTATCCGTATTATTGCTGGCAACAAACCTATCGAAGAGTACCTCGAGAAGAATGGGACTTTAACCACCGATGAAAATGGTGAGAAGATTATTTCTATGCCAGCCGAAGAGCGTTAATACCCGGTGAGTTACATTGAAAAAGCCGCTTTTTAGCGGCTTTTTTGTTCTAAATATCTTTTTAGTAAGTACACTGCGGCAATACTTCTAGCCTCACTAAACTCCTCTAGCTCCAGCAGCTCATCAATACGATGGATATCCCACTCAACCACTTCAATAGGCTCGGGTTCATCACCTTCTAATTTACTAGGATAAAGTTCTTCAGCAACGACAAGATTCATTTCATGGCTAAGGTAGCCTGGTGCAAGCGTAATCTTTTTTAACTCATTAAGTGACTTAGCTGCATAACCTGCCTCTTCTTGCAGCTCACGATTGGCAGCTTCTACTGCAGATTCGCCCGGATCGATGAGACCTTTAGGAAAAGCCAGCTCATAACGTTCCATGCCCGCGGCATACTCCTTAATGAGTAACATGGTCGTCTCATTCAAAAGCGGGATGATCATAACGGCCCCATGCTTACCCGCCTTAAGCCTCTCATAAATTCGATAAACTCCATTAGAAAACTCAAGTTCTAATTCTTCGACAGCGAAGATCCTTGTTTTGGCGATTACTTGCTGCTTTTTGATTTTCGGTAATTTTGAAGTCATATTATTTCGTTGGTAGTAATTCGGTTAATAAGTTAACGCTTGGTAGTGCCACGATATTCCTTGCTGGAATTGTCATATCAGGCTGCTCAACCATCACTACATGTTTAACACCTGACTGTTGCGCTTGTATTAAAATTGACTCTGTGTCATCAACAAACAAGCAATTTGATAGCGGTGTCTTTATTGCCTTCTCAAGCTGAGCCCAAAAAATAGGAGACTCTTTTGGTTGATTAAACTGATGTGATGAGTAAAGGGCATCAAAGTACTGATCGATTCCTGTTTGCTCCAATTTAACCCGCAACGTTTCTGGATGCGCATTGGTCACGAGAATAACCTTCTTGTCGCTCTCACTGACTCGCTGTAAAAACTCTTGGGTACCAGGTCGTAACGCTATTTTATCGGCTAATGCTGTCTTGTGTTTTATTATGTCTAGCTTAAGTTTGTCCGTCCAAAAATCCGTACAATACCAATTAAGCGTTCCATGGTGTTCTTCATAATATTGCCCAAGGTCACCGCGCGACTGTTCTAAACTTATTCCTTTCTCTGCGGCATAAATGGTCGGTACTGCTTCTTGCCAAAAATGATTATCAAAAGCTAGATCCAGCAAGGTGCCATCCATATCCAATAAGATGGCCTCGACAGTATTCCAGTCTTCGAGCCTCAAGGTAGACGCCCCTGCCACTCTAAATAAATCCTATCTCCATCTTGACGCCCCCAGTGAGTTAACCAGTTTTTTATATTTGCAGGAAGCTCGTTTGTGGCATGGATATTCATCGTAAATTGTTTGTTTAAACCGATTTCAATAAAACCCTTTAAATCTAACACGCCCTGATTGTCTGTAATATCAACTCTTGCAGCATTATCTAACTGACCACTTTTACTTAAGCGAAAACTAACATTACCTATTTCTAAATTGTTATTCGGATAGAGAATAACTGCATTATCCCACTGTCCTTCTCCAGACAGTTGCTGCAAACTCTTTTGTGAGTATTCCAATACTGAAATCTGGCCCTTAACTCGGCCTGACAGCCCATCAATTGGCATCTTGATAAGACTGGCGACGTAAGCAGTATCCAAATCAAACATTGCATCTTTAACAGAGTAATTATTTGCCGATAAAACTGTATCTGCTTCAACCTTTATATTGGGGTCATTAACACTGACGCTTGCTTCTAAAGCCCCCCAGAGCAAAGCCATAGGGCTTGGATCTAACTCAATGTCATTGAGCGTTAAGTTTCGATACTTTGCTTGTTCAATATGGGTAGACCAGATTGAGCCACTAACATTGGATAAGTGTAACTCAGGAACCGCATCGGTAATCCACGGCGTTGCAACTCTAGCTGGCGCAAGCGTTAAAAGAATCGTTATAAAAAGAATAAGGGCTATAACAGCCCCTACAATTATTTTTTTCATACAATATCGTCTACTTAGGATGGTTTTATAAATTTCACTGAAGCATCGACTATCCCTGACTCGTCATTATCTGAAACACGTAACGTGTCGATAACTAGCCCTTGCTGTTGTTCTAATTGCCCAACCCAACGTAACAGTTGGTCAAACTCAACATCATCCAGCCTAACCTGAATTTCTTCATCACGTTTACGTTCTTCAATTCGTGAAAACTTCAAACCATAACGCTTACTACTATTCGTAATTAGCTGATTTAGCGACTGATTCGTTACCTGTCGACTATTGCCAGAGCGAGCTTGTAGTGCCTGAACTTTTGATGCTACGTTTGGTAGATCAGACTCAAGCTGCTGGACATCATCATTAAGGCGATTCACATAGCCCTTAATCGGCAAGACAACAGCAATAAAGATAATAAGCAATATCATCATAGCGCCGAGTATCGTTACCATGCTACGTTCACGCTGATTTAAACCAGAGTACCAATCTTTTATTGCTTTCACTTGCTTAACCCCACCGTAATTCTTGCAGTCCAAACACCTCCATTCTCAGAAGCATTACGCATACTTACTTCCAAACCAGAGCTCTCAAGGCTTCGTTGTGAGCCGGTTAAAATATCGTAACTTTCGGCACTCACATCCATGCTCAATTCACCCCGACTAGCGATATACTCCATCTGATTAAATTCAATATTTTTCGTGTCCATCGCCTTGATCGACTTATCCATTAGTCCAGCGAAGCTCACTCCGCTACCACTATCCCCACCGATGCTAGAGAAGCCTCTGTTTATTTGAATTAATGCAACGGTTAAGTCTTCTTGACCCGGGTAAACTTTCTTTGTTTCAGCTAAAGTCCGCTCTTCTAATTCAAAATGTTGCTTATTCAAATAAACAATATTACTTACAAGATAAGCTAAACCTAGTAATAACAAGAGGGACGCTGCTATTGCTGGTAACTTCCATACGCCATAATTACGTTGCGTCTTCTTTTGGGACGCAAACTCTTGCTGTAGTAAGTTAATAGCACCGCCGTCAAAATTCTTAGCCAAGAAAAGGAAAGAATCATCCAGAACTTCTTGTTGCGTCGCCAAGCCAGGAACACCTTCAAGTTTTAATACTTCCCCTTCGACGGCGTAGACGCGCACTGCTTGTGTAACACTTAATTCATTACTTTGAAGCTCCAGTTTTAATAACTCTTCTACCAACTGCTTATCGGCTGACCAAAAGTTATTTTCCTCCTGGCGGACTAATACCTGCTCCTCAATCACGACACTCCATGCATCATAATAATTGGGCAAGCAAGCTGCTTCTGACACTACATAGTCTGGCTCCACACCAGCTTCTTTTAATAAAGCCAAAGTCTCTTCAAAGTAAGCTTTATCTACAACATTGATCGCTAAGCGTTCCTGAGCATCAAACGAGCCCAGCGCAAAATGCTGACTATCAACACTATCAAGAATTTGCTCTTCCAGTTGGTAAGGAATTGCTTTTTCCAGCTGTTTACGATTTTTAGTTGGAGTCGTTTCGTTAAAACATTTAACTCGGTGAGCTGGAAGCATCAGTATGACTTGGTGCTCATCAATAATTTCACCTAAAGTCTCTGCATCTTCAAGCAGTAAGCTACCGTTATCTGCAAAAGCATGGCCCCCCTCTTCTGCGTCTAACAGAGTCCCCCATTGTAACGATCGCTCATCGCTACTAATTCGTATAAATAATCGTTCTTTCATTATTTATTCTCCAATGTGGCGTGCAACCACATGAAATTCATTATCATTTTTTAACATTAAAGAATGCACAACGGCAGTTCCTGTGCTTACTCTGGCCTCAGCTTTTAACAACATATACTTACTATCATAAACCAGCCTGCCTTTGCCCTGCTCTGACACCTTCCCGCTACCTAGCGCCTCAAAAAAACTACTTTCGTCATAACCGTCATCTGGTAATTCCTGTAAAGCTTGGCGAACCTGCGACAACTCGACCTCATCCAGTAGCATCCAAACTAACTCAGCATGCTCAGGCTTAACCGTATTAACGTTAATGGTACCTTCAGTAGTTGGTAGTACACACAAATACTCTTTCACAGACTCATACGTTTCCGCACTAAACCCTTTGATCACCATCAATTCACTAGTATGTGCCAATAACGTATCAGCTGTCCTATAAGGAACTTGTAGTCCTGTATAGGTGTAATCCTCAGCACCATCAATCCCTGTAGGCTCTTGATCTTCATCAATAAAATCTTTTGTAGCTACCGCCAAAGCCTGCGGCGAAGTATTTTCATCTTCTACATGAGACTCAAGCAATTTAGCAAACAAATCCACGCCCGGCATACCGCTTCCGCCATCATCAGGTGATTTGCTGCCACCACTACCACCACCGATACTGGTACCGCCGCCACCCAGAGGTTGTCCGCCTCCCCCAGTATCAACCGTCTCTGTCTCCATTAAAATACTGTTGACGTTGAAACAACTGTGCATATCCCGCAACTCACCTTGAAGCTGCCCTAATCCCTGCTCAATTTCGAAGGCAATTCCACCTTCAGACCACGGTTGATTACGGTGAACACGTTCGGCTTTACTATCTTTAAAGTACTGCTTTAACTGTTCAGACGCAAACACCTCGGCTCCATACATGTACTGATAAGCTCTCGAGCCGTTAATAATATTTGCTGTACGTTGTAGGTGCATTTGTTGTGTATTTAGAATTTGTATGGCTAACACACTTAGCACTGAAAATATAATCAGTACAGTAATCAAAGCGACACCACGGTTTTTGCCAAAAGCTTTCATGAGTCGTTGCTCCTTAAGCTTTTACCTCGGCCATCATCATTATCTCGATCATTACCCCCTCCACTCCGACCATTTGGAGTAGACGGTTGACGCTCAGCATCATCACCTGCGGATACTTCAAAGCGAGGCATTGGAAATAGTCTATGAAGCTCGCCGTAATCTTCTAGTACAACGGTAATCTTGATTGCCTCTGGGATTGCCAATCGTTGGTCGTCATCGACCAGCCAATCTTTCTTCCAAGTTCCTTCTGTTAGGAATTCTAGATTAAACTCTTCAACCTGCGTCAGAAAATCACGCGATAACTCCTGATCATCTCGTGCACTATCCACAAAAATCCAGTGGTGACGCTCAATACGATCATCGATGAATTCGTATTTAACATGCTGTAAATTGCTACGTTTGATCTTAGCTGGATTACGCCAGCCACTTCTTGTGAACTCTATATAGTTGTTAGCGCTCTGAGACTCAGCTTTCAATAAAGGAGCTCGGTCACCAAAAACATCGCGCCTGTCGCGAGGTACCATATATCGAATATCTTCCTCTAACTGTCGAAACGCTAATTGGACTTCGCGTAATCGTTCTATCTGCTTATCATTTGCCTCAGATCTAACCTGAATAAAGTTAAATATTTGCAAAGCACCTGCTAATACCACGCTAAAAATAAATAACGCAATAAGAACTTCGGTAAGAGTAAAGCCTTTTACTTTGCTAGAGCGCATCATCGTCGCTCTCCGCCACCTTTGTCAGATTTCTTTCCGACAAAGCCTGTCATGGTGTAAATACCCTGCGCTCCGTAAGTGATCGAAAGGGTAACGCGACGCATGCTCTCCACTTCCGTACCGACGACTTTACGCTCCCACTCCCACTCTCTATTAGCGAACTCTGTGGTGCCTTGTTGGATACCAACAGACGGCCACTCATCGTCAATCTGTAATTCAGCGAAGTGATTCTGAGCAACAAAGTTTGCCAAGGTCTTATCTTTAGAGTTGCCTAAGGCAACAATGCTCGACGAAAACAAACCAGACAACATTGGCGTGATGAAAATAGCCAATACTGCTAATGCTATTAGCAGTTCAAGCAAACTCAGGCCAGACTGTCGATTTCTATGCTTACTCATCATTTTCGTCGTCTAAATCTTTATCCCAATCATGACTATAATGACCCTCTAATGCATTCGAGAACTCGATATCTCCAACATAATTACCACGAATTCGGTAAAACAAAGGCTCGTCACGATCTAACCCTATGGTCACTACAAAGTCGTTCATCTCACCACTGGAAAGCATATAAATTTGTGGTGTTTTTGATTTATTTTTCTTTTCTTCTTGCTCTGAACTATCTTTGTCACCGCCGCGGCTAGAGGACTCATCATCTTCAGGTGGCTCATTTTCTAATAAAGCATCCTGCCC
>Ga0208057_1000703_pt1 | contig 12049 bp, 9 predicted proteins | sample DeeseametaMP1649_FD_184183 | JGI IMG/M metagenome (GOLD analysis project Ga0208057, IMG submission 184183) | Marine microbial communities from the Deep Pacific Ocean - MP1649 (SPAdes) | ecosystem: Environmental > Aquatic > Marine > Oceanic | place: North of Tokelau, South Pacific Ocean...
CCTGCTCGAACGCTTGCTAGGTGTCGATATTGTAGATGAAAAAGACACCACGGTTAGCATGCGTAGGCTTGCCAAGATGATGATGAAACGCAAAGAACAAATGATGATCAAAAACGTACCCGATGCGTCACTTGAGAGTTCGTCTAAAAAATAGAATTAGCGCCAATTCACTCGTAATGTTTAGCCATTATTAAGGATGATAAATATGAAACAGGATTTATGGAAAAAAGCATTGAGAACAGAATATTCAGCCCACGAAAATATTGTTAAGCGAATCCAACCGTCGCTCGTTTTAGCGGCTTTGCTCGCGACAGGTTTCACGGCAAGTGCAGCTGCACAGGAACTGAGTATCCCATGTGATGATCTTGAAGAAAAAGCGCTCGCAGAATCGAAAGCTGATGAAGTAGAGCGCATAAGCGCATTTACACCAGCGACGCCTTTGAAACGTGTCGATCCTAAATACCCATCTCAAGCCATTAGAAAAGGCCGAGAAGGTTGGGTTAGGCTAAGCTACGTTATCGACGAAGAAGGCAGAGTGAAAGACCCTGTTGTAGAAGACTTCTTTGGAAGCCCTTCTTTCAAACGCAGTGCACTGTCAGCGGTTAAGAAATGGCAGTATAACCCCGCGATCAAAGATGGCGAACCTACCCAGCAGTGTCATCAAGCAGTCCAAATGGATTTCGCTATAAGCGGAAAAAGCGGTGCCACACGCAAATTTATTAAAGCTTATAAAGACGCAGACGAGCGCTTTAATGCGGGTGATGTTGACGCGGCTGATGAAGCACTTAAAGAGCTTTTAGGCTGGGATACGCTAAACCGCTATGAAAATACGTGGTTGCTAAACTTGGAGTCTCATATAGCGAGCAAACAAGGCGACGTAGAGAGGGAAGCGCAAAGCCTAACGCGGTTACTTGCCAGCAACGGTAGTAAGCGCTTCAATAACATGGTGTTTGATGAAGATTATGTGGCATACGCCCTTCAAAGAAAAATCATACTCGATGCTCAGCGTGGGTACTATGCAGAAGCATTAAAATCCTACACCACACTTCAAGACATGGAAGCGCAAGAAACGCGTATTGGCGAGATCGCGCCGCTAATTAGTCAGATTGAAGAATCTATTGCATCTGAGCAAAACTTAACCGTGCCCGTAACGATAGGAAGTGATGGGAATTGGTTCCACACTCTTGTGCGAAGTAAGTTTGCTTTTGGCAACATCCAAGGCGAACTTGATACCGTTGAAGTCCGTTGTGATACTCATCGAGAAAAATTCACGGTTGCCGAAGCGCATGTTTGGCAAATTCCAAGCTCTTGGGGACAGTGTCAGGTGATGGTGAAAGGTGACAGCGAAACAAAATTTGATTTAATTGAAGTGGCGAAAGGGTAGGACGAACAACAGTCGCGTTGCTACAGAGTTACCATGAATGCCAGTTGAAATAGTTGCTCTCTATAGTCCTCGTCGGATTGGAAAAAACGCAAATTCTCCTGATGCCCTGAATTTAATTGCCATTCTGTGCTAACGGATAAATAAGCGGTAATGTCGTACCTTACGCTAACGGTAAAGGCGTTACCTCTGCTTCCATTCGGGTCATACATAACATCATCGTTATCTACCACCTGATACCAGTCCCCACGCATGGCTAAAGTTAAATCTTCCCAGCCTAATTGCTTTAGGTTGTATGCCGCACCGATATACGCACTGGAAAAATCGTTGTCTACGATATGCTCCCCCATCAAAGTGTCACCTATTAGCACTTGAGAAAACACCGTTAACTCAGGTCGTGGTAAATATCGCAGTGTTAATGAATGAAAGCGCGTATGCCAGGCATAAATGCGGTCTGGGTCAACAATGTTCGGGTCTGCATTATTGTCGTAATAGTAATAACGCAACTCGGCCTTTCTAGCATAGGCTAAGTGAGCTCCTACGTAGTACCCAAACCGATTGTCAATTTCCCTGAAGGGTTCAGTCCATGCCGGTGCGTTTAACTTATCTTCATCGACGACGCCGGGAATGGGGAGGAAGTTTACGCGATCATTATAAACGGACTGCCTGTCGTGAAGGGCAAACCCTCGCCAAGAAAGCAGAGTGCCGGTGGAATCGTTACCTTTGAACACGCTGCCCAATACTTTCCATGACCAGTGGCTTCTTATTTGCCTGCCATTTTGTCGCAGACTTACTTCGATGCCGCCTGTTCTTAGTTCTTCACCCACCCAACTATTAATTGCTGAGTTGCTTAGAAAGTGAGGCGATAACCAACCCGCGTCGGTATTTTCCGCTGAGAGAGCAGGAAAAAATGCCCCTATTTTTACTTCAGGTTTTATGCTGGATGCGACTAACGGGCGATATTTTAAATAAAGTTCGGAGAATCCAACCTTTTGTTCCCCATCGCTATAACCATTGATGACGCCAACTGCCGACCAACTATCCGCTAACATAAAGTCAGCTATCACTACAGCATGAGAGAGCTGTATGCCGTTACTTTCATAACGCTGATGGCCGGTCCCCATTTGCTGAAAGCTTTGCGAATCATCTTTTGCCACAAAGCTTGTTCTTACTAGGGCCTTGGTTTCTCCGTGAACCTGAAGTGTTAAACTCGTGCAAAGCAAACAGACGGTTATGGCAAAGACATTACGCATTAATAATCGCCAAATCCTTCGTCGAAGTCATCGTCACTGAAAACTGCATCAAGAACAAATTTGTATTCTTGTGAGTTGGTGATATGCAATGTTGCGCTGTTAAATAGTTTCACATCAGGTTGCTGCGGGTGCCAGGTCATAACACTGTACTCGCCTACCGGAAGTGAAACATTCATTAGGCCTTCTTCATTGGTTTTTGCGAAAAATGGGCTGTCGGTTACCACAATATAACCCAGCATCCAGTCGTGAATATTGCAGCCAATATCTACAATACCAGCTTGCTCAAAGCGAAGCGGTTCAGCGGTAAACTCTTTATAGAGTTTTAGCTCAAACTGTTTTGTAGGAGAAAAGGAATACACGTGATGAAAAAGATTATCTGCGTTTGGAAACGAAATATCTGTGCCTGATTGAACAACAAGCACGTGAGGCGCAAATTGTTTATCGATTTGATTCATTATGGCGGGCTCTTCTTCACGCTGTGGTGTTGATGCAAGCGTAAAGTTAGGCGTTAGGGTTAACACCATATCTTTCACAGGCTCCCCATTGGCGTCGCTAACGTATATCGAAATGCTTGGCGTTGCTGATAAGGATGTCTCAGCGGCATGTGCCCATGAAAGGGTAGCGCCGGCTAGTAAGAGAGCGCTCGATGTGAATGTACCTGTGATAAAACTAGTTATGTTGAACGTGCTCGCCCTTCGATGAGAAGTAAAGAAAATAGAAAGCGCAAATAACATGGATTTAATCAATAACGTGTTGTTTTTTTGCATTGTAATTCATTCTTTATAATGGCTTTAGCCTTAGACAGAAAGGCAAAGCGCTATGCGTCCTTTGTTGACGCGAAAGCATATGACTACGTATAGCCTATCCAATACCAATCCGTATAGATAATAACCTATGTGAACTGGTATAAGGTATGTGCTCGGCTTTCGCTATCTATCTAGCAAAGTTTATTAGACTCTAACTATAGACCGAGTTGGACGTTTTTTTCATTCATTTACATCAAAGGAAAGCGTGCGCTGACGACTACACCTGTACTATCCTTCCGATTGGATAACGACAACTGACCTTTGTGGAAGGTCATTATGATGTTGGCAATATAAAGTCCCAGCCCCAAGTGCGGTGAAGAGGCATTTTGCACATCGTTTTCTTTTCTCACCGACACCATAGACTGAAGCAACTGAGACCTCATTCCTTCAGGAAGAAGCGGCCCGGTATTACTAATGGTTAACTCAGCTTGCTTGTCCTTAACCGTAATACTGACTTGGATTTCACTTTCTTTTTCACTGAAATCTACGGCGTTAGCGATAACTTTATCGAACATTTGAGCCGTAAGTTCAGGGGAGCCAAGTATGCGCGCAGTATCAGCATTGTGGGTAAAACTAAAGCATCGATGGCTATAGGCATGTTCGTAACCAGCAATACACCCAGATATCACCTTAACTAAGTCGAATGGTTCTAAATCTTCTTGTTGAATGGCCTGCTCTAATCGGGTGGCTTCACTCATACTGTTTAATATTGTACTTAAGCGGTTCACCCCTGATTGCGCCCTCTCAACAAAAACGGCTTGTTGGTCGGCGTCATTCACCTGAGTCAGCATATCCAGCGACGATTTTACCACGGCAATGGGCGTTCTAAGTTCGTGAGACAAGCGAGATGCCATGTTTTCTAAATAGGAGTTGTACTGCTGTAACCGTGAAAGCACATCCGCAAATGAACGGGATAAATCACCAATTTCATCACGCTGATTTGATACCGGCAGGGTTCCAATGATTTTGCCATTATCATCTATCACCGCTTCGGTGTTATCGCGAAGGGAGCGAATGCGGTTTGAAATTCGCGTAGCGAACAGCAGTAACCCTAATGTACCTATGGTCATCACTGCTAAAATCACGTGAAAGAGCTGTTCTAACGCCCGGTTCCGCAACGTACGAATACCGTTAGTGGTTTGCTCTACAATAACCGCACCCATTACATTGCCTTCAATAAAAATTGGGTAGGCAGCGGAGAGTACTATGGCTTTGTTATCGGGTGACAAACGCCATAGTGAATCGGGTTGGCCATTCAGCGCCGTGCCTAAATCCTGCCCTACCAATGCATAAGCATCGTCTAGTTCGTCAATAAAGTCGGCCGGTGGCCGCGTAAGAATTTGATAATAAAGTGGAAGTAACCACTCACTTTCAATCCAGTGCCAAATTGCATTTGAAGAGGTTTCTTTTTCATCTACTTCAATGCCAGAGGCCGATTGAATGTCACCAGCGCGGGCGAGTACCCGCTTGTGCTTATCTACAACCCAAACCCGGGAATCAGCATATTTTAACCCGGACAGTATGCGCTCAATTTCAGGGGAAGGGGTAATAACAGTACCTAATTCAGCGAGCTCTTTTGTATTAGCCGTACCTAACGCGTACTGCTTAAGTCGGCTTGCCCTGTCGTCCACATCGACAATTGAAAATGCTAAGCCGCCTGTGGTCATTGATAGCGGAAAGCGCAGTTCAATGTTGTAGCCCGTGGCAGTCTCTTGCCATCGGCCTTGAATAGAGAGCGCGTTCTCTACCGCCCGTGTGGTCGTTGTGTTATCTGCGAGCTTGTACGCATTTACCCAGCCACTTTCATAAGGGGCGACAACATACCTTGCTAATTCTCCCTGTGGAGTTTCCATGCCCACAAGTAAGTGGTCGCCAGTCTCCACGCTTAAACTATTGGGTTGCCGCCACAGCAGTACGTCATCACTGACTTCAAACATGGCATACAGGAATTGACCGTAGCGCCCCACCATATGCTTGAACGATAAGCTGGTAGGTTCACCCGCATAGCCATTGTAATACTCAATAACTTCGCCACTGCCATACTCACTCATTAACTCGCTGACTTGCTGCCAGTCGTTAAGTTCGCCATCCAGTCGAATGGGGGATGGGATAGGAGGCGCGTAAAGATCTGTGCCAGGACGTACGTCTTGAAGATACGCAGACTGGCTATCAAATAAAGCGGGACGCTCATGAAGTGCGGTAGCAACGGCTCGCGCCGTGCCAATCATGGTCTGTTCTTGACCGTTTCGCAGATACTGCTCAAGCTCCCACACATAGTTATAACCTAAGTAGGGAATGGTGAATAAGAACAGCGACAGCACCATAAGCTGCAGACGGATAGAAAAGCGAAATCCCATGTTTTTAGTCGGTTGCCCTTATCTTTTAATCAGACGAAACGCGGTCTTAGTCGAAAGCCCACTACAGCTGCCAGCGATATCCCATGCCGTAAACAGTGTCGATATGATCGAAGTTTGGGTCAAGCTGCACAAACTTTTTACGCATACGTTTGATATGCGAAGTAATGGTGGTGTCGTCTACCACCATTCTGGATTCATCCATTAGCTGTTGGCGGCTTTTCACATGGCCAGGGCGCTTAATAAGCGCATGCAGCATCCAAAACTCTGTTACCGTTAACAAAACGGGCTGGTTTTGCCAGCTTACCGTCATTCTCGACACGTCTACTTTTAAGTCGCCCACTTTTAGTTCATCCTTTTGCTCTGTGGGGGCAGCAAGTAAATCTGTACGCCTAAACAAGGCTGCAATGCGTGCTAGCAGGTGAGCCATGCTAATATCTTTAGTCAGATAGTCGTCTGCGCCCATCCTAAGGCCGCTGATAGTATCTACGTCGTTATCTCGTGCAGTAAAAAAGATGATAGGTAGGGTTTGTGATAGGCCTCGCAGTTGCTGACACAGCATAAAGCCCCCCTCAATTTCATCTTTCAAACCAATATCGATAATGGCTAAGTCGGGTAAGGTGTGGTTAAACGCTTCAGCAGCAGAAGGCCTGTCCTCATAGGCATTCACGCTATAGCCCTGCGCTTTAAGCGCCATAATGTAATTTTCGCGAATGGCCGCGTCATCTTCCACTAATGCAATTGTCTTTGGCATACATTAACCCGCAAATATAATTCTGATAGAGCGCACACTATACCTATGAATGACAGCTATTGCCTAAGTTCGGCATAAAATCCTCAAGCCTGCCTCATTTACGCCATATTTGAGGGGCTTATCGTGAACTTTATCTTTGGCGGCAGCCCCACACAACGTCCCGAAGCGTGGATTAACAAAACGCTTGGCGTGCAGTTTCACGTGCTAAATCTATAGGAAAGCTAAATCACCACCACATTTCCACAATTACGCGCTTTTTTTGCCATGAATAACGGGTTTAATAGTATTTGTCCGTCGAGTTTAGCGCACTGCTTTTTTTTAAGTGCCAAGCAAGATAGGCGGATTGCACTGTAGAAGCCTCTTCAAAGACTAGGAGAGGGGAAACAGTGCCGTGGAAGCGGTAAGGCTGAACTTCTACGTAAAAGTCTTAATTATCTATTCAGACTGGTATTAAGCTACCCTTTGCGCTGCGTACTACCCCAACGGTACGCGGCGCTTTTTTATTGGGGTTGAAAAAAGGCGTTTTCGCTCTCATTTAGAAGACGAAAGCTTAAACTGTTTAAAGCAACCACTAAACGCGAGTGTATTCATTTAATAGCATGAACTAGGTTACACTTCGTTGGTTGTAAGTTGTTAGCGACAGATAACTGCATCTCACTAAAGTTAATTAGGGCGTGCTGACCTTTGGTTTGCATCAAAGGTCAATACGTCTTAGTGATCACACTCTCACTACGGGCAAATCATGAAAGCGTTGGACATTAAAGGGTTAACCAAAACCTACAAAGGTGGCGTACAGGCACTAAAAGGCGTCGACCTTACAGTACAAGAAGGAGACTTCTTTGCATTACTTGGCCCAAATGGGGCGGGTAAATCTACCACTATTGGTATTATCAGTTCACTTGTAAACCAAACCAATGGCAGTGTGTCGGTGTTTGGTTATGACCTCACAACGCAAAAAGAGCAAGCCAAAGCCTGCATTGGGCTGGTGCCACAAGAGTTCAATTTCAACCAGTTTGAAACTGTACTGCAAATTGTATTGAATCAGGCAGGTTACTACGGTGTGCCGCGCAGTATTGCGAAAGAGCGCGCTAAAAAATACCTTGCCCAGCTTGACCTGTGGGAAAAACGCGATGCCCGCGCGCGTGAGCTATCGGGTGGTATGAAGCGAAGACTGATGATTGCTCGAGCACTCATGCATGAGCCGAAATTGCTTATTTTAGATGAGCCAACCGCGGGCGTAGATATTGAAATTCGCCGCTCAATGTGGGGCTTCTTAGAAGAGATTAATCGTCAGGGGATCACGATTATCCTCACTACCCACTATCTTGAAGAAGCAGAAATGCTGTGTCGCAATATCGCCATTATTAACAAGGGCACCATTGTCGAGAACACCAGCATGAAAGCTTTATTGTCTAAATTAAGCCTAGAAACCTTTGTGTTGGATATCAAAATTCCAGAGGGCATGACGACGACAGATGACCTACTAACGGGCTTTGAACACCGTTTGATTGACGACCATACCCTTGAAGTTGATGTTGAGAAAACGGAAGGATTGAACCCGGTTTTCACCCAGCTAAGTGAAAAGGGTATTCAAGTAATGAGCATGCGCAATAAATCAAACCGCCTTGAAGAGCTATTTGTGCGTTTAGTTGAATCAGCGAAGCAAGCTGGCTAAACCCACAGCAGGTAAAGGTGAAAAACATGAAAACTGAAAGTACACAAATGAACACAGAAGAAAACGTGGGTTGGTTTAAGCAAAACTATGTGGCGCTAACCACTATTTGGATAAAAGAATGCACGCGCTTTTTGCGCATATGGGTACAAACCCTTGTGCCGCCAGCTATTACAATGAGTTTGTACTTCGTGATATTCGGTAGCCTCATCGGCAACCGTATTGGCGAAATGGGCGGCTTTACTTACATGGAGTTTATTGTGCCCGGCCTTATTATGATGTCGGTGATCACAAACTCCTACGCCAACGTGTCCTCTTCATTTTTTAGTGCTAAATTTCAGCGCAATATTGAAGAGCTGTTGGTGTCACCAGTACCCACTTCGGTCATCATTCTTGGGTATGTGGGCGGCGGCGTGGCCCGCGCCATACTTATAGGTATTATCGTTACCTTAGTGTCGCTGTTTTTCGTTGATGTTCAAATACACAATTTGGGCATTATTGCGCTCACGTTGTTACTCACTTCTACCTTGTTTGCGACTGCGGGTTTAATTAATGCGGTATTTGCGAAGACCTTTGATGATATTAGCGTGGTTCCAACGTTTGTATTAACACCGTTAACTTACTTAGGTGGTGTGTTTTATTCACTTACCCTATTGCCTGAATTCTGGCAGTGGGTGAGTAAGGCGAACCCTGTTGTGTATATGGTTAACGGGTTTCGTTATGGCTTCTTGGGGGTCTCTGACGTAAATGTAACCTTGTCGCTTGCCTTGTTAGTGGGCTTTAATGCACTGCTATTTGGTGTGGCGTACTACCTACTTAAAACGGGTAAAGGTATTCGTAGCTAATGGCCAGCGGTAATTCTAGAGAAATCACAACATCGCAGGTAGGTATTCACGATAAGTTAGACGACTTAGTGAAAAAGTACCAAGCGAGTGAAAATAAGCGACCGATTAGCGACCATACACAAGCCGCGTTTGATGATGTCAGCGCGTGGCTTGATGGCTTTAGCGGCGAGATCATTTTAGATTCATGCTGCGGCGTTGGCGAAAGTACGGCGAATATTGCAAGAGCAAACCCCGATGCGCGTGTTATCGGTATCGATAAGTCGGCGCTGCGGGTGGATAAACACGAGTATTACAGTGCACAGCAAGATAACTATCGGGTCATTCGTGCCGATGTGAACGACTTTTGGCGCTTAGTAAAGCAGTCTAGTTGGAACGTGACTCAGCACTTTCTGCTGTATCCCAACCCCTATCCTAAAAAGACGCAGGTTCAAAAGCGCTGGCACGGTAGTGCGGCCATGGTGGACCTGATGGCGATCACACCTAATATTGAGGTGCGTAGCAACTGGCTTATTTATCTAATGGAATTTGCGCAAGCGGCTAAACATTACGGCATGGTATCTGATTTATCTGAAGTTACTGGCGATGATCACATGACGCCGTTTGAGCGAAAGTACCGAGGGAGCGGTCAATCGTGCTGGCAGCTTAACTGCCGTAGCGAAGAAGGCTGAGTCTGCTATAGCAGCAAGAAATACTGAAAGCTGTAAAAGTGGGGTGAGATGAAAAGCTCGCCCCGTTTGTTATTCAAATTTGTATAATTCGCTTGTTAATGGCGCGCAGTGGCACTTCTCACATTCGCCATGGGCGGACTAAACACATATCCCTGTGCATAACGAATGGGCAGGCGTTTTACGCGTTCTAGATGCGCCTCATCTTCTACGTGCTCGGCAATAGTGCTTACTCCATGGCGTTCACATAGCGACAGCAGATAGTCTACATATTCCCTCACTGCCTCTTGTTCGTCATAGTGTTTAATTAGCCCGCCAGCGAGCTTAATCCCCCGAACCGGCAAGTTCATAAGCGCTCGTATGTTACCTGGGCATGATCCAACGTTATCGATGAAAACGCCCAGCCCCACATGCATGCTTTTTTCGATAAATGCGGTAAGGCTTTTCGGATTGGATAGGGCAGTAGAAGCACTCACTTCTATACTTACACGCTCCGGCGTGGGATAGCTTGCTAAATGGGTGATGAGGGTATTAGTAAGCTCTACATTGTGAAGGTCATTGGCAGTTATATTGATGTTCCAAGGGATATTAACGTCGTGAAAATAGCTGGCACATTGCACAAACATGCTCGCTGCAAGCGTATTTACGTGTTGTTCGCGCTCTATAAGGTAGAGAAATTCGCTAGGTAAAAAAGTCTTATCACCTCGGGTTATCAAGCGTGCCAGGCACTCGTAGCGCCATACTCCTTGGCTTTGTAAGTCAACGATGGGTTGAAAATAAGGCACGATATCATCGATAGAGAAATCCTCGGAAATTTCACGAATGGGCATAAACAGACCCCCTTGCTTTGAAGCAGTACTTTATCGCAGCGATGAATGCTTGAATGTGAGTTCAATGGCTACTTAGGCTCGCAATTAGAAGATGGAAAACCAATACGAGAGACCCGTGTTGGTACTATTCATAAATTAAATATAGTAGAGACTGATAAAATTTGCGGTACAAAATTCGGGGGAATTCGTTTAAATACGTGTGCAGAGTTAACCGCTTCATAAGTTTTTTACATGTAATAAAACGTTAATAGTCGCTTAAATGCCGTGCGCTAACCCTTGGCGAGCATTGCAATCTGATGTAAAGTGCGACACCCTGAAAGTATTGTGATAAGTTTTCAGGTTTGGCAACGAATGGACCGCGTCAACGCGCATTAGCCCAGCCGATGTACCGTTAAGGGATATGTTGGATAAATAGCTGCACCAGTCGCAAAGTAATTGTGTTGAATGCTATTTGGCTAAAAGGAAAAGTAAGTGTCAGGCCGGTGTCCTACAAAACCGCCTGTTGATTTCGCCCAATAAATGTAAGCGAAATGTGTGATTGTTTTAAGTATGAGGTGTGTTGAGTGGGTGAAGCGCAAGTTAGTTTAGAGCACCTGTTTAGGGTCTTTACCAAGCCTGAACACAAAGACTCAAAGCTGGCTCAAATAGAGCAGCATTTATCTGACAATATCTTAGATTTTTTGTCGCAGCACGTAGTGACAAAAAAGACGTCGTTAGAAGAAATTGAAAAAGACTTTTCAGACTCCAAGGTGCCTGAGTCACCCGAGTTTGTGTCTACTCATGCTGAAAGCTTGTTAGATAAGCTTGTTGCGCATTCAGTTAATACTTACTCGCCTACCTTTATTGGTCACATGACCTCAGCGTTGCCCTATTTTCACCTGCCGCTTTCTAAGTTAATGGTCGGGCTTAACCAGAACCTGGTTAAGATAGAAACGTCTAAAGCTTTCACGCCGCTAGAGCGTCAAGTATTGGGTATGATGCACAACCTTGTGTACGATCAGCCTCAAAGCTTTTACGACAACCATCTACACAGTGCCGCCCATTCTTTGGGGGCATTTTGCTCTGGCGGAACCATTGCCAATATCACCGCCTTATGGGTGGCACGCAACAAATTACTTGGCCCACAAAAAGGGTTTTCTGGCGTGGCAAAAGCAGGTCTAGCCGCTGCCTATCGTCACTACGACATTAACAATTTAGGCGTGATGTGCAGTAAACGTGGGCATTACTCGCTGTCAAAGGCAGTGGATGTATTGGGGTTAGGTCGCGAACAATTATTAACTGTGCCCGCGCCAAAGCAAACCCTAGATCCAGCAAAAGCCCTTCGCATTGGTAAACGTTATCAAGAGGAAGGCAATAAGCTTCTTGCTATCGTTGGGGTAGGCGGCACCACCGAAACAGGGCATGTAGACCCGCTAGACGAGCTTGCTGACGTAGCCAAAGAGTTAGGCTGCTGGTTCCATGTAGACGCAGCCTGGGGCGGCGCTACGCT
>Ga0208057_1000720_pt1 | contig 11950 bp, 7 predicted proteins | sample DeeseametaMP1649_FD_184183 | JGI IMG/M metagenome (GOLD analysis project Ga0208057, IMG submission 184183) | Marine microbial communities from the Deep Pacific Ocean - MP1649 (SPAdes) | ecosystem: Environmental > Aquatic > Marine > Oceanic | place: North of Tokelau, South Pacific Ocean...
CCTGAGGAACAAGAAAGCCACCACCAGCACCAACAACAGCAACAGCAAGTAAAAACCGTAACTGGACATAAACTGGCTGACATTGATTAATACCTGTGTCATGGCTGGTAGTTGCACTTGGCTGTTTTCGAACACTTGAATGACCTTGGGCACAATGTACACCATCAAGCCCACCACCACTGCGATGGCAGTCACAATCAACACCATCGGATAAATCAAAGCACTCAAGGACTGCTTACCCATTTCATCGCGGGTTTCCAAGTACTCAGCCAGTTGTAACAACACCGGTTCTAACTGGCCGGACTGTTCACCCGCTTCTATTGAGGTGATAACCAGCTCATCAAAGGCTTTGGGGAACAAACGCATGGCCCGGGCCAACGATTGTCCTTCCAACACTTTGGCGTGAATGGTGGTCAGGATGCGCTCACTGCTTTTGTTTTCACTTTGATCAATCAGGGTTTTGAGAGCATCATCCAATGGCAAGCCGGCTTGCACCAGGGTCGCCAATTGGCGAATAAATAACGGCAGTTCATGTTTTTTCATCACCAGGCGCTGAACCCGCTCACCACCTGTCGTGGCGGTTTCATGGTGTAACACCTGATCTACTTGAATCGGCGTCAGGCTTTGTTGACGCAACAGGTGTCTGGCCTGTTTTTCATTGTCTGCCTGAATGATGCCTTTGCGCTGCTTACCTGCAGCATCAAGTGAGGTGTATTCAAATGCTTCCATGAAGGTTACCCACTGTGTATGACTCGCAGTATTTCATCCACACTGGTCAACCCAGCAAGCAGTTTTTGTCTGGCATCGGTGGCCATATCGGCATGGTGTTGATGGGCATAATCTGCCATTTCCTGTTCTGATTGACTGGTGTGGATCATGGTTTTGAGGGTGCTGTCCATGGTAATGATCTCAAACACCCCGAGGCGTCCAGCATAAGCTTGATTAACCGGTAATTGGTCGTTGGCTTGGTAGACCTGTTGCACCGAATCCGGTAGCCCCAAAGCCGTTCTCATGGCGGCATCAACTGACACCGGCTGACGGGTCTTGGGATTCAATTTTTTGACCAGACGTTGCGCAATCACGGCTTTCACTGACGAGGCCAACAAAAACGGTGGCACACCCATGTCAATCAAGCGCGTGATGGCGCCTATGGCGGTGTTGGTGTGCAAAGTTGAAAACACCAAATGACCGGTTAAACTGGCTTGAACGGCAATTTGTGCGGTTTCGATATCGCGGATCTCACCCACCATGACTACATCGGGGTCTTGACGCAAAATAGCGCGAAGGCCTCTGGCAAAAGTCATATCTACACGGGGATTAACCTGCGTTTGTCCAATGCCCGGAAGATCGAACTCAATAGGATCTTCAACGGTTAAAATGTTTCTGTCTCGCGAGTTTATTTCGGTTAACCCTGCGTACAAGGTGGTACTTTTACCTGAGCCCGTTGGACCAGTAACCAATATAATGCCGTGAGGCTTGCGAATAAGAGATGAGAAGTGGTTTCGGTTTTGCAGCGTCATGCCTAAATCTTCAAGATTTAAGCGCGCATTGTTCTTATCCAATAGACGTAGCACCACACGCTCGCCGTGACTTGAGGGCATAGTAGAAACACGTACGTCTACCGCTCGTCCTGCAATGCGCAATGTGATACGCCCATCCTGTGGTACGCGTTTTTCGGCAATGTCTAATTTCGCCATAACTTTAATACGCGATACCAACATGGAAGAAAGTTTGCGGTTAGGGCGCAAAATTTCACGAAGTACACCGTCTACGCGAAAGCGAACCACAAGCTGATTTTCGAAGGTTTCGATGTGAATATCCGACGCACCTTCTTTAATCGCTTCGCCCAACATAGCGTTGATAAGCTTAATAATGGGCGCATCGTCTTCACTGTCTAACAGGTCTTCAGTGTCCGGCAAGTCTTCAGCAAGGGCGAACAAATCACTTTCGTTGCCAAGATCTTCCATTAGCTGTTTAGCCGCTGAGCTATCTCGCTGGAACGCACTGGTCAGCAGGCTCTCAAATTCGTCAGCGGGTATGGTTTTGGGTACAAAGGGCTCACCGTAGAAGCGACGTACTTCGGCAAACACATCAAACGGCGTATTTTCTGTAAAATACAAAACAGCCGGCGTTTCATTGGTTTCAAGCAACACCTGATTGCGCTTTGCAAAGCTAAAAGAAAGCTGTCTTGGACCGGCCTCTTCTTCAGGTAAACCGGCGTCTTCACCCATAGCTTCCAAGGCTTCTTCTTGCGCCTCTAGAGCTTGGGTAATTTGTTCGTCCTGCCCCGCCATACTAGTCGTTACCTTCTTTTTTCTTCTCTTTCTCTGAGAGATACTCTTCAAACGAAGGTGGTAAAGCGAGTTCGTCGTCCCATTGTGGCAAGCTTGGCGTTTCAGCTGACGGCATTAGAGACACGCCCTCTTGCTGACGTTTAAGCTGAAGTGCGCGAATGTAGTTATACTTGCGATGGCTAATAGAATTCATGGTTGCGCCGTCACGGACAATCGTTGGCTTTAAAAATACCATTAGATTACGCTTGCGTTTGCTGGTCGACGTTGTTTTGAAGAGATGACCAAGAATAGGGATATCACCTAGCAATGGCACTTTAGACACACTTTCTTGTACGTCTTCATCAATCAAGCCACCTAATACGATAGTACCGCCATCATCAACAATTACTGTGGTTTTAATTTCACGTTTGTTAATTGAAATATCAACCGACGTTGCACCGCTTACGCTCGATACTTCTTGTTCAATAAGTAGTTGTACCGCATCGCCCTCGTTAATTTGAGGCGTTACTTTAAGTTTGATGCCTACCTCTTGTCGGTCGACCGTTTGGAAAGGATTAGAGTTGTTCGCGCCTGTTGTGGTACCCGTAATAATAGGTACCTCTTGACCAACAATGAAAAACGCTTCTTCGTTATCCATGGTAGTTAGGTGAGGTGTGGCAAGAATATTTGAATTGGTATCAGTGCTTACCGCCTGTACCACTGCGCCCCAGCCATTTTCGATAACGCCAGCAATCAGGCCGTTTGCACCGCCAAGTAAGCTTGCAAGAGCAGTGAAGTCGCCTTCTATCGTGTCCGTTGTTTCTACCACTTCACCGTTGGCAGTGATGTTGGTTTGCGTGGTCTCTCTATCTTCGGCCTGTCGTAGTGCCACAGCTAATGAACCGACGCCTATAACACCATTATTGAACTGTGTACCACCGCCCTCTTCTGACACCCATTGCACACCTAATGTGTTGCCGTCGCCTTCAAAAACTTCAACGATAATGGCTTCAACTTGTACCTGTGCACGGCGAATATCCAGTTGACGCACCACTTCTTCTAGCGAGCGCATCATGTCTGGCTCTGCAGTTATAACGATGGCGTTAGAATCTTCGTGTGCGTCGATGCTAATTTCGCGGTTTGAGCTTGCTCTGCGCGATGTGGCGCCGCTGCCTTGCTCTTCTGCTTGGATACTGGCCGATACGCCTTGCAGAACTTTGACTAAATCTTCTGCCTTAGCGTAATTAAGAAACAGTACGCGAGTGTTGCCATTGGACTCCAGCTCTTGGTCCATGCGTTGAATAAGATTGATAAGACGCTGACGCGCTTTAATGTCGCCGCTTACGATCACAGAGTTCGTTCTGTCGTCTGCTACAACGCGAGGTTCAGATTTAGCGCCTGTATTGGCTTTACCTTGTGATTTGTTGATACTTTCAATAATACGTACCATCTCAGAAGCTGAAGCATAACGAAGCTTAACAATCTCTACTTCTTCGTCACCAGCGCGGTCTACGCGCTCAATGATTTCAACAAGACGATTAACCACCGCAGCACGGCCCGTTAGCATCATCACGTTTGATGGATCGTGGCTAACCACGTTACCGCCGCCCGCTTGGTCATTAAGCTGGCGCAATATAGGCGCAAGTTCGCGCACCGGTACGTTATAAACAGGCACAACGCGGGTAATAAACTCATCGCCGTCTTGCTGCGCGCCTTCAACAACCGGGATATTCGATGTCTTTGCGTCTTTTGAGCGAACGACTTTTAAAATTCCGCTAGGCATTTCTACAACGGCAAAATCATACACTTGTAATACGTTCAGGAAAAACTGGTAGTACTGATCCTCGTTGAGCATGTCGTAGCTGCGTACGCTTATTTTGCCGCGTACGTTAGGGTCGACAATAATAGTTCGCTCAAGATTTTTACCAACAATATTTATGAATTCATTGATGTCAGTATCTTTGAAATTAGGCATGTACTCAGCGGCCGTGACCGAGAAACACAGAAGCGCTGTGCACATGGCTGTGCCTAAGCGAGATAATAGTTTTTGGCTAGTGCGCCTTTTCATTCTAACTTCCTTCATTTCCTAACTTGTCGATGACCGAATTGCTTTATTTGTTATTTTGTATACCTAGCGACAATATAGTGCTACTACCGTTAGTGGTATTAAGACTCGGGTAAATCTAGGTATAGCGTAGTTAAACTGCCATCTCGAATAATCGTTAATTCTATAGTTTGTGCATTGCGTAGCTCAGACAGTGCCTCTTGCGATTGCTGCAAGTCGGTAAGGTCTAGCCCGTTAATCTGTGTAATGACATCGCCTGCCTGAAGCCCTGCCGATTTAAATAATTCGGGCTCTTTGCCGGGGCTTACCTGGTAGCCGATAAGCTGGCCTTCTTCAGTTTTTGGCGATATTGAAATAAAGTCTGTGAAGTTGGCTGGACGCTCTCGCAGAGCAGCAGTTGCCTCTAATGCTTCGTCACTAAGCTCAACGGTGTCTTCTTCTAATTCTTCTGGCTCTGGTCGGTTTCTTGCCTGCATTTCACGGCGACGATTAGCTTCGTCGTAGTCAATTCCGTCAAGCATCAGGGTTTCGTTTCTCACCCCGTTCTTAATAATAACGCGATCGTTGTACACTTTTTGCAACGTGGCATTGGTGCCTTCAATCTTCTCACCTAAGCCATAAACCGTTTGGCTGCCGCGATTTTCAATAATAGCGGTACCCGCCTCCTGCTCTGAACTGGCCACAACGCCGGTCAGGGTTAGGTTTAAGCGCGTTTCTGGTGCGTCGGTAACCTCGGCAACCGGTTCCGCGGGTTTAGCCGCTGCATTACCAAACAGATTCAACTGTTGTATTTTGGCAATGTTGACCCCATTTTGGCCTGACGGCGAAGAAATAACCGGAGCACGGCTTACTGTGGGTGTCGCAGATAGTTGAGGTTCGGGTATAATTCGCCACACGAGTTTGGCTGCAAATGCAATTAAATACAGGCTGAGCAGAACCACTACGATGGTATGTAGCTGTTTTTGATGCTGGTTCAGATAAACAACCAGAGATTGTGGGTTGGGTTTATTGAATGTCATGCTGCCACTGATGGTACTGCTTTATTATAATATAGTGAATTTTTGGTTAACCGCGCTTTAGCAAACCCATAATAGCCTAGTAAAGGTGAGGGTCACAACACTAAAGCCACACCATTACGAAAATATTACATGAGCCAATCGGATAGCAACAATACAACACAAAATGTCAGGCTGGACAAGTGGCTATGGGCTGCAAGGTTCTTTAAGACCCGCGCAATAGCCAGAGACATGGTGCAGTCGGGAAAAGTCCAGTACAACGGGCAAAGAGCCAAACCTGGTAAGCATGTAGAGCTTGGCGCCATGATTAAAGTTCCCTCAGGATGGGATAATCGTGAAATTAAGGTGCTAGGCTTAAGTGACAAGCGTTTGAGCGCTCCTTTGGCGCAGGCGCTTTTTGAAGAGACGATTGAAAGTGTAACAAAACGTGAAGAAAACCAAACGGCGCGCAAAATGAACGCCTTTCACAGCCCAAAACCAGATCATAGACCTGATAAAAAGCAGCGACGACAGATTATTAAATTTAAGCAGCAATAATGAGCTGCTCAACAGGATTAGTTATGAGCGATTTCGATAAATTACACCGCTTCTTATTTACCCAAGCTAACGTTCGTGGCGAATTGGTTCGTCTTGATGAGAGCTTAAAGCAAATTGTGCACAGCTATGAATACCCCGTGCAAATTCAAACATTGTTAAGTGAAATGGCGGCAGCGACGTCATTGTTAACGGCAACGCTTAAGTTTAAAGGTGAAATTTCTCTTCAAATTCAAAGCAAAGGCCCGGTAAGTTACGCGGTCTTAAATGCTACTCACGAACAAACGCTTCGCGGGGTGGCGCGCTGGGACGAAACATTAGAAACCTTGCCTGAAACGTTTTCAGAGTTACTATCTCAAGCGGTATTAGTCATTACTATCACACCAGATGAAGGCGAGCGTTATCAAGGTGTTGTCGCATTAGATAAGCCTTCTCTAGCTGAATGTATTGAAAGCTACTTTGCTCAGTCAGAGCAGCTAGCGACCAGCGTGCACCTAATGACAGACATGAGCGACCCTAAAAACGCGAAAGCGTCGGGAGTGTTACTTCAGGTCTTACCGACTGATGCTAGCGCTACTGATGTGTCGCAAGCCAATGAGTTTGCTCATATCTCTAAACTTACTCAAACGTTGACCAAAGAAGAGATGTTTACGTTGTCGGTTGAAGACATTTTATATCGTCTTTACCACCAAGAAGACGTGGAAGTGTATCCAGCGAAGGACGTAACCTTTGCCTGCTCATGCTCAAAGGAGCGCAGCGCAGAAGCACTTCGTCACGTAGAGAAGTCTGAGCTTCACGCAATTATTGCTGAAGAAGGGGCGATCAAAATGAACTGCCAGTATTGTCATACCGAATATCGCTTCGATAGTATCGACGTAGAGGCTATTCATAGCGGCAACTTCGACGCACCGTCTTCAAATCAGTAACTACTTGTTTACTGCTGTGTTAAAGCACCTTCTTTCGAAGGTGCTTTTTTGTTTCTGAATCTCTCACCGTCTAGATAGGTTCATTTTCCCAACACTTCACTTTTGGTTAAAAAATGTCCAGCAGTAAGTGTTTAACTTTTTTCCACAGTCCCACTTTTCTTTTATTTCTGTTTCAGTGAAAGTTTTCACCCGATGTTTCAAAAAAAAAATCATCTTTTTATTTTGAAATTCATCGATCAATATAGGTTTTCTAAGCCCTTTTTTTGCATTTATATCCAAGGAAAAGGCTTTCCTTGTAATTAATTTACAATATTTATGAAATTTTAATGTGAGAAATAGTGAATATGTGTTTTATAAATGCGTGTTAGGCCTTGTTTACATTAGACTCTAAGAGGTGATACTTTTTTGAAAGTGCTTTTGAAAAATTACATATAGGGTAACAGCCATGACCGCAGCAGCCTCAATTCAAACGGATCTGAAAGTAACGCCACTCACCGACCTGCCAAATGCAGAACTTATCGAGCGCGCCGTCAAGCGCGGCGAAGGTGTCCTTGACAAAAACGGGGCGCTTGTCGTTGAGACCGGAAAACGAACCGGTCGCTCTCCAAATGATAGATTTATCGTTAAAGAGTCAACAACCGAAAATGACATCGATTGGGGCAAGGTGAACAAGCCTTTTGACGCTGACAAATTTGATGCGCTGTGGGACCGCGTTGAAGCCTACCTGTCTACCCAAGAACACTTTCTTTCACACCTTCAAGTGGGCTCCGATCCTGAACATGCTTTGTCGCTTGAAGTAAGAACGCAAACCGCGTGGCAGCACGTTTTTGCCCGCAACCTTTTTATTATTCCTGAACAATGGAATGTTAAAGGCGACCAGCCTTGGCAAATCTTAAACGTACCTGGTTTCACTTGTGAGCCAGAGCGTGACGGCACAAACAGTGATGGCACAGTTATCATCAACTTCGCTAAAAAACGTGTGTTGATTGCAGGCATGCGTTACGCAGGTGAAATGAAAAAAGCCATGTTCTCCGTGCAAAACTTCCTGCTTCCGGCAAAAGACGTGCTACCTATGCACTGTTCTGCCAACGTGGGTGAAGAAGGCGACGTGACTCTGTTTTTCGGTCTTTCAGGCACAGGTAAAACCACGCTTTCAGCCGATCCTAAGCGCTTCTTGATTGGTGACGACGAGCACGGCTGGGCACCAGGTAGCGTTTTTAATATTGAAGGCGGTTGCTACGCTAAATGTATCGATCTTTCTCAAAAGAACGAGCCAGTAATTTGGAATGCCATCAAGTTTGGTACCATTCTAGAAAACGTAGTGCTTGATGAAACGCGCACGCCAGATTATACCGACACTTCGTTAACCCAAAACTCACGTGCGGCCTATCCGCTTTCACACATTGAAAAGCGCGTTGCTGAAAACCGAGGCGGCGAACCTCGCTCGGTTGTATTTTTGACCTGTGACGTAAGTGGCGTGTTGCCTCCTGTTTCAGTGTTAAGTGAAGAAGCTGCGGCGTATCACTTCCTAAGCGGTTACACAGCGAAAGTAGGCTCTACTGAGATTGGCTCTACTAGCGATATTGAATCAACCTTCTCAACTTGTTTTGGTGCGCCTTTCTTCCCACGTCCAGCAGGCGTGTATGCAGAGCTCCTGATTAAGCGTGTTAAAGCGTTTGGCGCTAAGGTTTACTTGGTTAATACCGGTTGGACAGGCGGTCCTTACGGCACAGGTAGCCGTTTTGATATCCCTACTACACGCGCCATCATCGATGCCATTGTATCGGGTAACTTAGCTGATGTTGAAACTCAGCATATTGACGCGTTAAACCTAGATGTGCCAGTGGCAATAGACGGTGTAGACAGCAATTTGCTTGTGCCACAAAACACGTGGGCAGACAAAGAGAAGTACAACGAATACGCCGCTAACTTAGTCAACGACTTTAAACAGAATTTTGAAAAATACGACGTTAGCGACGCTATCGTTAAAGCCGGGCCGGGTAACTAACACTCGGTTCGCCCCTTCCCAACGTTCATCACACTCAACGTGATTGATGTTTTGCCCGCACCGTGTTGCGGGCTTTTTTTGTATTGTTGTTAACAAATTTAACATTATGAATACGTATGTTTATTTAAGTTGAGCAATGCACTGGCTATCATTCACCGTACACAAGAAGGCTTTAATTAAGCGCGCTTCGTTAATTAAGTGCGGTTCGCTATGAAGCATAAAGAAGGTTTTGAGCATGATAGACAGGAAACAGCGTATAGCACTTGCATGTGCTGGTTTGGCATTTTTCTCGGTAAATACGGTAGCCGAAGTTCAAACAGCGACACTCGAAAAAGCAACGCTAAATATTGATACGGATACCAATGACTTCACGATAAGCGCGTTGCACGATAGTGGCTTTCAAGTAACGTATCTTACTGATGATAATGGCACGCCTTACGCAAATCTACCGTCTATGGCGCTTCCCGAGCCCGCGTTGACTGGTGTTAAAAACAAAAAAGCTAATGATGTAGAGCTAGTTGAAACTGCGACAACCCTAAACTTAAAACTCAATAATATTGCAGCGCATGTTGATAAGGCGACGCACGCTATCAGTTATTCTGTTAACGGCAAAATTGTCGCGAAAGAGCAAGGCGGACTAAGTATTTCCAGTAAAGGCGTCAGCCTGTCGTTTGCGCTAGATAAAAACGAAAAACTCTATGGTGGCGGCCAGCGCGTCTTAGGTATGGATCGTCGTGGTCATAGCATGCCGCTATATAACAAAGCACACTATGGCTACACCACGTCTTCAAATCAGATGTACTTTGGCTTGTCGGCTGTGATGTCGTCAAAAAATTACAGCGTATTGTTCGATAACACCGCTTCTGGTGAGCTAGATATTGGCAAAACGAACAGCGACGAGTTGCTATTTAAGGCACAAGGCGGCCGTGCTAGCTACATCATGGTGTTGGGTGAAAATTTAGAAGACACGGTTACGAATACCGTAGCAGTTACGGGAAAACAGCCGCTTCCACCGCGTTGGCTGCTGGGTAACTTTGCATCTCGATTTGGCTATAAATCTCAAAATGAGGTGATGGATGTTGTTGATGCCTTTAATACGCAAGATATTCCCGTTGATGCCGTAGTGCTTGATTTATATTGGTTTGGAAAAGACATTAAAGGGCACATGGGGAACTTAAGCTGGGACGCCGCCACTTTCCCTGAGCCTGAGAAAATGATTAGTGAGCTACGCGCTCAAGACGTGAAAACCGTGCTGATAACAGAGCCTTTTATTCTTACGACGTCAAAACAATGGGAAAGCGCCGTTGCCAATAATGCCCTTGCTCAAAACGATAACGGTGCGCCGTATACCTTCGATTTTTATTTTGGCAATACCGGCCTTGTCGATGTGTTCAGTGAAGCGGGTCAAGATTGGTTTTGGCAATATTATGAAAAGCTTGCTGCACAGGGTGTTGCAGGCTGGTGGGGCGACTTGGGCGAGCCTGAAGTGCATCCTGATGATATTCAGCACATGTGGCAGTCTACAAAAGTAAGCGGCGCAGAAGTGCACAATGCCTACGGTCATCAGTGGGCGAAAACCGTGTATAACAATTTAACTGCGCTACAGCCCGACACGCGCCCCTTTGTGCTGATGCGTTCAGGCTTTTTGGGCAGTCAACGGTATGGAATGGTGCCTTGGACAGGCGATGTGAGTCGAAGCTGGGGCGGACTTAAACCTCAGGTAGAGTTGGCACTTCAAATGAGTGTTTTTGGAATGGCGTATACCCATTCCGACTTAGGTGGGTTTGCTGGAGGCGAAACCTTTGATCCTGAGCTTTATACAAGATGGCTTCAGTTCGGTACCTTTTCACCGGTATTTAGGCCTCATGCCCAAGATAATATTGCGCCAGAGCCAATTTTCCACGCCGATCCCGTAAAGTCTATTGCGCGTAAGTTTATCCAACTTCGCTATGACATGCTGCCCTATAACTATTCATTGGCCTTTGAAAATGCGCTTTACGGCACGCCATTAATGCGCCCGGTAGCTATGGCGTACGGTGAAAGCGATTGGTTTGAAAATGCAGACAGTTATCTGTGGGGCGATGGTCTGTTAGTTTCGCCTGTGACGAGCGCTAACCAAACGGTGTGGCCGACCAAGTTGCCTGAAGGCGTATGGTTTGATTTTTTCTCTGATACGAAATACCAAGGTGGTCAAACCGTTAACTACCCGCTAAGCCAAGATAATTTCCCAGTGTGGGTAAAAGCGGGAAGCTTTATGCCAATGGCTGACGGGCTTAGCCGCACAGAGCAGTTTGATGCACGTAAAATAGAAATGCATTACTGGCATGACAATTCAGTGAGTTCATCTTCATATACTTATTACGAGGATGACGGCAAAAATCCAGCGTCTGTTGAAAAAGGCTTGTACACCAAACTACAGCTCAGTGCGTCAGTAGACGAAAAGGCCGCATTAACCCTGACTCTTGATAGCGAAGGCAGCTATATAGGTATGCCTAAGCAGCGAGACATCACTTACATCGTGCACGGTTTAAGCGAAAAACCACAGAGCGTTTCAATTGATGGCAGGCGCGTACCTGTAATGTGGGATGAAAAAGGGAAAACGCTTTCACTTGCAATTTCTTGCGATTATCAGCAATCTGTAAAGGTAGTGATTATGTGATAATTAAGGGCTGCTGTTCTTTCTTGCACAGTAAAGGTCAGCGCCCTCAAAAGGTTCACTTTGTGTTCAAGGGCATAACTACGCTGTGCCCTCACGCCTAAATCGGATGTCTTTCTACTGATATCAGCCATGGAGCCTAAATGAGCCGACTTCCTGCCACCATCGTTATTTTCGCTGGTTTTTTTCTAATTGGTAAATTGTTTCTCTTGTGGGGAATATTACTGCCAGATATTGCAGCCGATTTGCAAATGTCTGAAGTAGTCAGTGGCGCACTTTTTTCGCTCTTCTCTGTAGGCATGATGTTAGGCGCTGTGATTGGTGGCAAGTATGCCAGTCGCTTTGAGTATATGCCGCTATTAGCCACGTTATTTAGTATGAATACGGCGCTATTGCTGCTTGTGTCAGTACTTACCGCTTGGCAGTGGTTTTTGGTGTTAGCGGTATTAATAGGTGTGGTGAGCTCAACAAT